>ERZ1673737.2592-NODE-2592-length-14892-cov-47.413224_pt1 | contig 14892 bp, 14 predicted proteins | sample MGYA00580211_ERZ1673737 | MGnify/ENA primary metagenome ERZ1673737 (study PRJEB41218, sample SAMN15661789) | gut metagenome | host: Homo sapiens | place: Canada: London | collected 2015-08-20/2019-03-30 | study: EMG produced TPA metagenomics assembly of... | reverse complement strand
TAAGTTCGTCTTTTTTTGTACGTTTTGATTGATTTTTGTTTCACACTTTCCTCCTATATAAAAACATCATGATACTATTTTACCATGATGTTTAAGAAAAAGTTATTTTTCAAAGTATTCTGCGACTTTTTGCAAGTTCTCAATAATTGGAAGATGCTGTGGACATGCTGCTTCACACTGCCCACATCCAATACATTCACTTGCTTTACCAAATGTATGTGTCAAACGTGTATAGTATTCTCCTTGAGGTCTCCATGATTTAGTCGCTACTTCCTGTTTATCAGCATTATAGAGTGAGAAGTATTTAGGAATCGCAATATGCATTGGACAACCTTCTGTACAATAAGAACAGCCAGTACAAGGAATTTCAATACTACTATTAATAATATCAACAGCCTTCTTAATCAGTGTCTGTTCTTCCTCATTTAAAGGCTTAAAGTCTTCCATATAACCTGTATTATCTAATAGCTGTTCCATATTACTCATACCAGATAAGACAACCTGGACATTATCTAAACTTGCCGCAAAACGAATCGCCCAAGATGGAATAGACATATCTGGATGATAAGACTTGAATGTCTCTTCTACTTCATCAGGTACATTTGCGAGAGTACCACCCTTCACTGGTTCCATTACAAATACAGGAACATGATGTCTCACTGCCGTTTCATAACATTTACGAGACTGTACACCTTCACTTTCCCAATCTAGATAATTCAACTGAAGCTGTACAAATTCTACTTCTGGATGTTCAGATAAGACACGTTCTAATAAGTCTGCATTATCATGGAAAGAGAAACCAATATGTTTTACTAATCCTTTTTCTTTCTTATCCTTCAGCCATGTGAAACAGTCCAATTCTGTATATTTCTTATAATGATCTGTTCCTACATCATGTAAGAGATAATAATCAAAGTATTCTGCACCTGTTTTTCTTAACTGTTCATTAAAGATTCTATCTCTATCTTCTTTTGTTTCAATAAAGCCTGCATGAAGCTTATCAGCTAGTGTAAATGAATCTCTTGGATGTCTTTCTACTAAAGCTGTCTTAGTCGCTTCCTCACTCTTAAAGGCACAATACATCCAGGCTGTATCAAAATAAGTAAATCCTTTTTCTAGAAATGTATCCACCATTCTTTTAGTTTCTTCAATATCAATGCTGCCTGCATCATTTTGATCTAGTAATGGTAGACGCATTAAACCAAATCCTAATTTCTTCATATACATATCCTCCATACATTCATTTTAACCCTAAAGTAAGGTTTAAGGGCAAGAAAAAAAAGCTGTAACGCTCAAGATAGTAATAAAGTTTCCATCATGCAGAAATGCAATATTTGTACTTAACATACAATGTATATAATGTTATTATCTAGCCATTTCACAGTTGCAAAAAGAAAAGAGAGCCATTCACAGCCCTCTTTCATGTCGATTTTCTTATTCATTTGTCATACTCAACAATTTGTCAACCAATGTCTCTAAACTTTTTACAAAAAATGGGATAAAGTCTGGTATTGCACCAAATCTCATCCCAATTACTATCATTCGACCACATTCTCTTGTAGATTCCAATGCAAATCCATAATTCAAAACACCTGTCAGAATAAATATAATTGATAAAAAGTAAAGCAAAATATTTCCCAACATCATCGGAATTTTTAATAACCAGCGAATCAATGTCATTACTGCAAGAATTAAATATAAAAACACTTTTATTATGTACTTAACCAACTTTTTTAATTTCTCCCAATTTTTTAACTACTTTGTGATTTTGGGAATATAGCTCTCCGGAGCCTTTAATTCAGAAGTTAATTTTGCCATTGTAACCCTGCGCTTTTTTATTGCCAAATAACAGACAATCCTGCTTGCATAATCTGTTGTATTTGTAAGCTGCATAGGTGCTCGCCTCTCTCTTTTCTTTGTTCCGTACATAAACTCATTGATTGAAAAAGGAAGAATCCTACTTTTCACTCACACATTTCAAGTATAATTCTTCCTGTTTGTCTAATAACGCTTTTTCATTTTTCTAAGAAATGTCATGCCACCTGCACTTATAACCAATATAACAATCAGCAATAAAATCCATTCGCTATCATGAAAGGTTCTTCCTGTTTCCGGAGGTGCCACTGTAGATGCATTTGTAAACGTAACCTTATCATTTCCTGTTGTTGAAGTTATGATTGTTGCTACTGTTCCATCAGTTGCATCACTGCTATTCAATTTATAGCTTGTCTTGTAATTCTTTCCAGGATCAGTTTCAGTAACTGTATATGTCCATCCTGTTGGCAGACAACTAATGTCTACGGATTCATCTTTTGCCAGGGTAAACGTAGCCTGATTATTTGTAAAGGTGAGATTCTTTACTGCTTCAGTTCCTTTTTTTATGAAAATCTGCCCAGCCTTTATAGTAGCGGTACTTGCATCAGTTCCTGATGGTGGAACGACTTTTATTGTAAATTCATACGATCTATTCGGTTCCATATTATATCCGGTTACGGTTTTCCTTACCGTTAAAACAGTTGGTTTATAATACAGATTAAGTGTAATTGTATCAGAAGACGAATCATTTTTGACTTCTTTTTCTAATTCGTTTCGAGAATCTTCTATATCAAAAACATAACCTAGAAATGTTCCGTTTGTTTCTGGTTTTGCGAACGCTTTAACACTCTCTTTTTCTGTTGCAAAGGAAATGGTTCCTGCTGTTGTCTTTCCCAATTTTTCTTTACCACCCGGTACCTTAAGCCAATGCTTCACTTCTACCTTTTTCGTATCAATTTTCTTCCACTGGGCTACAATCTGATATCCCACCTCATTATCCCATACAGACACTGGAAGGTCATGGTTTGCGGCATATTCATAATTCTTTTCAGAAATACAAAAGACTTCATTATGCTGATATAACTTTTCACTATATGTTGGATTTCCAAACCATGGAGTCAGACGTAGCTTCCAGCCAATGAATTCATATCCCTCACAGGTTGGTTCTGGCCATTCCTCCCCTATTTGAAAGGTGCTTCCCATACCTCTTGTCCCCTCATGGGTGTTTGGATTTTCTCCATAAGACTGCATTGGTTTGTTTGTTCTAGTATCAAGTTCCTCATTATACGGAATATTTTTCACAACTGCATCTGCCGGAAGCACACCTTCGCCGGCACCAGAATTGTAATGTACATAGACGCTTTCTTTCGTAGACATGAAATATGCCGCATACAATTCCCAATCGGTATTAAGTGTTGTCTTCTCACCTGCAAATGCCAAAAATTTTTCATACCCTGCTCTACTTGCTGCGTCTTTAGCGTCTTTCCAAATATCATCATAAACTTGAAATTCTCTTGGTCTTCCAAGAGAAGTAGCATTCATACTATTTAGATCACCTACAACAGATCTAGATCTTCCGCCATCAGTATTAACTCCACCTGACGGCTGTGCACTGTCTACACCTTCTCCTGCAAATCGATATCCTGGTTTTGGCTTTGCAAAAAAGATTCTCACTTGTCTTTTGTTTAAAGATACTGCTAATGCATCTCCCACAGGATCCATATTTACCGTATCATTATCTCTCATTGGAACCAGCTTATTCTGATCAGGATCCCACATGACAACATCGATACCTTCACCACTTCGACGGTTGTCTGTTTTTAAACGTACGGTTAAAACCTGCTGCCCTGTTTTATACGGAGCTAAATTAAAATTAAAATCTCTCCTTCCTCCGTCTTTACATTGCACATTGAAACTATATTCGAACCCACAATCTTTTTCATTATCGTTTCTCGTATACTGTTGGGTTATTTCGGCATTCACAATAAGTTCACCAGCATGGCCTTTCACGCCATGATTCGATCCAACTCCATCTGGAACCTCCTTGTTACTATCTGCAGCTGCTACTGTTTCTCCATTTAATGCCATATGAACCAATCTATATCCTCTTTTTATATGAAATTTTGGAACATCAATAGATCCATCGTACTTCACTTTATCTTCCGTGTATGTCCATACAAGTTTATGTTGTTCTGGTAAATAGTCCCATCCATTCTCTTTACTATGCTCAATATTGATATATTCAAATCCATTATTGTCTTCGGTGTTAATCATTACACGATATACACCATTTTTATCATATGAAATCGTTACTGTATCGTCTTTCTGAAAATTTGCTTCATAATAGGCTTCATATTCATCCCCAGATACTCGTTTAATACTTGTAGACGCATCTGCTGCTGTAATGCTTCCAATTTTATATCTGACTTTATTAGCTGTTCCTGGTTTCACTGTGAACTTCCACGTTTCTCCAGCATTTACACGTATCGTGTCAGCAGTATTTACCTTTACCGTTCCTGCTTTTGTCGTAATCGTACCAGCAACTCCACCTTCTGGGATTTCTTCATTGACTTTAATATTGTAATATTCCTGATAAGTCATTGTAAGTTTCTGACCATCATCCAATTTGATGGCAATCACGCCATCAGTGCTGTAATATACAGTGTCATTATATTTTCCGATATAGACACAATCTTTCCCATTTACTCTTGCACTCTTAAATTCATAATTTTTTCCAGTAATTGCTAAATCTTTATGATCTGCAATCGTTCCAAGTTCAATCGTTGTCGGTGCATTTTCGATAGAATTTCCGTTTACATCGACATATTCTACCCGATCTGTTGATGGTACTTCACCATTCGCAACTCTATTTTGAATTTCAGCATTTAGCTGATCCACCTCGATACTGTCCAGAATTTGTTTCTCCGTTTCCTGTTTTGTTTCTTTGTTTTCAGAAATAAACTGATCTGTAGATGGCTCTGATTCTATTTCTGTATTCGAGTTCTCTGTATCACTTGTAAATGCTTCGGTATCTACGGTTTTACTTTCTGATTCAAAAGCAGTTGTATCTTTAGCTGATGCATTTACCGTATTCATAGATAAAATGCACATAGAAAAAATCAAAATCCAGGAACATGCAATTTTCAAGTATTTTTTCCACTTATTGTGCCTCATTTTGTGCATCTCCCTTCTTCTTTCTCTGGTTTTCTCTGATCATAGCAATCAGGCAAATCAATGAACCCAGTAATAATGTAAAATATCCCATGATAGGACTATCATCTCCAGACTTTACACTATTTCTCTTACTAATTTTTGATATCAATGATGGTCCAGATTTATCTTTTTCCTGCCCGGTATAACTATTTTTAAAAGAAATTCCTGAAACTTTCTCTCCATCCTGGTTTTCAACCACCGTTATTACTTTCAGCTGATTATCTGCATTATAAAATGCTTCCACCGTAATATCATAGTTTCTCTCATCATAGCTATAATTTTCTTTCTTCTCTGTTATCTGACAGATTTTGTAATGATACTGACCTGCATTTCTGATATTCATGGTAATTTCCATAGCTATATTGCCTTTCATGTTCCAGACATATCGCCGATTGCTGCTGCCATCAGGCATTGGTGCATCTGACTGATCTGTTAGCAAAGCATACATAAATTCATCCGAAGCATCCGTATTTTTGTTGTCAAATACCTGTTCCACTGGTATTTTCACTGTAGTATCAGTATCAGCTGCAAAGACTGGTATCTGTGTGCTCAGGAAAAGAAGCATGGTCAGGAACAAAATGCTGACTTTTTTTAACTCAATTCTTTTCATGTTTTTTCCTTCCCTTCTTTCCTATTTGTCTATTCAACAGTAGTAAGACTATAATAATCAGAATTATCCAAATGATAACCGGAACATTCGTAATCATATCTTTTAATTGATCAATTCCCGCGCCAAGATTCTTTGCTTTTTCTTTTTGCGGATAAACCTGGTCTGTCAGCCTTCCCACTAATACATTTCTTCCATTTGTCATATCAGATGTACATGTGGTCAACAAAACCAGATGATCATCTTTTGTAATGTTCAACTCTCGTTTATATAAAGCATTGTTTATTATTTCCATCAGATACGCTTGCTTTGCCTCTGATGTGTCTGGGCACACATTGAAAATCGTTTCATTATAGGCATCTACCTGCATCAATGCATAGAATTCGATTCCATGATCTTTTCCGTCAAAGAAAAGATTCCCATAAGGATGTTCATCAAAATATGTCTCATCCGTAAAATTACCGATATCACCGAACATCTTTTCCTTTTCCATGTGATGACCATAAATAATATTGTTAAAATCTGAAAAGTCTGGCTTATTACCACAATGCAAAAAGATAGCTCCACTTAAAGAATATTTTCCTTCTGCATCTGTATTCATATAAGTATCATCATCATCTGTCTGTAACAGAGGATAATTGATATTGGTATCGTTCACGCGGATCCAGCCAATCACATCCGGATTAATTTTCTGTAATTCTTCAAATGATTTTGTATGTTTTTCTGTTGGAATATAGGCTTCATAGTTTTTCGCATCTGCCGCCTGATAAACCTGGTTTGAATCCCATAACATATAGCATGACAGGAACATTGTCATAAGAACCAGCAACAATGCTATCAGATTTACCATATGATCGATTCCTTTCACTATGAACTTTGCTATTTTTTTCATATGAAATATTCCTGCTTTTCTTCTTGATTTAGAAAAAGGGAATGCGACGGAGCAACACCGCACACATTCCCTTTCCCGGTTAATTTATAAAATTATTTCTGTAATCTTCTGCGTTTGAAAGCAACGAATGCCATCAGTGCTGCACCGCAAAGAGCAATCATCAGAACATATGGAAGAGTGTTCATGATGATACCAGTTGTCGGTACGTAATTATATGTGTTGGTTACATCAACTTTATTCTGTTTCTGTCCAAGTGTATTTTTAACAGTAATAGCCTCATCGTACTTAGAAGCCTCTACTTTAGTCTGTGGCACTCCGTTAAATACGCTTTCTGCACTTCCTTTATAGTTTGGTGTTGCAGACTCAACTACACTGATCTTTGTTCCTACCGGCACACCTGTAAATTTCATATTTTTGTTTGCTGTCAGTTTAAATGTATAAGTTCCGTTTTCGTCGATTGAAATAACATGTCCATCAGCATCTTTTACACCGCCAAGTGTATTTGCATCTGTTCCTGTTGGGAAATTAAATGTTGCTGTGAAATCGAACATTTTAGATGTATCTACTGTTCCACCATTTGCTTCGATTGCCTTAGTTACATTTAAAGAACCATCTTTGGCATAAGTCGGATCTGGATTTGTCGGATCAATACCGGTACCGGCTTCCTGTACATATGTGTTAGTAAATTTAAATCCATTGTTATCCGTATCACTGATGTCTACTTTACCTGTTGCTGTTGCTCCCTTATCGTCTTTTTTCTTATTAACGATAATGTTGGAAATTTCAAATCCACTGCCACTATTTGAAACATATACATCCATTGTATATTCAGCCTTTGACATAATCATTTTCTGATGCTTCACATCAGTAATTTCAGGGGTAGCTCCTGTTTCTGTTACTGTATATTCGTATTTGCCAGCATCTGTCCATTCTGGAAATGAAACTTTAGCTCTTTTTGTTGTAGTTCCTGTTTCAGATTCTGTAAAGTTAATATCCGGAATAGTAACCTTCTCAGTATTACCTGGCACCGGTGTAGCTTTAAAAGAAAATGTCTCGTTCTTTCCAACCTCTGTATTAAAGGTTTTACTGATGTAGGCTTCTGTTGTCTTGGTTGCCGTGTCCCCTCCTGTTGCAAATACCGATGTCGACATTGCAAGTCCCATTGTCATAGCACCTGCTACGACAATAGCGAGCATTTTTTTAGATAATGTTTTGATGCTCATAATAATTCCTCCCTTGTAAAATTTAGATTGATTTATATTTGATTAACGGAGGAGGGGATTAGATTCCTCTGGTCCGAATAACCGCTATAACTTTTCCTTTGACATCGTTCAAATCAATGCAGCCAAATGTTCGGCTGTCCGATGCCTGTGGTCTGTTATCGCCAAGTATAAATACTTGACCTTCTCCGACTGTTATCGGGAAATCCACTCCATCTTTAAATTGAGTGGTATCAAAATAGATATCCTGTGATACCTGGTCTGCACCATTTATCTTCAGTCCATCTCTCGTAATATCTACGGTGTCCCCTGCAACTGCAACAACTCTACCTGTTGTATTCCTTCCATTGTCTTCAAATACTGCCACATCACCAGATACAAATCTCTTATCCAGCCTGTAATACATGACAAGGTCTCCATCTTTAATTGCTGGTTTCATAGATACATCATTGATTCTTACAATTCCATACAGGAATGTAAAAATAAGAATGATTGCAAAAATAATAATCGCAATCTTCAAAAGCAACTGAATGATATCCTGTGCAAGTGATGGTTCCTGTATTGCTTTTTTTTCTGTCTCAATATCAACCTGTTTTTTCATCATTCACGCTTCCATATTCAAGGTTTCCGTTTAAACGAGTCTATTGTAATTCTTTTCTTCAAAAATAGTAATGTCAGAAAGCGGAAATCTTTTTGAGAAATTTTTGTAAAAAGTGTTCCGCCACATTTATATAATTTTCAAAATCAATAAAAAAGAAACCATGCCTCAACACGATTTCTCTTTCTTTTTCTATTCTATTTCTTTTAACATTTTATAAATAATCAGACCATTACTGACTGCCAGCACTTCATCTGCATTGTCAAAATTAATTCCGGAAATTTGTTTTATTTTTTCAAGCCTGTAAGATATCGTTCTATAATGAACAAACATTGCACCTGCAGTTTTCTTGATGCTTTGGTTATTTCTAAGATACGTCTGCAAGGTTGTAATCAATTCTCCCTTATGTTCATCATCATATAAATATAATTTCTTTAATGTTTCTGGAATGTATCTTTCCAGTTCCGTCATATCATCAATTTCACCAAATATCTGGAAAAAACCAAGATTCGAATAATGTACGACCGACTTATTCTTATCGCCGGTCACCAGACGCACAATCTCAATATACTTAATCGCCTGACTTGCTTCGTAATAAGATTCTTTCAATCTCTGATATCCTTTCACACTTTTTCCTATGCCAATCTGAAAGTCTATAGTCATCTTTCTATATAGGATGATTCGCTGAATAACCGCCTCTATTTCTTCCATCTCTTTCTGATATTCAAGTTCTGTCTGATTGGAATCTACCTGTTGAATCATAAAAATCTGATCCATATTTCTGTAAATAAGCGCATCCGGCAAAAGATGCATCAATTCATCCTCTATAACACCTACTTCGTGAAGCTGTTCTTTTGTATATTTTCTTTGTACATTGTTTGTGATGGTATGAAAATCAACAACCCTGTAAGTATCGCTTTCTTTCATTCCGAACTGTGCTGCCGCTTCAGCCATTTCCTTCGGGCTCAGTAATCCATTCAGAATATTATGAATAATATCTCTCTGATACTTCTTTTTCAATTCGTTCTGTGCAAATTCACTCAAGAATTCATACTGCAAGTTAATAATCCCATTTTCAATTGCCATATAATCAAGTTCTGTCAGTTCTCTATTTTCTTCTGTTATGGTTATGTAGCCTTCCACCTCGTTCAATATACCGATTTTCACTACATATTGAACGCAGTTTCCCTTCATCTGCTTCATATACTGAAATTTTGTAATAATGTTAGGTTTATACGGCTGAATATCGTCTGATAATATTAACTTGGAGTCGTCTGTGTTTGTTGAAGTCAAGCAATTAAGATTACTGTAATACAATGCAACAGGATCACCAATCATGGTACTTAAAAATTCGATAATATCTCTTGCTGTATTGCTTGATCCATTATTTTTCAAAGTAAATGTATTAAAATTATCATGTGTAATTTTAAAATATTTTAATCGTGCTGTTTCTTTATCGAATACCTGCGTCATAACATAGCGGATAATTCCCCAGCAATATAAATCTTCCGGAATCTCAACCAGTGGAATCTCATATTTTTCACAGTGTTTTTCTAATAACTTCAATCGCTTTCCTGTTGGATCATCCTCTTCTCTTTTTTTCACAATGAAACCACTAATATCACTTTTTACCAAATCCTCAAAATGCTGCTCTACTTCCCGGTCACTGCATGATAAATATACCTGAAAGTTGGTTATAAGCATCTCTCCACCTGTCAGGTATTGTTCCATATCTTCAATTTCTATGATTCGAATGCCTTTTACTTCCCGATCCAGACCTTTTTCACCACAAAGCAGCTTCATTTTAGGGAATTGTTCTGATTCAAGTAATTTTCTTACAGTATATGCCATCGTTATTCCTTCCTTATCCATCGCTGTTATGTTGTTCACATTACATAGTTCCTCTCTAGTTTTGGGTTATCAGTGCCCTAATTAAGTACCGTTTCCAGTAAACCAGCTATAGTCTTTGCAATTTTCATTGCTTAAATTTCACTTTTGGAAGAAATAAATGACCTGTAGAAATAAGTTAAAACAGATTAGTAGAGGCGCTTTACAACATAACAGATATTATGTTGTACATTCCAATATTTCCTGTTCGACAATCTTATCCAGCTTCTTTTGGAACACTGTTTCTGTAGTTGCTGTATATATTCTCTTTACATTGATGTTGCTATGTCCAAGTAAATCTGCAAGACCTGTAATATCTTTTGTTACTTTATAATAAATCCTTGCAAATAGATGTCGAAAATTATGTGGGAATATTTTTGATTCTGCTACTCCTGCCTTTTCTTTTAATCGTTTCATTTCTCTCCAAATATTACTTCTATCTTTTAACTTCCCATTTTTAGTAACAAATATCCATCCTTCTGCTATTTGGTTATTATAACAATAGGAAAGAAGTGTCTTTTATAATATTTTCGGCAGAAAAATCCTTCTATATTTTCCTTTATTATAAATCTCTATCTTTCCTACCTTTACACGCTCCACTGTAAAATATTTTATTTCACTGATCTGGATTCCTGTGCAAGCTATTGTTTCAATACACAGGGCAAGCTGTTCTTTTCCTTCCGCTATAGCTGTTACAATCAATTACCTACATTCTTTTCCTGTCAATTCTTTCTAATCTTGCAAAAAAAAGGCTGCTTCTGCACTTTTATTCTTTTCACTTTCAGATTCCCTAGATTCAAAAATTCCAGGAACTGATTAAATGCGGTAAGCATCGAACTAACACTATTAACAGCATAATTTTGGACAAGCCAATCTTTATATTGCAACAATACTTTTTTATTGATCCGCTTAGCATCTGCTAAATAAGAAAATAATTTTTTTATATCTGCCATATATTTCTTTACAGTTACTCTTACGTTTTCTCTTTAATATAAATAATCAGCAAATTCTTTTATCGCACTTTCTGATGCCTCTATTGAAAAATTCATTTGTTCCATAATAACAGTCCTCCTGAGAATCCATTTTCTTTCATTATAGCTGTTCGCTTTTTCGTATTCCCATACACTACTTTTCTATTTGTTATGCATTCATGAATTTTCAATATTTATTTTTGATTATATATCGTATTGTTGATTTTAGTCAACAGTAGACGCTTATTTTTATCATCCATTGTGGATATAATTTAACAATACGAGAGGAGATGTTTTATACTAATGTCGGATATCGAATTATGTTTACAGGAAATTGGAAAAAGAATTATGGATCGTCGAAAAAAGCTGGGACTCACTCAAGAAGCACTTGCAGAAAAAGGTGATGTCACTACCCAGTTTGTTTCTTATGCGGAATCAGGAAAACGGGCAATGAGACCTGAAAATCTGTTAAAAATCTCCTCTGCTTTAGAAGTAAGTGCCGACTATTTGCTCACTGGTGAAATTATTGATAAGGATCTGTTGATTCTCTCAGATAAGCTCCGCAAGCTCACACCATCACAGGTACGCACAGTTGAAGCTATTATAGACGAATGTAACAATCTATTTAATCAAAAATAACTCTTCTCTCTCGTCAAAAAAAGGAATGAAAGCTTATCAAAACAGTATGAGGTGTTTTTAGTTTACAATTATAGCAAAACACAAAAAAAGGATAGACACTGTGACGAACAAATAACTTCTATAAGTTTCGTAAACAGCAAAAGACGGATCGAGGTCCGCCTAGTTATAAGTTCGAAGCAGAAGGAACATTTGGAAATCTACCTTGTCGCTATGGGGCATAATATAAGGAAATACCAGAAACAGAAAAAAACAGATGAAACAAATCAAGTAAGGTTTAAGGGCAAGAAAAAAACTCTGTATTAAATACAGAGTTTAGTGAGTCTGACCTTCAACAGTCTTGATATCTTCCTGGTTTTCACCAATAGCTTTTACAGCTGCTTCAATACCAGTCACAATCTGTTCAAGACTTAATGATGGAGCAATTGGCTTACGGTTAATAACCTGGCTAGTGATGAATGGAACATGCATGAATCCACCACGAACATCTGGATATTTATTTGCAAGTGTATAAAGTACACCATACATCAAATGGTTACATACATAAGTACCAGCAGTATTAGAAACACTTGCAGGAACACCTGCTTTACGAATTTCTTCAGCCATTGCCTTAATTGGTAATGTAGCGAAATAAGCAGTTTCTCCATCTTCGAATACTGGACCATCTAAAGGCTGATTTCCTTCATTATCAGGAATACGTGCATCATTGATATTGATTGCGACACGTTCTGGAGTTAAATCAAAACGTCCCCCAGCCTGTCCAATACATAATACAGCATCTGGTTTTTCTTTTTCGATTGCAGCAGCTACTGTATCGATAGATTTGTAGAATACTGTAGGAACCATAAGTTTTACAACTTCTACATCTCCTACCTGATCAGAAACTCTTTTAACAGCTTCCCAGGCAGGATTGATTGGTTCGCCACCAAATGGGTCGAAACCTGTTAATAATAATTTCATTTGAAAGCCTCCTTAGAATGCTAAAACGTACATTAAGATAATATGAATTACTAACATAATTAATGCAACCGGAACCTGAGTCATAATAATTCTGTATTTATTCTTAGTTTCCAGCAATGCAGCAGGCATGATATTGAAGTTTGCAGCCATAGGAGTCATTAATGTACCACAGTAACCTGCAGTTAAACCTAAAGCACCAACAACAATAGCATTTGCGCCCTGTGCAATTAAGAATGGATAACCGATACCTACTGTAATAACAGCGAAAGCAGCGAAACCATTACCCATGATCATTGTAAATAATGCCATACCTACACAATAGAAGATAACCGCAACTAAGTGATTTCCTTCAGGGATAAGTGCACCTACACCAGCAGCGATAACAGCACCTACACCAGCTGCAGTAAATAATGAACCTAATGCAGATAATACCTGAGGTAAGATACCTGTAGAACCAACATTATCATTTAATCTGACACCATCTTTGAAAGGTGTAGATAGTTTTGGTTTAAAGATAATATATGCAACGATTAATGCAGCAGCAGCACTAATACCAATCGCATTGTTTGCACCAAGATTTGGTAAGAAAGTTGCAACTAATACGGCAACAAGAGCTAAGCATACTGGTGGGATAAATGATTTATATCCGTATTTGTCTGCATTATCACGAGTTTCCTTAGCAGTTGGGATATGTCTTGCAGCTGGTTTTACTAAACCTAAACCAGATAATACAGCAAGAAGAACAACGATTAAACCAGTAATCCAAGTTGGAATATATGGTCCAACCATAAATGTAACAGCAATTAAGAACCAGAAAAGAGCAGTAGTTACTGGCTTTTCACAGTCTTTATTAGTTAAGGCATTAAACCCTGTTGCAGCAAAGATTGCACCAATGACGCAGTAGAATACTTCTGCGATAATTGTGGCTGTATTCCATTCAATTTGTAACATTGTTATTTGCCTCCCTTTCCATATTTCTTATTAAGTTTCTTATCGAACCATAAAGCGTAAGCTCCACCAACAATAACAGAAATAACTGCAATTGGAATAGACCATAATGCGATTTGGTTAGCAGTAACAACCTGGTCAATACCATGTGACTTAAATAATTCGTTTAAAGTTGCAACAATAAGTAATGTTCCTGAAGCACCCATGAAACAGTTCTGAGCAAAGAAGTTACCATAGTTTTCAGTAGCTGCAGCCATACCTTTGATCTGATCTTCTGTATCTTCATCAATATCACCATATTTCGCAATCGCAGCAGCCTGAGCCATTGGATTGATTAATGGACGGATGAACTGTGGATGACCACCAATTCTTAATGAGAATGCAGACGCAACAGTACGCACACCTTCCCAGATCACTAATAAGCGACCTGTAGTAGCATTCTTAATACCCTTAATCAAGTCTACCGCTTTATCACGTAAACCCATACGTTCACATAGACCTACAACTGGTAAAGTTAAAATAAATAAAGTTGCTGTACGGTTAGTTAAAAAGGCTGTACCTAGTGTATTTAAAATGTCCATGATAGACATACCACTGATTAAACCTGTTACTAAACCAGCAACAACAACTGTTGCAAGAGTATCGAATTTCATTACAAACCCAATAACGACAATTACGATACCGATAAGTTTAATAGCATCATTCATATGTTTTTCCTCTTCCTTCGTAAAATTATAAAATAATTATACCAATAAATGTCGCTATATGCAAATTGATAGAGACAATATTTCATTAAAATACAAATTTCTGAATTGTAAAATGAAACTGGAATTAAGGAATTGGGATAAAGGGGCATGCCCCTTTATCCCAATTCGCGCGGTCGCAGGCCCACTATTCTCAATTTCTGTATAAAAAAAGTCCATAGAAATCGTATTATATAGTTACCACACTTTATAAGGAGATTTCTATGAACAGCATTAATATATCACAAAAAGCTAAAAATAAACACCTTAATTTTTCTCATTATGAATTCATCATCAATTCTTTGATTCAGTTCAATGCTTCCCATCCTGGCAAGCGTAACATTGGCAAGACGGGAGTTTGACAGTTGTCTTCATTTTTTCACTAACCAAATCGCTCAAAAT
>ERZ1673737.2590-NODE-2590-length-14900-cov-4.192388_pt1 | contig 14900 bp, 15 predicted proteins | sample MGYA00580211_ERZ1673737 | MGnify/ENA primary metagenome ERZ1673737 (study PRJEB41218, sample SAMN15661789) | gut metagenome | host: Homo sapiens | place: Canada: London | collected 2015-08-20/2019-03-30 | study: EMG produced TPA metagenomics assembly of... | reverse complement strand
CCTTGCAAAGCACCAAGACAGATACAGCCGATCCTCCCCCTAATGACGAGGTTGTGCCCGACGAGCCATCACCAGACCTGTCGCATCTGAACCCCCCTCCGGAGGATTACTCGCGTTTCATTTTTCAGGACAAATGTCGGGTGACTATGCATGCCGGCTCTGGTGGTCACGGCTGTGTCTCATATCTCCGTGAGAAATATGTCGAAGAGGGACCGCCCAATGGCGGTGACGGTGGTAGCGGAGGAGGTATCTACATCCAGACTGTCGAAGGTTTGACCAGTCTCCACAAGCTGGCTCGCCGAGGTGTCCTACGAGCTAGCCGAGGTAGAAATGGACAAGGCAAAAGTAAGGGTGGAAAGCGAGGTGATGATGTGCTCATTCAAGTTCCCGTTGGCACTGTGGTTCGGGAAATCAGCCGTCACGACCCAGTCGAGGAGGCATGGGCGCGCATTAGGGAGGAAGAAGAGGCGTCCCAGGTCTCCAAGGAGGAGCAGGAAATGTTTGGAAATCCCAACGACCTTGAAGGTCTAGAAGATGGTCTGCGTGAGACGGAGGAGCCGGAATTCAACTCCATTCGGCACGACCGCTGGGTGCTTCACCCTTCCTCGAAACCATCCGACTTCCTCATGGTGCAGTTTCCGAAATCATATCCTCGGAGACAGAATATAGCAGCGATGGAACCAAAGGCACCGATCTGGCTGGACCTCTCGAAGCCCATGGATAAGCCTTTGCTTCTGGCTGCGGGTGGTGCTGGCGGGCTGGGGAACCCACACTTTGCTACGCGCACAATGGGACGGCCGAAGTTCGCTTCTCGTGGTGAAGGCGGAATGACATTAGAACTCGACTTTGAGCTCAAGCTTCTTGCAGATGTTGGACTAGTTGGGAAACCCAACGCTGGCAAGAGTACGCTGCTCCGCTCCTTGACCAACAGTCGGACACGCATTGGAAATTGGGAGTTCACTACACTTTCCCCTCATATTGGAACAGTGATTACCGATGACATGAAGGGCCGTCCACTTGTCGAGTCAAAGGCTCGTCGGACCCACTTTACTATTGCCGATATTCCCGGCTTGGTGGAAGATGCTCATCTTGACCGAGGACTTGGCCTCGGGTTCCTTCGTCATATTGACCGCGCTGGTATTCTAGCCTTTGTGGTCGATCTCAGCCATGGTGACCCCGTGCAGGAACTGAAGAAGCTGTGGCACGAGCTTGGAGAGTACGAACGAGTGCGCGACATGGATCCCGACTCCGCTGAAGATGACAGCGTTATTGACTGGAATCCTTTCAGCAACGAGGGTCCGGAACCTGAAAAGAATCCATTCAGAGAGCCTAACAGTTTGACATTACACACCAATCCTGATGGCTCTCTGCCTCGATTGATGATGACGCCTCTTCACCTCAAGCCCTGGTTTGTGGTGGCTACCAAAGCAGACTTGGAAAACACCCAGGATCAATACCGAGCTCTACAGGAATATCTATCGGCTGTACAAAATGGATCGGTTGAGCTTCCATCTGGCCATGTTAAGGCATGGAAGGAAAATATTTGTGCTGTTCCCGTTAGTGCCCGAAGAGGAGAAGGTGTTTCTCGCATTCCCAAGTTGGTGATGGAGCTTCTAGAGTGAAGCGTCTGTATAATATTTTAGACAGTCTCCTGCGTGAATCAAATGTATTATAATAAGCATAGACATATTTTGATTTCCGTATACCTTCGTGATGGTGTTTGATGTTTGGCTGTGAACTTCGGTGATCATCCCGAGATTCATATAGATGCAGGGTAAGTCAGCGGAGAAAGTAAGCCACAGCGCAACCACATCCCGCACTTCTCCACTCTAAGATTGAAGATCTCACGTTGTATGGAACAAGATAACATCATTACAAGACCCAATAGCCTTTGTTGCTTTGATGGCATGACTTGGCGAATTTAACAGTAGTCGGTATGTCGTGCATGGCGTCGCGATAGGGAAAGGACGGAGGGGCCGCCTCAAGGTCAAAAGGGCCGCATCTACTCTTTGACTGGAGTCACCCCTTAAACACCTTTCCATTCTTCAATCACATAGAGCTGTCATCCTATATAGCTTATCATCAATCGGGCTTTGACTCTTTCTCCCCACAACATCACATACTTCACGATGCCGAAAACTGTTACCACAGTCGACCTGTCAAGCACCGCAAGCGCCTACTATGCCCCGGCGACTGTCACTCCGGCAGGCAAACTTATTCATGTCGCCGGTCAACCGGGAAGCTTGAAGGATGGATCAATGCCCAGCGACTATGAGTCGCAGATTCACCTGGCTCTGCTCAACCTACGCAAGATTATCGTTGCCGCAGGATCTTCTATTGAGAACATTGTGAAACTGAATCTTTTCATTGTGAACTATGACGCCGCCAACCGAAAGCATACACGTCATATCCAGCGCTTCTTGGGAGGTCACCGACCAGCAATCACTCTTGTCCCTGTGCCACAGCTTGCAGTACCATCGTGGCTGTTCGAAGTCGATGCTGTTATTGCACTCCCGGAGCCATCGCTTCCTCCTGCACTGCCCTATGTAAACCAGACCGTGGACGTTGTCATCATTGGTGCCGGCCTGGCTGGTCTGACCGCTGCGCATGATATCCTGCGCAGCGGTCTATCCTGCGTCATTCTTGAGGCGCGGGACCGTGTTGGTGGCAAGACGTGGAGCACACCACTCAGGGACGGCGGTACTATTGATCTTGGAGCTGCCTGGATTAATGACACAAACCAGAGCAAGGTCTACGCCCTTGCGAAGCGTTACGGCGCAGAGGTCATTGAGCAGAATACGCAGGGAAATGCTGTTTTAGAAAACTTTGATGGTAACTGCACAGCCTTTGCCTATGGAGAACTTCCAAACGTAAGTATGCACCAGAGCCCAGTCTGATGATCCAGTTTCTGACTTGGAGGGACAGTTTGATGAAAACACTCGGCAACATCTGGCACAGATTCGCGACATGTGCGAGGCAGATTGCCAGGCCCTTGACACATGGAGACCCGATGACGATTCTCTGGATTCTCTCACATTCGAGGCCTACTTGCGGTCCCGGGGTGCCAGCGAAGTTGCACTTGCTACCGCCACAGTCTGGACGCGGGCCATGCTGGGCCAGGACCCTCGCGATATCTCCGCTCTTTACTTTTTGAACTACTGCAAATCTGGTGGAGGTCTGCTGCAGATGAGATCTGATCGCAAGCATGGAGGTCAGTACCTGCGAATCCGCCAAGGTACCCAGGCTTTCTCCCTAGGATTAGCCTCTTCGCTACCCGAGGGTCTAATAAAGCTGTCCGCCCCTGTGCACTCAGTTGTGCAGGGCGATGACCAGTCAATCAAGGTGCAAGCAGGTGGCGCAGTATATGGTGCTCGGAAGGTTATCACCACTGTTCCCAGCCCTGCTTTGAAAAGTATTGCTTTCTACCCTAAGTTGCCCCCTGCGAAGCAGGTCTGGGCTGAGTCGACCACGTATGGATACTACACCAAAGCCATGATGGAGTTCCGCTCTCCTTTTTGGGAAAAGAAGGGCTTCTGTGGTCTTGCGCAATCATTTATTGGCCCAGCCAGCGTGGTTCGGGAGACTTGCAGTCCCGAGGATCGGAAGTACGTCCTCACATGCTTCCTGTCTGGCGATCCCGGACGGGCCTGGGCAGCACTTTCTACTCCTGAGCGTGAGCGCAGTCTTCTGAAGCAACTTGAGAAGCTCTTCTCAACTGGCGGATTGCAGCGAGAGTTTGTGCAAATGACAACCTATGAGTGGGTGCATGATGAGTGGGCTGGCTGGGGCTGCCCGTGCACAGCGCTCACTCCGGGTGTCATTGCTAATCTTGGTGGCGATGCTCTACGTGAAAGCTGTGGAAGCTTGCACTTTGCTGGCACGGAGACTGCGGGTGAGTGGAAGGGTTACATGGAGGGTGCTATTCGGAGTGGTGAGAGAGCCGCTGCCGAGGTTATCAAGGGCTTGCAAGCTGGTATTACTGCTCGCCTGTAAGTGTACTCCACTCAGATATATCCTTTTACCAATTGCGAAAATAAAGCCATAGAAGTTTCCTTACAAATAACCATAAAATGCTGGTCCTATAAACCGTGTAAAACCTAACAATATTAAAGTTCCGATGAAAGTAAAAGCACAAATATGTTTCCTTCTATTTCTGTTCATAAACTAGACACTATTCAAGTGAAACTCACCCATAGAGAGCATAAGATACATGAAGTCAAGTTGCCCCTCTATGTTGATCCTCATTATGGAGCATCTAATTGGCTCCGGTGTGGCTTTCCTTTCTCGATGTGCTCCATATGCTCGGCGTTCCGCCCCCTCCGCTATCTACACTTTTAGTTCTAACGGTCTCGATGCCGTAAACATGAAGAGGGAAAGATATTGCAATCATCCTGCAAGCTTTCCCTTATAGCAGCCACTTCATCTCGACTCTCTCCCTTCAAAGCATTTTATAGCCCCACAACAAGGTATTCACCAAATCGCACCAATGGCACCGGAAAAAAAAGCTCGAGTCCTCATTGTCGGCACTGGAGGTGTCGGCACTATGTCTGCCTATGCGCTGATGCAAGCTGGCAAGGCCGACGTCACAGCAGTGATGCGATCGAATTATGATGCCGCCGTGAAGAACGGAATCAGCATCGATTCGATCCAGTATGGACATGAGATCAAGGGATTCCGACCAACAACTAGTAAGCTCCCATAAGCGGCCATATAAACCACAGCACTTTATAGCAAAGGCTGACCAAACCCTCAGTCGTCAAGAGTGTCCCCAACGTCGCAAAAGAAGGCCTCAAGCCATTCGACTTCATCCTGGTAACGACCAAGAACATCCCAGACGTATCGCCAACAGTAGCAGACATCATCGAGCCAGCAGTGACACCTGGCAAGACAGCCATCGTGCTCTCACAGAACGGCCTCAACATCGAAAAGCCAATCATCCCCCGCTTCCCCAACAACCCAGTCATTAGCAGCGTATCCACCGTCGGCGCAACAGAGCGCGCATACGCCGACGTCTTTCACGACGACCCAGACGCGCAAAAGATCGGCCCATTCCAAAATCAATCTGTTCCCCAGCAAATCGCCGAAGACGCAGCAAAGAACTACATCAACATCTACAACCCGGATGGAAAATTAGAGGTAGTCTACGACGCCGATGTCGAGCGCGCCCGCTGGCGTAAACTCCTCTATAACGGCTCCTTCAATCCAATCGCTACAATCCTGCGCATGGATACCCGACGCATGCGTATGAGCCCAACATGTTATCGATGACCTGATTCTTCGCATTACGTTCGAGGTGCTTGCTGCTGCGCGCGCTTGTGGCGTGACGGAACTTACGGATGATCTTCCTGGCAAGGTGATCTTCAATGATGACATGCAGTTTGAGTTTAAGCCATCTATGTGTCAGGATATTGAGAAGGGGAATCTGTTCGAGCTGGAGAATATTGTCGGTGAGCCTTTGCGTGACGGTGAGGCTCATGGTGTTGCTATGCCTACTCTTCGTACTGTTTACGGTATTCTTAAGGGGTTGCAGCTTCAGGTTAAGGAGAGTAAGGGGCTTTGGGAGCCTAAGTTTACTCGTGATAACCCTTACAAATAGGGGTTTCGGGTTTAAACTTAGAATAAATGCCATGTCGGTGTATAAAATTTTGATATTATCCATAGATTTTGATCTAGTCTTTGGGTGAATCAGCGCACACGAAATGGAGCTAGTTATATGTTACTTGCCTATATACTGGGTTAACGTAACCCGAATATCTGAGCCAGTAGCCTGTTTGGAGAGGCTGAGTCATTTCTGTCCTCTTCTGTTCATGGACTCTGGAGTGCCTTGGTAAAATATGTCGAGTGAAATCAGTGTAGATTAGCTTTGCCATGTCAAAAAGAAAAATATGGTACATGAAATAATTGCCGGATGATATGTTATGATAGCTGAATTGATGCGAACTTTTTATGTCCCAATCATGTATTCAAATTATGTCCTACCGTTCTAACAAAAGATCTGAGCAGCCGGCCGACTTAAAAACAACAAGTGCTAATTCACAACTTCAACAGGCGACCATCAGACTGCAAAAGTGAAATGGACTCTCTCTTGATCTCAGAGACGTTTCGGCAACTGCAGCAGTGATGTTAGCAACGTTAAAGCAAAGCCTAAGATTATAAGATTTAAAACTTACCCAGCCAACGCCATGCACGTTTTGAATTCATCGTGAAGCAAGTTGAGAGCCAGCTCAACTCCCCTTTGGCCATTATACTTCGCGTGGTCGAATTTCAGTAAACTATATTTTGATTGGACCACAAGAGAGACAGAGAACTCACAGCCAAGCCCCAAATTGCCGGTCGTCCAGCAAGACAGAAGTCGGCTCCAAGAGCCAAAGCCTTGAAAATATCAGTGCCACGACGGATACCGCCGTCGACGGCAATTGGGATTTTGCCCTTTGCGACAGGGACAACTTCATGGAGGACGTCAAGAGAAGAAGGAACACTATCAAGCTGGCGGCCACCGTGGTTTGAGATGATGATTCCATCAAAACCGTGCTTGATCGCGAGCTCAGCATCAGCGGCTGTATAAACTGCACAGGGAAAAAGGCGAAAGAAGTTAGCTTCCTTAGCTAGCAAGGATTTCCTAGGTATAGATGTTTATTACTTACTTCCCTTGCCCCAGATCTGCATGTTGGTGTGCTTACGGAAGAAGGGTATTATGTCGGGCCATTCAAGAGTGTCGTCTATCATTTAGACATGTTAGTCAATCGGGACAATTTCTGATATTACCCCAAAGACAACAATTACCATAAGCCATCATTTCATCGCCATCCTCGAGGTTGGTGACATCGACACCAGGGAAAAGATTAGGGTATTCCATGCCCTTAGGCACCGCAAACTTGTTACGGAATTCATTCAGTCTGCGACCAAGATAGGGAACGTCAAGAGTGACAAAGAGTGCCTTGAAGCCCGCAGCTAGAAGTAAAGTCAGCGATATATCATAGTACTCGTGTTTCAAAAAAACATGAACTCACCCTCCGCTCGCTTGATCATCTGGATCATCGCGGCCTTATTCTTAAGAAGACTCATCTGTATAATATAAGGGTTACCAGCGCCGTGTGCAATTACCTTTTCCAGTTCGATGCAGGAGTAATTAGATAATCCCATCAATGTATTGTTAGCAGCACAAGCTTTGGACGTGCCGATCTCGCCGTCGGGATGCGCCAGCGTCTGCATGGCCGTTGGCGAGAACCCGAAGGGAAATTTGACCTTCGTGTTGAAGATGTGAGTGCTGGTATCTAGGCCTGAGAGGTTTCGCAGCACTCGGGGGCGGATCATATAGCGGTCGTATGCCGATTCATTCAACCGCAATCTGTGTGATAAATCATGTCAGAGCGAAATGCCCGCAGGGCGAGGATAAGGTGTAAGCCTACGTGATGAGATCCAGGGCGCCCTCATTGTAATACTCTGCGAAGTATATCAGTATTCTGTTTGATCTGACTTTTGGAAGTGTACCACTTACCGCGATAGGTCTTTTCCAATTTCTCGGAGCCGAGGCGTTCCAGGTCTTTGATGCAGTAGACCTGCTGGTCGAGGGTGCTTTGGCGGTTGGCCATTGTGAAGCAGATCAAAGCTAGAGGGCAGAGAGAGAAGTTGAGACACGTTGAAGATGTAATAAAGGTGGTTGTGTCAACGAAGTCCGAGATAGAGCTCGAATGTCTAAGTGGCTACTCTACTCCGCTATAACCTTCCTATTCCCCCAGAGCTTAGACGTGGCATTTCCCCGGACATCATTAGCTTCGGATTAGATTTTTATTACTAAATACGTGATTTGGTGATAACTTGAGCACGCAGTTCCGGTTTCAATTTTGACATTATAGTTAATTTCGTTGTGTGTTGGATTTTTGAGGTCTTTAACATGCACCCAGACCATGAAATATATTTCTCACCTGTACTTAAGAATCAACTCCCACTACCCGCACCGTTTACTAATTTTGGGAAGGAGTACCGATGATGTCAGTGCCAGCATCCAGAATTTCGGTGTCTTCAGTCTCCGACAGAACTCCTTGTTGGACTCTGTTCAGGAGCTCAACCATACGAATGCTCCCACAGTTAAGCCAGTCAGGCGACCGGGTGAATATGAATTCGTGCCGGACCCAGAGGTCATCTCTCTTGATTCTGCTGGTACGAACGATTATTCTGAACCCGAGGTAGCATGGGATCTATGCAACCTTCAGGGTCATAATTTTGCTTGAATTTCCCCATGCGGTTGATCCGGTAAAACAGGCTCTTCCAAAAGTGACCCAGACCCTTCCAACCGATACCGTTCAGTTGCCACCTGTCGGGTTCGAGGAAATATATACGCTGTCAGGCTCAAAATATACCAATAATCGGCCTCGGGTGTTGACACCGCCAGTTCAGTCCATACCCACCACCTTGGAAGATCTGGTAGTTCCCTCACAAGAGCGATTCTTGATGGGGCACTATCGGAACAGGGTTGTGAATATATTTTGCGTAATTGACAATGCGAAAAGCCCATGGAAGACGATCCACCTCCCAAGGGTTCTCCAGTGTGGCGGTGAACTCAGCTTTGGAGGCACCACAACGAGAATTCGCAACGTATTGCGAAACTCATTGCTGTCAATCAGCGCCTTTTATTTCTCGAATGATCTTCGAGCTAACCGCCGCAATGAAGAGGCCGAGAATTGGGGCACAATCGCTTGAGATATCGCTGCGATGCTATCGGCCTCCTCAAATATGCGTTGAGACTGATCTCTATGCTGACAAAAAGCCGAGATATAAAGAATTTCTTGCTACAATGCTGTCTATGATCACGATTAATGTATATCATGCCTCTACCAGTAGGGAAAACGGAGTATACCTTGCTAATTCAGTTCCTGCAGGTCATGTCAGGAGACACACGAACTTGCAGTGTGCATCTAGATGGAGCAGAAAAATTCATCACCCATATGGCCGCCCAAAAGTCCTCATTCTCCAGGAAAGCGCAGTCACTTCATCTTATTTGTCTTTATCTACGAATGATATATGAGAGCACGGCTATCAGGCGACAAAGTACTTCGGGCTCTCGGTTCGCGCCCTGGTTGGGTTCAGCAAAGACGGTGGGACCGCATCCAATACTCCCAAGCATCAATCCTTTCATCGAAGAGGAAGACACCCCTCTCTCCACGCTGCCTGTCGAGTGCACCGCACCACTTCAAACACCTCCCGCCAGAATTTCTGCATATGAATGTATCTATGGTATCCCTGAGAGCCTCCTTCTACTCAAACAATCCATCGAAGTCATCGACGAAGTGAACCACCACCGCGCAAGAGATGGAAACTCATACATACCGGATTACCTAAACCATATTTGCGATGAGCCTGAGCAAGATATTATGGACTGGCCAATGAAGAGCATTTCCAGCGATGCAAGGAGGCAAAAACGGGATTAACGCCAACAGTATCTATCATCAAACCCGAGCGTTCCTCAACGCGCTCATCATATACTTCTTCCAGAGTGTCAGGCTATTAAGCCATTGATATCTGAGACAATATGTGCAGAACATCCTTGAAAACATTGAAGCAATCGAAGAACTGAAAGCTGAGACCAAGGTACTGGCTGCCCCACTCTTCTGGCCTGCTTTCATTGATGCCATGGAGGCATTCGAGGCGCGACAGCAGGAGCGGTTCCGGCAGTGGTACGAACGTGCTGAAGTGTACGGAATGGAGTCTGTGAGGACTGGGATTCAGGTTTTACATGAAGTTTGGAGGCAGGATCCTACAATAAGTTGGAATATACAGCCTAGTTGGTGTAGCATTGTAGAAAAGACCACAATATTCAATATAGCTCTTTTCACACATGAGTGCATTGTCATAGTTCCCCTCTGTTAAGACTACCTACTACTAGATCTAACACGAGACATCCGAATTAGGAGTTGATCAAGAATGATGTGGACAGTCTTCTGGTCAACTCAAACGGAAAACCGTAGTCTGCCTGCGTCGCTGACAACTTCCTTTTATTCCTTTCACGGAACCAGGAAGTATCCCCGCGTTCTCTTTACTCCTATCGCCTCATGGGATGGCTGGCTTTCTAATTGCAGTGGTTGCAAGTCTAGCAGGATATGGCATCTCGAGTCTCTCTATAAGGGACGCGAATGCACCGAAAACACCGAGGCTCCCGTAATCCTAATCTTAAAGAAAAGAGATACCCAAGCACTTTGCATTACTCTATTCCTAGAAGGTCTTACAGTGTACCGTATTCCGTATATGAAATGAAAATCCATCAGCACTTTGTGATATTCGAGACTAAGATCGGCAATAAAGTCCAATCTTTGGCAACGTCAGCTGAACGGATGCCTTGGCTGCATTGGGGCGTTTCTCCACCAAATCTATATCTCCAATGAGCAATTAGCAAATTGATTCCCCTCACTTACAGTAGTATTCGAAATCAGATTTACCTCTACACTCTTGGACTTTAATTCCCGAACCCTCATTTGAAACACGCTAATCCAGATATAGTAGTATATTCGTCGATCTCCTTTATTCCTAGAATAGAAACTGTATTTATATAACGCGGGTAGGACCTTATTCTTTATAAATTTATAGGAAACTGCTATATATATAATACTACTCTAACCCCCATTCTCTCCCCTAAGTAATAGCCTTCTTCCCTATAAATAACTCTTACGCGATACCCTATATTAGGCTTATAAATATAGATCCTATATAGAGGATAGTAGTCTAGGGCGCGGTACCTATATACAGTCATTCTTGAAATCGGCTAAACTAATACACACGTACTCACTCTTTTCTAGCCCCAGTGCTAAGGCATCAGCGTAGATCAATCGTTAAGCGGGTCGCATTCAATTGAGGAACATCGTAATATGCACCTCGAAGGGTACTGTGTGTTTGTATGTAAAATTATATGATGGTACGGGCTTCCATAGAATCCTATAGAATTCCACAGCGGATCCCTGTAGATCAGTTCGTGGGAGATCCGCGAGCCGACCTCATCTTTCCTTCTCAGGCTGCATGGCGTTTTTGACTTTCCGCAGTCCAAAAATAAAAATAAAGAACCTCATTTCGGACGCCTCAGAGGGCTACACGCAAGTGAAAAACATATATTGCCCGCGCACGTCAGGCAACGGCCGCCAAATGCCCAACAAGGCCTCTGCTGTTCCATGCGGTATACATTTGTGGTTGCAAAACCCTTCACCGTCTCCGCCATTCGCTTACCGCAATACCTGGTCGTTGGTCGCCGTGGAGTTAACGGACAAGAGAGTACACGACGGAGTTAAGAACGTAATCTCCGCCGAGTACCGATTGATCGGCTTCTTCGTCTCGGATCTATGAGATAATAAGTACACGGCAAACGCAGCTTCCAAGCGTAGCTCCCAACAACACCAACGCTCTCACCTCAACCTCTTAGCCGGCACTATATCCCCGGGTTCCTTTTAAGAATGACTATGTCGGCCCAAGATCCTTCCCTACGCGAGACAAATTGGCCTACTGTGGCTGGCTATGTCGCCGCGCGCAAGGACACTTACCCGTTCATCGATCCTACCAAAGCCGACCTGACAGGCAAGTCGGTCTTGATCACGGGAGCCTCCAAGGGCATCGGCAAGGCCACCGCGATCAGCTTCGCCATCGCAGGCTGCTCAAAGATACTACTGGCCGCTCGTTCGGACCTGGCCGACGTCGAGATAGCCGTCCACGACGCCGCCATGAAGGCAAACCGGCCCCAGCCATTAGTGCATTCCCTAAAGGTGGACGTGACCTCGGAGGACTCCGTACGAGCGGCCGCCGAGACCGCGGCAGGCATGCTCGGCGGCAGCCTCGACGTCCTGGTGAATAACGCGGGCTACTTGGAGGAGTGGAAGCCTATCGCCGAGTCCGAGCCGAGCGAGTGGTGGCGGACTTGGGAGGTCAACATCAAAGGCACCTATCTCGCCGCCCACTTCTTCGTACCGCTGCTGCTTAAGTCGCAGACCAAGACCGTCATCAACATCAGCAGCGGTGGTGCCCACGTTATGTTTCCCGGTGCGTCGGCCTACCAGACGACTAAGTTCGCCCTCTGCCGCCTCACCGAATTCATGGACAATGAATACTACCAGCAGGGTTTGATCGCCATCTCGCTCCATCCGGGCGCCGTGAAGACCGAGCTGGCCATGAACATGCCCCTAGAGAGGCAAGTCGTCCTGACCGATACGCCAGAGCTAGCTGCTGACACGCTAGTCTGGCTCGCCCGTGAGCGACGCGACTGGCTCGCCGGCAGATTCGCCTCGGTGAGCTGGGACATGGAGGAGCTGGAGCAGAAGAAGCAGGACGTTCTCCAAAGAAACTTATTCAAGTTCCGCGTGTTGATTTGAGTCGGGCGGCGCACCCTCCAAGTAGTAGTAAATTTATAAAGGATAAGGTCCTACCCGCGTTATATAAATACAGTTTCTATTCTAGGAATAAAGGAGATCGACGAATATACTACTATATCTGGATTAGCGTGTTTCAAATGAGGGTTTGGGGATTAAAGTCCAAGAGTGTAGAGGTAAATCTGATTTCGAATACTACTGTAGAAGTTACAACATGCACTTGATTTTGGGGCTATGCGAGCTAGCAGAGAAATGCTACCTATAAGACCATTCGACTGTACATGTATTCCGAGCTCTCCTATTCCCAGACGCGTTGATAGAAGGACCAAAAGTAATACAGACTATCCCTTTTTGGGATCCGTATAGTTCTCCATGAAACATTAAACATATGATACATGTGACAGTCTCAGTTTGTTCGGCGTCACTCATCTTTATGGACTCCTCACAGGTCCTTCCTCGCCATCCACTCATTACGCTTGCCCTCAGCATCCCAACGCGGATTACCACAGTTCTGCTTCGCGTCTTGCAACCACCCATCCCAGTTCTTCGTCGCTGGCGCTACTTTGGCCTTCTTGATCCAGTCGATCTCTTTTGTTGCCTGAATTGTATCCCACATAACGACAGTGAAACTTTCTCTGATCGTTTCATCGTTGGTCCTCTTGATATCATATCGTTCCTTCATATTCCAGGTATGACGCGGTTCAGTCAGAAGCGCCATGGCCCAGTATGCAATGTTGAGGATAACATATGCGAGCCCGACGGCGATCTGCATTTTCCAGCCGCTGTTACTGAAAAAGATGATTGAGGCCATCAGAAGAATCGTACTGGTTCCGAGAAGAATTTGATGCACCACTCCTTTAAAGACATAGTGGCAGACCTCGGTGCCACCGTAAAGCTCTCGCGAGACATTCTCATCACACTCGACAAACACGAATGCTCCGGACCGCGTGCGGATAATGACATCTCCTGAAGGAATGTCAGAAGCAGTCGACGTGCGGATCGTGAGTCTTGGCCGCCACTGTGAGGACAGGCAAGCAGTGCTGGTGGATAGCGACATAGTTGCCAGGCCGATCAAAGCAACGGCATCGTGGTTGACGCCAGCCCAAACAAATAACGCGATTGTGATCAGGATCGAGCCCAGCGTCACAATGTTCAGTGGGCAAAATTTATGCAAGGGAATGCTGGCTTTGGATGGGATCTTTGGCTTATTGCTATCCTTCTCACTCCCCTTTTCAACATCTATTGCGGCTCTCGACTCAGCTTCCTTCTGGAGATTATCTCGCTGAATAGCTTCTTCCTTGTGGCTGATCTTGAAGGACTGGAACTCGAAGGGTTCAAGTGAATCAATGCGATGGATCACTTCCGCGAAAAAGTTGAGCTCCGTAAAATGATTGCCGGAATGAACACCCAAAACAGTCACATCCTTGACGGCAGGCAGTCGAGCTGGTCGGTCGGTGTCGAGCATTGTCTCAGGGGCGGGGAGCAGACGGGGAAAGCCTCCAAAGGGCGATGCTGTGATAGCCTGCGCATGTTTTTCGATTGACGATCCTCCGACCACCGCCAGCAAGCCGACGATATCGAAGCTCCAAGTGGGCTTGTCAGTGTTGACTGCGAGCGGAAACCAGCCCATCTTGTTTGTCCTTTGTGAGAGATTTCCGAGGTATGAAAAGGAAAACTTTACAACCACATGAAGAAGATCAATAAGTATCGAGGAGGACACCAGTACTACTGCACGGCACTACTAGTACTGTAGGCCAGACGGCCTAAGGGGTTTCTACATGCAGTGACCCACTTAGTTATAAGGGATGATCAGCGGAACGGAATTGAGGCCAAAGTAGACACTGAAAGGAAAGATGGGCTGAAAAAGGGCAACGAGCGACCTTCAGCCAGCCACGTTGACCGGGGGTTTAAAAAGCAACTTCGGAATTTGAATACATGGGTAGCGATAGCCCGCATACATGCATGCTAGTAAGAATCCCCTTGATTGGTCCCGACTCGGCGATAATGAAACAGCATGGGTAACTGCATATTATTCTGCACGGAGTGTCCATTCTGCTTGGGATGAGTCGTGGGGCAGCTGAAAGTGAAGACCCATAGGCCCAAACCCTCGGAAATGGAGGTAGGGGATAATACACTACATTTGGTGCATGGCACGATCGGAGGGTGGAGTATCGATATACTGGGATGAATTAAAGGTGGCTGGGAAGGGATAAGCATCAAAGTCATTCACAAACCACCGTGGATGACGGAAAACGAAGAGCCGAAGATCGCGCATCTTCTCCACATCTCTCGCAAACCTGCTAATCATAACTACCTTGAGCTGTAGATACAGATATAGTGTATCTCCGCAGACCCACTGACACGGCAACGAATTCCCTATACTCCGAACTAGGCGAACTAGATCTTCTCATTCGACAATGCCTGCCGCCCAGCATCATTGCCAGAAGTCAAGCCGTCGACGTACTTTTTCGTCATGTCGTCCAGACGAGTACCTGCGAGGAGAACTCCCAAGACATGTCCCACCAGCTGCCCCTGTGTGATAATGCCGCAGCGTATCAC
>ERZ1673737.2589-NODE-2589-length-14906-cov-3.912598_pt1 | contig 14906 bp, 15 predicted proteins | sample MGYA00580211_ERZ1673737 | MGnify/ENA primary metagenome ERZ1673737 (study PRJEB41218, sample SAMN15661789) | gut metagenome | host: Homo sapiens | place: Canada: London | collected 2015-08-20/2019-03-30 | study: EMG produced TPA metagenomics assembly of... | reverse complement strand
GGGTGTTAAAACTTTTGCTGCGTCACTGTACATTAGTAAACTAGTAGTGTTAACGATCATTATCTTGTATTAGAAGTGACATCGATATTCCACCGAGGACCGCTGGCACTCGTTATTTCTGGCACTTTTCAACTTTGGCAACACGACCCAAGGCCAGAAATAACCGACACCACGCATTATCTTGCCTACGAATATGGCCCACGAGCCTCATTCCTTGATTTGGGCGGAGAAAATCCTATTTTGAATATAACTATTTTGGTTGAAGATCTTGAGAGTGAAGCGCCAGTGGGAGATCTCACAGGGCAGAGCCCCCGTCTTCATCAATGCTTGTGAGACTTCGAGGATGTCTGCAGCCTGCTATACGGGAGTTGTGCCCTGTCTTACCCTTGAAATAGCAGTAATAAGACTCCTGGCCCACAACGATCACCCCAAAGTCCAAAGTGATAGCATTCCTTGTTTCATCACCAACACGGGAGATTCAAGAGTTCTCGGACCTGCCATTCTAGTCTGTATTCGACTTCCATGATTATCCAACATGGCTGCAGAAAGAAGAGCACGTTTACAGCAGCAAATAGCAAAGAAGAAGGCGACCGATACAGTCAGCGTTGGCTGTGAAAACAAATGTCTCAGTGAAGCCCAGCATAGTCTCAGCCAGGCCGCAGAAATCTCCCCTGGAATACACGCCACAGCGCTCCGCCACGACGTGTCTGAAGCACTGAGGGCACCAGCAGAGGAAATCGCAATCTACCTCATCAACGAAGAAGAAGCTCCTCAAAACAAGATCACGTCACAGCTATTATCCATCTGTCACTCGATTCCCGTCTGGACGGCCGTGGTCGAGCGTGGATGGAATATCAACCGGCGAGTCCCGTACGGGTGACTGCATCAGAGAACGCGGCTTCTGGATTTGATGGTAAATCGAAACACTGTTTTGGATATCTACACCTTTGGCTCCTCGTAATGAGTCACACCAAGTTTGCCCGCGCTAATATCCTCTTTAGCCTGCTCCATATCAGCAGTGAATCGACTAGGCTCAGACTTGAACTTGAAGCCTAAATGCTCTGACTATTGAAAATGTCGTCTATCTCTTCCAGCAAACTAAATACTTAGCCAGCTCTCTATAATTTGCATTAAGAAGCATCCAATTTGAGTAAGATTTGGCTAAGTTATAGGATTAATTACATGATTATATATTTTGGTGTCAACAGACTCATGGCTTGTGACTGTATGTAAGTAATTCATAACTCATATCAGACAGCATAACAAAAATATCAACGCCGAAAGCAACAAAAAATAAATGGGTATCAAATCAAGAAGAGGAGTGAAGGACCATCATCACTACAGCTTTTTATTCGCAGAAGCCTGCATGCGACGCATAGCCTGACGATGCAAATCCGTCATGCTACCACGCTGCATGCCATTGGCAACGGCACTGTCAAGCTGGTTCGACGAGACATCCCGCATCTGCTGCACAGAGCCCCATAGACTGCTGTGCGGTCGATCGGGGCTCACGGCACCACCATTAGGCGGGGACTGGGGAGGGAGAGCAAGGGGATCACGCTTGTCGGTGATTTCCTCGCGGACTGATTGGCGCCATGCTGCCATTCTCGAAGCAGGTCTGTTTAGCTCTGCGCTTGGAGGGGATGATTGGACCGGGGATGGAGCTTCGATGCTGTGGATGCTAGCTGCGTATGGGGATTGCATGGTTTGGCGCTGGAGCATGGTGCGTCGTTTGGATAGAGGGATGTCGTCTTCGTCGCGTGGTGGGCCTTGTTCTGTGTCCTCGTCCCTTTCTTCGGGGACTGAGAGAGGTGGTGAGATGGGTGAGATGGGGGAGAAGTCGTTCAAGGATTGGCGGGATTGGTTTCGGGATGCCCAAGGATCGTAGCGAAGGGATGTGGATGACATGCGGTTTCGGACCATGTCCTCACGGACGGCGAGGAGGGGAGGTGGGCCGTTCCATTTTGGTGATTGTTCTGCCTCCTTGGTTTCGGGGGCAGTGAGGGTCAGGAACGGGGTTGAGGCGCTGCGTAATCCTGCCTGTCCTTCTTGAGAGTGTGGTAGTTTGCCAGAGGATGACCGCAGCATGTTCACCGAGCCAGTCGAGGCGTTACGCGGGAGCGGGTTTTGCATAGCTTTGCTGAGACTGTTTTTTGGCTTGGATCGAGGCACCTCGGGCGAAGGCACCGATGGAATCGCAGCAGGTTGATGAGCTTCCACCTCACATGATTCAGCCCTGTTCACAGCTGGAGGTGGTTGAGCATTAAGAGGCGTCTGTAGAAGACCGTCGACATCCACAAAGGCGGCAGTTTCGTGCACTTCATTAGAGCCTTCTACTTCAGGCTCAATGCCGAATTCAATGGGCTCCATCTCAGGAGTGTCGGCATCTGCCAGATGCTTGGCCCATTCGTTTGTGCGATAAGAATGGATGATTCTGGATGTTTGCTCAGGGAGCGATTTGACTGTTGAAGCATCCAGTTTCTTGATGACCTTCTGCTTCTTGACATTCTCCATTGGTTTGGGAATGTGTAGGGGAATGACTTGCTCTTCGGCGGCGTCGACTGTAGGCTGAGCCTCGGTCTCTTGCACAGTTTCAACCTTGGCATCCTTCTGGGATGGCCGCTCCAGTGCCGCGGTTTTTCCCTTCTGGGTTTCTGGTGCATCTGTAATGTCGGACTGAACATCCGTCGCAGGCGGATCTGGCGATTGAAGTGGGTCAGACATGACCGAAAATACAGTCCTGTCTGGAGGGCTTGCAATAGTGCTTTCAATGGGAGTTGGAGGAACGGTTTCAGCAGTAGTCGCTAGCTGATTAGTTTTGCTTGCAACGGCTTCGTTGGTAACCACTTTACCGGCATCGTTCTGGATTGATGCACCCGTGACAACGCCGAGTCCAGCTTCCTTAGAAACCCGAGAATCAACCCTGCTGGAAACAGTCTCTTCCACAATGCGTTTCTCTGCATCTTGATGCTCTGTTGCGCCTGTATCCAGGGCAAGCCCAGCTTCTTGAGCGGTGCTCTCGTGGACAGCCTGCGAGCCAGCAGTTGACTTGCTCTTTATCTCAACAGTACGCTTCTCTGACAAATTCTCGGACACAATGGTTTCTTGCATAGGGCTCTCCTCAACACGCTCGTGGACATCCGATGTGATACTGGGACAACTCACGCTCACCTCCTGGAGATCATCCACATCATCCACCACGCCATACACAGAGGAAGAAGCGTCATTGTGAACCACCAAAGCCTCCTCAGACTGGGAACTGACCTTCATGCCAGTGCTGTTCCGCCAGGAGAGCCTGTCCAACAGCTCTTTCTCAGAGAAGCGTTTTGAGCGTGGTGTCCCAACCTCCGAGCCAATGTCTGCCCCGTTTTCAGAAGAATTGTCAATGTCCTCGCCGAGGACATGAGTAACAATAGGCGTCTCGGGTCTGGCCTTGGAGTCGGCGTTCTCCTCCTCGGGCCCTTGCGGCTTTCCTTGCTCAGGCGATTCCTGAGCGTCCTCCTCTTTCACTGGCTCGAGTTCCCGAGCTTCATTGCCGTTCTTCTCGCTATCGGCTCCAGCCTCGGGACTCTGTATCTCGTTAAGCTCAATGCCGCCATCCTTGTCGTTGTTAGAAGATGTGAAAGCATCTGAGCCGCGCCGCGAGTCTTCGCCAACAGCCGTTTCGGATACCGAGACGGTCTTGCCGTCGTGGCCATTGCCGTACGTCATTTCCCATTCGGCACGTTCCCGGATGTTCTTCTCTTCCAACTGTCGACCGGCTTCGGCATCCTCTTCCTCAATCTTCCGCTCATGCTCTTTACGCTCGTCTTCTTCCTTAGCTCTGCGCTCCTTAATGACCTTCCACAGCCTAATCTGCGAAATAACACCTAGGACACTGACAATAATCGTCACGGCAAGCTCAACACGGATATTACGGGTGACCGGGTAAGTATCAGTCTTGAGCGGGAAGATATTTTGGTTCAATCCTTGACAGGTCAGCAAATCCGTCACCTTTCATCAATAATCATCTGTGGACTTACCCCAGATATACAGCCAGAATTCTTTCAATCCAGCTCTGCTAAAGCAGTCAATGCCTAAAACCAATGCCGTCGCACCAGAGAAAGACGAGCATCCGATTAGGCCGTACGGACGCGTGTAATGGCTGAACGACAGGCAATAAAACCCAACCGAGAACGCGACGATCATGCCAGTTCTAGGACCATTTTCGGTCAAAAGGCCACCAGATTTCAAGGCGAGGAACCACATGCTGAGACAGAAGCCGCCCAGGAAACAGCCCAATCCTTCACAGATCTCTTTGAAAACGAGAGAGAGACCACCAAAGACGGCACCAGTGAAGAAGACGGCTACGACATAACCGCCCTGCACAGCATTACTCACGGATGGACTCATCACATATACAATGAGGACGGTGACGCCCAGCGCAGTGAGGAACGCCGTTGAGAGGAAGATTTGGACCCATTGTTTGCGGACGCCAACGAAAGCGAGGATTACTCCCAGAGCCAGAAGTATAAATCCTGCAACTCCCCATGCTGGCGTGATTACCGGCTTGATAGGGAGTCCGCCCGAGTATGTTGGCCTTGCCGAATCAGCCGCCTCTTGCTGGGAAGCGGCAGTGGCTCCATCGAGTGAGGGGACGGTCGAGGTAGCTTCAGCGGCCGAAGCAGTTGTTGATGCGGTGTTCGTCGTGGTAGCCGTACCCGTACCAGTAGCCGTGGTAGTTGCTGATGTTGATGTTGATGTCGATGCAGTTGTTGATGCATCTGTTTGTGTCGCTGTCGACGCCTCGCTGGATGTACTCTCTGCCGCATTACCTGAATCCGTTTTCTGTCTTGCCTTTATCTCGCGTCCCAGGTCCTGAGCTGGGGCAGCTAATGTCCCTGCCACAAACAGCAGGGACAGAATCAATGTGAAGAACACAGACCACCTCATGGTTACTGTGAGATGCGATGAAACGCGAAATGCTCGGAACTCCAGAGATGAGTCGCACAGGTGTTATAGGGACAGGCACATATCCCACGCGACAGCAGAATTAGCGACGTGCGTATTAATTATTGGGATAACTGGGATGTATAGGAAGAGAGTCGAAGCAGGAAAATCAATAAAAGTAGCGCCAGCCATTCCACGCGGGGCCAGGTCTAATTTGTTTGCATATTTGAGATTTTATTTTACAATAAAAGAATTAAATGGATAATCCACGCGAGTTGACTAGTTTACTCTCTACTGTACATTAGTCCCACCGATCGCGAATGTGGCCGATCTAGCAAGGATCGGCTGGCATTGGCGTCCCTCGCAGTCAAATGAGATTGCAAGCTCCAGCAAAGATCTTCCTGCGAGTGGACTCGGTGGTCTTAGCTCGGCGAATATTCCTGTTCAGGGGAGCCGAGATAATATTAGCGCTATACTTACGAAGTACAAAGTACATGGACGTGCACAGTGTATTTGATATTGACTCATACCAAGATCAACGGAATGGAATTGATCTGTCATAACAGCTACGAGTTCAGAATGGACTCACCGTAATTTACAATTCCAAGTCCGCTGAGCAGACATAGGAACAGGCCCTCGAGCTCGGGTGGCGCCGTAAGTAGGGGTTCGCCAGTCGATCTATCCAGTTGCCCACGCCAATACTTACAACTTCCACCTTTGTCCGGCAGGCCCTGTAGCTAGGCCTTATCCCTGCTAAGCCATTGTTGATGCCCTGCAGCTCGACGTGGTCGGGCCGCTAATTGACTTTGGAGAGAAGCAAGGAGCCGGTAATGCATCTGAGACAACAGCTATCTTAATCTCTCTCGCTCAATCAGCGCGCGTTCTCGCAGTATATGCTGCTGCTTTGGGATGGCGCGTGTTGATCTGCCTATCGGTTACTTCTTCCAGTTGGTGTATGCACAGTTATACATGGACAGTTGTCAACGCGGGACGTTCGGCTGTGATGGTGTGAGGAGTTAAAGCTTATGGTCCTGTTTTTTCTCTCGAGTCGTGGTCGAGACTGGCAGTGCTGTTGGCAGTTGCATTGGCGCCTTGTCTGATTCCAATCCGGTCGCAACTCGACTTTACATGTGTTTCTGTCTTTCCCTGTCGTTGGGTTCACAACGTTGCAGCTGTCAATTTCCGAGCCCCTGGGCAAGCTGGGGTGACGTTATATGGAGAGCTCACCCATACAGTACAAGAACCAAACCCAACCAAGGCCAACTCCAATTCCAATACCCAATCCTACGCACGGAGTAATAAAACAAATCATATCAATCCCAACCTGTCTCAAATATCCAATATAACCCAAATAGTCCAACTCGTAAAGGGGCAGATCTAATGGTCACATGACCCGTCGCGAACATTCGCGTCTCATCCTCATCACAGTCCACCACCAGCCAACACAAGCCCATCCACTCCAACACACAATGTCGTCATTCCTCAACTCCCTCCGCCCTGGCCTGCGCATGGCCAAGACGGCCACCCAGACCGCCCGTGCCTTCAGCTCCTCGCCCGCCCACGCCCTCGCCCGTCTGACCGTCACCGGCCGCCTCGGCGCCGACCCCGAGCTGCAGGTTACTGCCTCCGGTCAGGAAGTTATCAAATACGTTGTCGGCTCTTCCCACGGCCCCCGCGATAACCGTCAGACCAGCTGGTTCCGCATTAGCAGCTTTGCTCCCGAGGGTTCCCACCGTGATTATCTGCTTAGCATAACCAAGGGGTAAGTGGATTTGCTTTATCTGGATGGCTTGTTAGAATTACAATTACGGGAATCGGGTTATCATTTTGTCGGTGGCGGGTTACTGTTCGCGGATTGTGTCGGTCTGCATGCATGGCTCGATTCTGTGCATGGAGATAGCTTGAGCTTAAGCTTGGGCGGCTGTGCATGGAACATTGTACATGGCGCATGTGGATTGCATGGACGAATCTGTTCGGTACATGAGCTTCGACATAGCAACCCGCCTGCAGACGAGCGAACAACCCTAGCAGACTTTCTTTCTGGCATTTGATTTCTACGGTGTGGACGAGGTTGGGGTTCAATTGGAGATATGGACATATTCAATCCGCGCGCACCCAGCCCTGCCACCGACATTTACCACACAGACCAGACCAGACCAACTAACACGCCTTGCTTCTGCAGAACACTCGTCCTCGTCGAGGGTGATGCCAGCCTCCGCACCTACGACGACGCCGAGGGCAAGTCCCGCACCAGCCTGAACGTTATTCAGCGTATGTCTCCATCCACCATTTATCCCCCAACATCCAAGTCTAATTTATTCTGTTGCAGGATATATTGAGGTCCTTAAGCGCCCCTTCAACGCCGACCAGGAATCTCAGCAGTAGATACCTCGTATCTTTGATAATGTCTTAAATCAGGTTTCTGCTGGTCTGGTACGGGTCCTCGACTCAATAGAATACGTGGAGACGGTGTGTATCTATGTGTCACGGCGTGTGCGGATGTAGCATGTTTGTGCTAGCGAGGGATGTTTATGGTCATGGTGTTTACGCCGTTTCGAGCTGGCCGGGTTGATGGCTCTTCTTTTTTGGCTTTGTGACTATCTTGTACTTGTATATCCTGAATGTACTTCGTTGTGCCGCCGTTGATTCTGCGTGTAGTTGTGAGACGGAATATTAGGGCTTCTTTTCGGAAGGGCCTATATGAGATACGGTGATAGCGTGGCAGGGGAGACGGTATTACTGCCGCGTGTGGTCAATTGAGATATTTGCATCAAAGCTTTCCATGTATCACACTACTTGCCCAGATGCTGATGAGTAAACAAACCCTAACTCGTCGGTCTGCAGCTTTACAAGCTAAATATATCAACACCAGACTACAAAATCTCCACCAAGCCCCAGGTCCTACAATCATCAAGCACAAAATTCAAACAGAAGTTATTCAAATCTCATAAATTATGTTATGTTAAGTACAAAGTTAATACCAGGAAACAGCCGAACCCGATGTACAAAGGACCAGACGAAAGACAAGCAGAGACAGGCATAAGTCATTAAACCAATACTCATCTACCCATCCTTACTCAATTCAAGCCACGCACCTCAAACCTGAATCTCACTCTGTTGGCTAATAACCTGCTTAACATGAATGTAACTCTGCTGATGCGGCGGCGGCGGCGGCGGCGAGGAAGCAGAAGAAGGCCCAGCCGAGTAATCCCGACTACCACGCGAACTTCCAGCCCAGGCATTGGTCGAAACAGTACGCGAGTGCGACGGAACCGAGAGATCGTCCAGCAAAGTCGCATCAGATTCGTGCCTGGCGGACTGACGACGGAACAGAGAGAATGGGAACCTATCCCAGAAGGTCTTCTTGGCTGGTTCGTGGGTACTGCATGTACTATGGGCGGAAGTCAGATGGGATGGCTGGGCGGCGCCCTTTTCGAGATCATTGTAGGTAGCGCGTGTTGAATTGAATACACCCATATGCTGTTGGTGTTCACGTTGATGCTGATGCATGTGCATGCTCTTAGGTCTGGAGAAGAAAGACCTCGCCTTGGAGCTAATCGTCTCGACGAGGGTTGTAGATGTAGAGACATGGCCGTTGGTATGGGGATGGAGAGGGGTGGCGTTTGAATCTGTCGGCGCGGTGAGACTGGGGAAACAATATCCCAACCCTAGATACCAGCAGGTGGTGCGATACATGCGGGTAGCGTCACGGCCAAAGCCGAAGAAGATGAAGATCATGAAGCCCGATGCGACGGGAGTCCAGCGGTCGAAGAAGACGACGCCGTAGGTGGCGACTTTGTTGATTGTGGACCAGTTTCCATTGTGGATTCTATTCCAGGAGTAGGAGTGCCAGGGGAAGGAGAGGTGGATGTCTGCGTAGACGACGTAGGCTTGCAGTGGGAGGATGCAGATTAACATTGAGAGGGCTAGGAAGAAGAGGCGGAGGAAGCGCGATTTACTGAGGTTGCTGCTGGAGGCGCGGACGATGTTTGCGAAGTCGCTGCGGTATTTGTGGATGCGGAAGAGGACCAGGCCTGGGTTTTGGTTGTGGTTAGTTGGGATGAATTGAGGGTGCGGGAAGTATAGATCGGATGATTGGGATGCTTACAGCAGTAGTACGCTGCGGCGAGGCAGATTACCGGTGGCCAGATGAATGCTAGTATGAGGCTGACCCAGCTCTCGTCAAAGTCGTTTACACATCCTGAGATGGAGTATAGCAAGTATCGACTCTTCTGCCAGACGATGTGGGTGATCATTGCAATGACTGGGACCACCACGCAGAACAACATGTCCATGAATCGATTGCGCCAGCGTTGGCCCTTGCTTGGGACCAATGTCGCCCGATCAGTGTCCAGTACAATTGCTAGAGAACGGAAGATGCACATCAGGGATCCTGGGACGCCGACATAGCCGGCGACCATGAACTTGAGTTCGATATCGCAGAGGCCGGCACCATCCCACCAGGAGTCCACGTCGTCGTTTGGCCAAGTCAAGGCATTGATAATGTTAAAAAGGTTGAGCAGAATTGACCAGGATACCAGACTTGTTGCAGGGAAATTGCGGTTCTTTGCATGTAAAAGCAGCGGCGGGATGCCGAGTGTGATAGAGAAGAACGACAGAATTGGCAGGCCCACGGCCAATGGATGGCGCTTAGTAGGATCCATGTCGGTCGATATAGAAGGAAAAGAACCTTGTAGCGCTTCGAATCTCATAAATAACCACGAATTGCTAGCGATTGATCAAGGAAAAGAAATGGAAAGGAAAGAAGAAGATGGACGAGTTCAACCCATCCTCGAAGCCAAACTATATCTAGCTGGGAGGTAATTGAGATTCTGTGTCTAATTAAGAGCTGAATAGCGAGAATCAGAATCAGGAGAGTTGATTCAGCGTGGAGATGGAGGTCAAGACATGAGGGTGACCTGAAGAATGTATGGGTTGCAAGGCAAAAGACAGATTTTCGAGACCCATTTGCGACATAAAGAAGAACATAACCATTGAAAGGCTATGCGGTTCAATAAACAAAGTATCACAGCTGAATAAAGAAAAGTGATATGTTGATGCCAATGAGATGGGGGACCAGTCCGCATTTGGGACTCAATAGAGCCGGGGCTTTATTCGCATTCCCCCCGGCGCCATCCGTGACATTCCCTGCCTCGTGAGAGGGCGGATCGACGTGGGACAGTTCATCTGGTCCATTGGTATATGAAGTCTGGCCCATGAACTAGAACTCAGAGTTTAAAGGAGGTGGAAGGTGGAAGGTTGGTAGTTGGTCCAGACTCTCGACCTCGACTGAATACAATACCCGCCAAGTCAACGTACCATTTCCGAGCCCTCCATATCACAAATACATGAAAAGGGCTAGAATTTAGATTTTAAATCTATCTAGTGACGGAAAATACTATCACATCATCCATACTCATAGTACCATTATTTAGCCAAAGCCCGTCATCGAGATGCCTATGCCAATTGTGATGGTGGGATGTCGCATTCCAGGATTGCTCGTTAGCATTTTCACACTCATGAGGCTCCGGCTTAGCTTTTGTGAGAAGAATTAGTATCGACAGAACCTCAGGCATCCGGCGAGCTCAAACTCACTCTCGAGTAGCTGCAAGGTTATTATCATCGACGTATGCTTTCGAGAGTAAGTAACCTGTAAGAACGACTGCAGGGTGTTTGTCCAAACGCTGCAATAAGATTGATTGGAGGTAATCACTCTAACCATACTCAAAAGCGGTGGATCTTAATCGTTGAGGACAAGAGAGAACTATAAAGCCTCAGATGGGGCGCTTTGTCTGATACCGCATTCAACAGCTTTTCCTGGCTAGGACAGGAGTGCCAAATGCGGAGAGACGCAGACCCTACCAAGTTGCAGGGAGTTCTAGGGTCAAAAAAAGGCGCTACGGGCCATTGAATAAATAGTGGATCATAGATATAGAATCTTGTCGATCGTCTGCATAATTTCATGGAATATAGTATCATCCTGAGAGCTGGTTGGAGGCCGAGAAATGGCAACTGGACTGACCATCTTTGGGGGCGGTAGATTTCGTGACGAAAGCAACAAGACAGAGGTAAGCCCAAATAGAGGCTCTCTTTCGAAGCCTTGCGAGATGCAAAACTCCACGAGTATATTGAATGCATATGATGAATCCGGTCGAACAGCAACCCAGTCGTGGCTAATAGTCATAAGCGAGAATCTAGCAAACACTATTTTGGGAGACTTACTCGTGTTAAAGACCTTTTTTATCCCTCCGGAGCATCCACGGGGAGTAGAATGTGGCCTTCTTCCCCTTGATACAAGCAATCCAACGACACTGCGTGGTCATCCCCCCAAAGCTGTCAGAGGTTGAATCGCCGCTGCGATGTAAAAGAACGGTGTCTTGACCGGCTAACTGAAGGTCTACCCAGCGGCATGATAAATATAAGACCAAGCCAAGGTTATACATGAGAGATATTCTGGTCGTAATTTTTTTGGCTTCATACATACCCGTTCAAAAGTCTTTCGGGTCCCCTCTGAAAATATATATATCACTTTTGTTCCTCTCGCCCTTCCATCCCCCACACCTGCAGAATTGATTGACCTATCTTATTCCTAAAATCACACAGACATGAAAATGCTCTGAGTGTCACATACTAGGCAATATTATGTTTTCCGTGACCAGAGACCTTTCCAGTACTCAGGCAGTCACAAATCCGCTCCGAATCCAGCACTTGTCCACTTTACAGAGTGAAATTCCTGTTACTGGCGAAGTTCGACGCCCCACGCTCAAGATTTGCCGAGAGTTTGCGCAGAAATATCACATCCGAAGGATGGCTTCATCGGAAGTTTCAGAAAGTCTCACCCAACAGGCTTTGGCACGCGCCAGAATGCCTAGGGAACCGATGAAAAACCCATCAAAACGCACACCTAATACACCATTCGTGAGGAATTATGTTGATCGTATCGAAAAAGCCCTCAATGAGGCTGGTTTTCGGTCTTGGGGGCTTCCCATTTATCGATGCACATATCAGAGTGATTCTGACTGGGTAGAATTCTTGCGCCGCTACCGGTGGTATGTCACTGAATCTCTGAAAGAACACAATGGTATAGATCTTCTTGATACTTTGGAGATCACTGTCTTTGCGAATCAAGAAGTATTCGAAAGTGCAAGCATAGCCACGATCCGGGAACATTTCCAGCAATGGGCAACGACTGCCATTCAGGAAGAGCAAAGCGTCTCTCCCGACATGCTCCGGTATTCCAACTTCGCAGCCGCGCGTTATCGATTTTGTCTTTCCGTTGATGAAGAGTCGCTGCAAAGCGTTCTTGAAGCTCCTTTCGACTACTATAGTGACAAAGGTGCAATTGTGAATATGCTAAGTGGGTGGTGGAAAGAAGAGCCTGAAGAATACGATCCCGAAGACTACGACTCAGAAGATTTAGAAGATGGGAAATTGAAGGACTCGTTGATCGAGCGTTGGGATCCTATTGAAGGATGTACTCTGGAGAATGTTGGGTGGATGAAGGTCTCTTTCCGTGATGTCGGGGTGCGAGCATTCGCTAAGTTGGCCGAGCATAACGAGTGGGATAGTTTATACGTGCGTCCTTTCGAGATTTGCCATTACCTGTAGATCTTCTATGTATGCTCCGCGGCAGAGTGACAACATTGAGGACTATAAAGGTCATTTTAAATTAGTTCGAACCAGTTTTGAGAACCAAGCAATTGCATCAAACATTTCCAAATTTCGAGTCCTTGAATCAAGGACTTTGATCCAGTCAAGTCACGTCGTAGACATCTCGATTGGGTTGATGGGTATAGATAGTGCCATGAACTTATGTCCAATTCCGTGGACATAGATTGCTGTGACTGGCGATATATATCACGTTGGCCCTCATTGGAAGCTAGTCTTATCTTCCGTCACATTTGCTTTATTCCTACTGGCATAATAAATGGGCAACGTTAAAAGGACCCCTCTTGTTGATATTCGGACCCCATCTCCACCTGTCTAAGTCTGATTAGGGGAAGGCGTAGTATGTGTATTTCACGTTGTCTCTTTTTAGTACAGTGACACAGCAAATGTTTTAACACTATTGGACAGACCGTTTTTTAGACCGTTTTTAGACCCCCTATCTATACGCGAGTGGAAGCCTTACAGGAACCTTGGAACGCTACTGAGATTGGATTTGGGTGCCTTATTGCCTTAGCATGCACCTTTACCGGATGTGAGCCGAATTTAATGACGCGGGGAGTGTGGAGACTGTGAATATCATCATAGAAGTTGACGCTTCTATGTAACGTAACGTTCGTGGACTTTATTGACTTGTAAGCAGGGTTCTATCGTATTGCGTTATGCATACGTACATCAAAAGCATCACATTAATTATAAAATAGGCTAACACAAAGAACCGGGCACAGCAGATCTCCGATCACCGATCTACGAACCGGTTTGGTCCTACATCACACCTGGCCTCGGCTGGGGAAAAAAAAAGCAATTCTACTCCAAGAAATGCACCTTTCACCTTCATTCCTTGTCACATCAATCCAAATGCCATGGCTGAACCCCCGTCCCCCTTGAACCGCCGCTTATCGCAAGCCGAATGGCAGCGTCGAAACTCGACATTATCAGACTCACTCTCCGAAGCCCGGAACTCCATCCGTTCATCAACCGATGGCCTCTTTCTACCGCGTGTAACCGAAGAACAGCCCCTAGAGGAATCCCATTGGCATTCAGCGCCCCTGGGACTCGCCCTGCTGCCAGCGATCGCGGGCATCTTCTTCCAAAATGGCAGTTCCTTCGTGACCGATGTGACCTTGTTGGTGTTGGCTGCGATCTTCCTCAACTGGTCTGTGAGGTTGCCTTGGTATACCACCCCTTGCCCCGCATAACGTCACAGAAGTACACAGAGACTAACACCAACAGGGATTGGTATCGCTCAACCCAAGCAATCCGCAAAGAAAGTGGACTTTCCGATCCAACCACATTCGAGGATGAAGCCGAGGCCAAATCCCCAGATAATCCAGAACAGCCGCACCGACACCAACACCAACACCAACACCAAAAACCAGCAGCCGCAGCAAGCAAAGAACTCCAAATCCACGAACTCGCCGCCCTAGCTTCCTGCTTCATCTTCCCAATAATAGGAACCTGGCTCCTACACGGCATCCGCTCAAGCCTCTCCCGCCCCTCCGAAGGCCTAGTATCAAACTACAACCTAACAATCTTCCTCCTAGCCTCCGAAGTCCGCCCAGTCGCCCACCTCCTAAGACTAGTCCAATCCCGCACAATCCACCTGCAAAGAATAGTCTCCGACGCAGAATCAGATCCCCGCGATACAGTAGACCAAAGCACAATCCAAGATGTAACAAAACGTCTCGAAGAGCTGGAAGCGCATATTGCCGAGACGGCAGCCGCGCGTCTCCAATCGCAGAATCAATCCCAACATGCCGGGGCTGGAATCGGAGCTGGAACCCTCTCTCTCAAACAACAACAAGACCACCCCGATTCCCAATCCCTGCTCACCCAAGCAATAGCCGAAACCCGCCGCTCAATCCAACCAGATATCGACGCTCTGAATCGCGCTGTGCGCCGGTATGAAAAGCGCACGGCGCTGTCAACCCTGCAGACCGATCAGCGGTTACTCCAGCTCGAAACGAAGGCACGGGATGCGGTTTCGTTGGCTGCTGCTGCGCAGAGAGCGAGTGCGACGCGACGCGCTGGGTATGCCGTTATTCTTGTTGATTGGGTTTGTGCTTGTGTCGTGATTCCTGCGCAGGTTTTCTTGTCCGTTGTTTCTTTGCCTGGTCGGGTTATTTCTGGGTGTTTGGATAGTGTGCGGCGCATCTTTATGCCGAGGAAGTCCGGTTCGAGGAGAGAGCGGTCGAAGGGGAAGGGTGGGGTTGTTGGGGCAGGGGTTGGGGCGCAGGCTGGCTTGCGTCGGCAGGTTGCTGCTGGTGTGCAGAGGAGGGTTGGGGGGAAGGTTAATGGTTCTGGGGTTGGGG
>ERZ1673737.2584-NODE-2584-length-14928-cov-4.140187_pt1 | contig 14928 bp, 21 predicted proteins | sample MGYA00580211_ERZ1673737 | MGnify/ENA primary metagenome ERZ1673737 (study PRJEB41218, sample SAMN15661789) | gut metagenome | host: Homo sapiens | place: Canada: London | collected 2015-08-20/2019-03-30 | study: EMG produced TPA metagenomics assembly of... | reverse complement strand
ATGGAAAAAACAACCACATCGTCGGAGCCATCTACCCTCGAACTCGACCGCAAAGCATCAATGCAGCCATGTACAAAATAATTGCCGACTTGAACAAGTTCTAAGCCCGGGATTTCTCTAATCGATTTGCAGCGTTCTGAATGGTTTTAATATTGCGTCCTGACATTTAGCCAAATACCCCATCTTCCTTGTTTCTCATTTCTTGAATCATGTGTTTGTGACAGTTTGATGCGATCAGGTCACGGTGACAGAATACGATACGTCGCTCCAAGCAGTCACCACGGAATCCGGACTGTTACGGGTCTGGGTGGTCACATGTTTGATTGAGTATCATGTTCCATGTAATCCGGGCTCGCTCGCAAGGACTAAATAATGTACTGAATTCAATTGCACTTTGTCTAATCTTATTATACATGTGGTAAATAGCGGTCTCGCTATTAACGTAGTTTGCGGTCTTCGCTTTCACTCTCAATCTCACCTGCACCCTCTCCTCCGTCTCGGACGATGATACCCAAGATCCAGACATTCACGGCAAAGAAGAACAGCCCTGCGAGGAACAGTCCAGGCACGAATGAGGGGAGACCTAGGAATTCAAGGTTGTACCCTTGCGATAGCCAGAGAGCCTATATGTCACGTTAGAAGGTGATCATAGAGGCGAGAATAAGTGATAACCTACCTGCCCAATGACCCAGAGTAGAGCAGCTGAGATACCCAGGGTTGGCCTGCGGATAAGCGAGGAAGAAGGAAGGTAGAATGGTAGCAGAATGAGGTACCAAAGGAAATACTAGACAAGTCAGCAGCCATTCGAATCATCTTTGGGATGCAACTTACTTGGCTAGTACACACTTTGTTGAAAGTAACAAAAGTGAAAGTCTGCGCAAGCATCGCAGTAGTCAAGCTCTTCTTTGCCAAGACAAGCGGCAGGGCAATGACCACAAGGACCAACTGTGGCAGGAATGCCAAAGCCTCAAAGTGAGTCTCCGCTCCACCCGCTGCAGACAGGTATAGCAAGGTGCTATAGGGAGAGAAGTTGTGGCGATGGTCGATGCGAGTAAGGTGGTGGAAGAAAGTATGCTGCAGAAATGGCGTGCCATACTGAAAATACATGACCAAGTTCAAGGCCACAAAGCTCACCAGTGCCGCAAGCGTGAGCTTCACACGAGACGGTGTGATGAATCCAATAATCCGCGCTACGAAACCTGACCCAGCAGATGACCCGGCAGACTGAGCCCCGTCGCGCTCAGCATCCCACCACCACAAAATGGAAACACCATAGATGAAAGGATAAATCTTGAAATGAACAGCAAGGCCCAAGATCAGACCGGCCACAACGGGCTTCCTCGTCAAAGTCGCCCAAAGCAACGCAGCAACAAGCACACCAAGCAACCCCTCAGAGCTACCACGCGTACTGATATTGGCAACCATAGGATTCCACAACCAAACAGCAGCAACATAACGCAGCGCCCTCTCAACAGGGAAGCGGAAGCAGCAAACAAGCAACTGAACAACAAGCCACCCAGCCAGAACATCCGACAAAGCAAAAAGCGCCTTACCAAAGGCAAAAGTCAACGTGGACCAAGGCGCAGGACCCTCCCACGCCGTAGGAACAAGCATCCACGCCAAGAGCGGCGTATAGCGGTACGTGTCACGAGCATAAGGCGACTGCCCCTTTGAAACATAGCGCGCAGCATCAGTGAAAACCATGTAATCGATGTCGGTGTACTTCACGGCGGAATGGGCATCCTGCCAACCACCGTAGGCGAGGAGGATGAGGCGGAGAGCCGTGGCGGCGAGGAAGACCCGCGTTGGTGAGCTGAATAGAGACATTCTCTCTCTTTCTTGCTCTTAAGAGATGAATTTTCAAGATATTAAGAATCGCTAGATTGATTGGTGCGGGTAGCGCGCATCATTAGGTGGCTTTTGACCCCCTTAGCAGATATTGTGGCTGGATTGACGAGCTGGGCAGCCACCCGTGTTTCCTCCTGTGTGATATCTGTGGTGACTGTACTTGATGAATGAATCAATGTCACTCACTACCAATTCGTTCAGCGCATGTTGTTTACGTGGAATCGATGAAGCTATTTTCCGCGATGTCGAGCTGAGTCAGGGTGGTCCGTGCATGGTTGACCCCGGATTTCCTTGAGCGAGGTATAGCTTCACTTCTGCTTATTCTCTCGCTTGGGCTGCTTCTGATAATCAGACAATTATCGATGCCCTTTTTCTCGCTTATTGGCTGGTTCAAACGGGAATCAAAAGATAAGCAAATGAAGAACAAATAGGGCTCTAACTTACCAGATCTCGAAGCTCTCTTAGTATACCTCATTATATAATGGTGAAGCATGAAGCACAAAGCATGAATTATACAGCGCGAATACACTATTGATCAGGGTTTTGTGGGATGTAGTCATCGATGTAATATCTCTCATACTTCCTACTCCCACCGCTGTGGTATCAGGAACCACCAGCGAGGCTCTTCGGACTCAGATGCTCAATCTGCAAGACGGTAAGACTTATCGCTACAAAGGAAAACAGCTTGCGCATCAACCGGAATGCGCACCAATCGAGTCCAACCTCCAGCGATCGTCAAAGTTTGTATAAATGCGGGGGAAGCGCCCCATTCTTGGAAACTGCGGGGATTGGATCAACTTAACGTCTGCAATATAACTTCCTCCGTACATCTAACTGCACGATGTGATGTCAGGGCTCTCAATCAGCCACACAGAGATGGTGGTTACTTGCAGGTTCTCCAAGCGAGCCAGTCAGATTCTTGTCTTTTGGAACCGCTGCAGGTGATACGCCATTGAGGGGTCGCTTGCACTCGGAGTTCCTGAGACACAATCTAGGGGCTTTATCTCATCTGCTTTATATTCCGATAGACCGAGAAGGAGTTCATGTGAAAGGTAGACCGTCCAACGTCAGCCATTGAGGTCTTGCCATATTGTTGAATCTGTAGTCTGGGGCATACGGATATGTGTCTACCCTATGAGAAACTACCAAACAAGAGGAATAAATAGACTCTATGGTATATCTCGACATTTCACTGTTTATCAAGTCATCTCTTTCGAGACCAAATTTGAGAGGTATATTACTTTCACATTGTAAGCGGATAAGTACCTCCGAGGCACCGAGGAGCAAGAAGAACGAGACCTCGACTCACAGCTTGTGCAGGCGCTAATGTAGACGTGAGCACACACCCTAGCCAAGCCCGTACACAACTGGGGCCTGCATTAGACCTCTCGCGTAAGATAGACTGCCCCTTTGAAATTTGGCTGTCCAGATTGGGACCAATAGATCTGACAGGTCCTCCAGCAGATGATAAGTCTTGTTTTTGTTGCAAAAGCAACATGAACTAGCCATTTACCTAATAAAAACTGGCCTAGTTCCAAGGAGAATACATATCTTACAGGCAAAGGTAGGGTAGCCCTGAGATGCTCACCAAGTATGTAATATACCTGGACCGTGACGGGTGATCCCCCGCAGAAAGCAAGAGAGTGCCCACCAAGTTATAAACCTAATTGTCTCCTGGTCCTCGGTAATTTCCATAGACATATGATGTCTGTATAGAGCTAGCGTTTGTTTATATAGAGAGCTTTCTTCACATTCCTCTGGCCAATTCACGTGGACCGTCATGGCCAAAGAGGAGGACAAGTATATCATTGGAGGCAATCGGGGCCTCCTTCACCCAGGGCCCGATGACCTTGCAAAGCTCGAACAGATTGAGTCGTCCACGAGGTCAGCTACCAGGAAGGACAAATTCCGTCGACATTGCAGACGGTTCTGGCTTTGCTACTTTATCGGCAATGTCATCTTTTTAGCTATTTTCTTGCCTGTTTTGTATGTGATGCCCCTTTTTCTCGTCCTTATATTCAGGCTAACAAATCAATGAAGCTTTCTAGTTGTTATTCCAGCCGTCGCCCAACTTGTTGTCAACAAATCCAACCTGGTGGTGGTCAATGCAGAGGTGATGCAACCAACACCAGACACGGTACAGATGACTCTAGCAGCAAAGGTGGATTTGAAGATTGCACTTGGTGTCCGCATAGAGCCCGTCAAATTCTACACATTTGTTCGTAAATACGGCCACGAAAACGCTTGGGGAGCAATTGATATCCCTGGCCAAACGATCAAGGGGAACTATACTTTGGGAGTCAACAACCAACATACACCAATCCTTAACTCGACTACCTGGCAGGCCTTTGTCCATGATACAGTCTTCAAAAAGGAGACAATCTTGTCACTTTACGGTGTCACATATGGATATTTGGGGGTCTTGAAAAATCACATCACTATGGACAAAGACGTGGTTATACCATGTGAGTCTTTTAGTGTCTACTTTTGCTCATTATTAGGCTAATAAGTTTCAATAGCTTTAAACAAATTTGACGGGTTCTCTATTGCCGATAGTACACTCATCCTACCAGCACAAGACGACGGAACCAATCTGATCGCCAACCTGACTCTCCCAAATCCAACCGCCCTCTCCTTCGAAGTCGGCACCATCACACTCGACCTTAAAAGTGGAGAGACAGACCTCATCATCGGCAATGCAACTGTCGACAATGTGACCCTCCGACCCGGAAACAACACATTCCCACTCAAAGGCGTCCTCGACCTCAAGACAGTAATATCAAACCTAACAAAAGTGATCAGTTCCCAAAGCTCATCACTCAAGAACGGAAACCTAGCCCTAACAGCAATGACGCGAACCATTGTCTCAAACGGCACACTGATTCCATACTACACCAACGTCCTCAGCCAGCTACCCCTAGTAGCAAACGTGGGAATCGGCGACGTCCTCAAAAACACACTAGCCTACCTAGGCTCCAACGACAATCTGAACCTGACCGGTGCGCTTTCAGGCATCACCGACAATACTCGGAGGCGCGCACTGGACGGGCCGGTTGGCAACGGTAACGCTCTTAACCGGATTGCAAGTCTGAAACAGAATAAGCATGTTCAGAAGGTCTTTGAGGATGAGGACGATGATAAGCGAGACGCGATGATAGATTCGTTGGCGAGATACTATGCTTCTTTATGAGATTATTTTGTTTGGAGTTCACTTGATGGTACCTTTATAGCTTGGCCAATGATTGGTTTTATGATATTATGACTGTTGGGGAGGTTATTTTCTCATAGGACTATCAGAGGTTATTTTATAAGTGAGTATCTTCACGGCTGTTCACTGGCCATGAAGTTGGCTGTGGAGAATAGATCAACACTCAAGCATCCAATACAATAATGGACAAGTGGTAGGACCCCTTGTCTGTGTCGATCACCTTTGATACATGTATAAATGATCGACTTCGACTGCAATGCCCTCATCTCTGAATAACCGGTTTCGTGATGAAAATCCTTGGACTAAGTGTGTCAGACAAATTAGGCTGAAAAGTATATGTCAGTTGATTATGCAGGTCGCAGTCATGGTCAGGGATATCGGAGTATTTCTCGATATGAATAGAACTAATGCAAAGACGGTAAGCTGACTGCATACTGTAAGTGTTGAATAATTACATAGAATTTGATTCCCTTCATTTCCAATGCGCCTTGTTCTAACATGCAAATAGAATAAATCAAAACCAAAGTAACGATTCTCAGTAGTAAAGGCCCTGATTTACAAGATACCCAGGATCAGGCATGGGATCGAAATACGGCTGTTCTCCGTACTTTGGTCCTTTTTCATGTTCGGGCGTCAGCAACATGGCATCATTGCGCCCATCGATGTCCGCGGCAATCCCTGGCCACAGATTATTGTCACTCCAGCTCAAATACTCCCATAAATACTGACCCGCGGAGTCGTTTTCAAAGGGGGTACTGAGCGGGTCGAGGAAACCGCTGTCAGTCATGGGCATAGTAGTACGAGCAGGCTCAGATGGCGAGAACATAGCCGACATATCCCGACCTGCAGGAAAAGAGCCACTGAGAATACCAGCAGAAGTGTTTGGATCAGCGAGGCCCTGTCCACGCTTACTCGCTTCGTATATTCGTGAGATGGCGTCCAGCGACCTCTTCGCCGTATGTCCAAACGACTGCATGCGAGCAAGAGTCATCATAGCGGTCTCAACCTGCGCCTGGCAGGACTCAACAGAAGCACGCGGGTCATCGACAGTAGGGTCATTAAGGAACAGTCCGACCAGCGGAACCATGGAAGCCTGGAAAGTCCACCAGACAGCATTCCAACCACAAAGCTGGTTCAGCTGAGCGGTGGCTGCGATATTCTGAATAGATTGCTGCGCCACCTGGCGACATTTCTCGATGGCTGTGCGCTCCTCCAGCCGCAGGGCTATATATGGCACGCGCCGCATAGCATAGCTGAACAGTGTTGGCCTATATAGTAGTATGCGCTGATTATAGTACCGCCACCGCATGACAGTGCGAACAGTGTTGATGGATTCGGAACATGGCTCGTGATCTTTGAGGATGGCGGGGAGATTATCCCACCAATCAAGAAGTTGGGCGTCCGCATGAGCCATTTCTTGGTGTTTGACTAGTGGTGCAGCGGCCAGGGATTCTTGAACTTGAGTTGCGATCTTGGCGAATCGGATGTTTTCGACGAGGGGGAGAATGCCAAGGACGTTTTCCTATTCAATGTGGTTAGCATAGTACACCCTTGTCAAGGGAAGTATATTACCTTGTCTCGGCAGTGGGGAGGTTTGACAGTGATGGTTGAACCGTATCGACCCATACTAGGCCGGCCCAGTGTCATGCAAGCCCATGTATCCATGCAGAACAGAGACCACCAGACGCGGCGCTTCAAATCCATTGAAGCGATTTTGGCTGGGCTTGGAATTTGACGAGTCTCTGCGAACTCTTTGTGCAAGCCCAAGGCAGCTGCCATGCGCAGTGAAGCCCCCATGAGGGAGTATGCCAGGTTCGGTTGACTGATATAATGGCAGTACCAGCCTCCGATGAGACCGAGTGCCTGGATAGTTTCAATGTGAGAGCTTCCCAAGGAGCTGATACTCAGGTGGTTCTTGCATCGCAAGAAGTATGTTTGGTGCGTCAGATCATCAGGGCCTGTAGCGGCGATGCTACCCAGAGCAAGAACAATGTTCAATAGGGCAAGCCAGTGATCATCTCTTCGCCGGCCAGCACAGTAAGCCTCACGGAAAGATCGCTCGTCGATCATAGGAGCAAAGGCTTGGAAATAAAGGAAATAAGCGTCCAGCATTTGCATTTCTGACGGCGGAATCGTGGGTTGTGGAGGTGTAATAGGAGTATGATGTGGCCATCCAGTCGCTTCGTGCTGCTCGTTCGCAGGTGTTCGAGAAAAGTATGACGCACAGCCTGGGTCTAGCCAGACAATGACTTTGATAGCGGCCTGGATAGATGAGACGCCCAGATAGGATGAAGGCTGTCTGGTTGAAAGAGACAGCGCGTTAACGTCGTCTGAGACGCCTTCGACTAGATCTGTGGAGCTCGCATCACGGCTATCTGGCAGCTCCTCGGGCATACTTTGCAGCGACTCGAGATTGTCATCGTCGTTTGACAAGGGCGAAACATGGGCCTCTATTGAAGCCGAAGTAGAGGGTGATTCGGCATGATGAGAGTGTCCCTGAACTGGGGGTCCCGCGACTGTCGTAAGCTCAAGAAGTTTCTCCCGGGACAAATTAACCAGGGAATCTGGAGAGAAGTTGGGGAATAGCTTCTCGAGGATACTTCTGTATTCCTCCAGAGTTGTAGATAGTTTTTCCACATGTCTATGAAATTGTATTTAGTACATTGACAGGCATAGTAGACAAGATTGGTGACTCACCTCCGCGAAGGCCGCGGATCTGAATAGTGACATTGATCTGACTTCTTATACCATCGACATGCCTCGCAAGGCTTCTCGCCATCGCATTTGATCTTGCGATGGCGACAAGATGTGCAAGCACGTAGCGTTGTCACACGGCGACTGATGGACTCACGCCGTTCACTTGTAGCCCGGTTGCGGGCAGGAGTTGCTGTTGTTGGGTTCTCGAAACCCTCAAATGTATGGAACATTTTGACAGACAACAAAAAATTACAGAATCAGAGGTTTAGCTATCTGACCACACGGGTCACTGTGTGGGCGACATAGGGGGTGGAGATGGAAAGATCGTATGATAGAAGGGTGTTGAGGTACATAAATGAAGGGATCAAAAGATTAAAGAGGAAAATGCCAAAAAGCCACTAGAACCGAAAGGAAATAGACGAAATATAGGCTGATCCGCTTAATCTCCCCGCATTTTCTTGTCTGGGGATGCAACTTGTCTGTCCGGTTCACCCGGTTGGCACTGATTGGTTGTATAGTTATATGATCTCCCTCCTTGGTATATTCTAATGTCCTCTCTACAACTTCTTCCATTTTCAAAGGCCTTGACATGGGAGTCCGCGTCAGCAAAGTAATTCCCGGCATATAAAACCAGGATTGGATAGACATGGGTCGCGACTCCCGTAGCTGCATCCTTTCTACCGGAGTGCCACGCGCATGACCAGGGGTGCAGAGTGACGCTGGGTAATTTCGCTTCTGCATGGTCTTCACACGCCAACTCCATGATGCAGTGGGGTTTAGAGAGGGGCTATTTCCCCAGACTGTAAGAAGTCCTTTGTTAGAACCGAACCCTGCAGGCAGACGATCGTCTGGGGAAACCATCATCTGAGGAACTGCAAAGGCCGAAATGGATACCAGTGCAGAATTCCGACTTTGAAATTATGCCCAACTTCAAAGTTCCTTTGGACCGGATTTCCTCCCCCATAATCCAATCATGTCCTCCTGGACCAGGCACATGTTGGGCTCTAGCTCGGCGGTTCCCTTGATGCTGTGAGGGAATTTCGAGTATGAAGGGGCTCGAGCCTCACATTGGATCAGGAGGGCCGTACCTGGTTCTGCGAGAGGGGATTCACTGCCGAGACGCTTCGCGGGCGCCATGTCTCGTTTTGGTCAAGGGCCCGAGATGGGACTCCGGTGAGAATCATTCATTTCCGCCAATGATTGACAGCATGGAAGACAGAAAGGTCAAAGAGTGTGGGAGGGAAGTCGATATGTTACACCATAGACTACAACACAACTGAGTCAACACTTGCTCATTGTTTGGGCATTCGAGCAACTGCCAAGCCTCCCGGATGAAGGATGCCCGTTGAAGTCGATCATTGGCTCGGTTACAAGTCATGCATGTAATGATCCGGTTAATCAATCAGCGTGGCATGAGAGGCTATGCGAATGACCCAAAGAAGGCGTGTGCATAGATGTGGAAGAGTGCCATATGGGTGCCTAAATCGGAGAAGCGGAGTACATTTGTTCTTGGAAATAGGTAAGGATAGAAATAATGCACGGCATTAGAAGCTTGACGGGGAAATTGCCGTTAACAAAGGAGGTTAGAGCAGATCAGTTCCGGATGATGAGGTGCATGAACTGAGAAGCTGGCAGTTGAGAATTACACAGTGGTATGTGATGTGTATTTGCATTGAATTTGTATATGATAGGTACCACTAGTCCACATTCGGCACGGAGGGTCCTTGTCCAAAGAGGAAGGCACGTGGGGAACCTCAGGCCATCAACCAAGTATAAAAGTGTCAATCTGGGGAAAGCTATTCTCTTCGTGTCAACCATGGCTAATCTTGTGAATCTGTCTACTGGCTGGTCCTTCAGGGACCGAGATGCTGATGAATGGCTGCCTGTGCCTGCCATTCCATCCGTGGTGCAGCAGGACTTGATTGCTAACAAAAAGTGAGCTCTCTCTATAGATAGCACCATGATCTGATACTGACCATTGTGATTTATAACAGGCTTGATGATCCCTATATTGGATTCAAGGAATTGGATGCTCGCTGGGTCAACGAGAAGTCATGGGTTTATCGCAATGTGTTCTCGAAGCCAGCTGCCCCGGCAGGTTCCGCAATTGTGCTTGTGTTCGACGGACTAGACACATTTGCTAAGGTCAAGCTAGACGGAAAGGTCATTCTCGAAAGCGACAACATGTTCCTCGGCCACCGGGTAGATGTGACCAAAGCATTGGAAGCAGAAGGCGAGCACACCCTCGAAATCGAGTTCGACTGCGCCCTTCTCAAAGCACGCGAGCTGCGATCCCAAGATACAAAGCACAAATGGGTCGGGTTTAATGGAGATCCAGCACGCATGGCAGTGCGGAAAGCCCAGTACCACTGGGGCTGGGATTGGGGTCCAGTGCTAATGACCGCGGGCATTTGGCGCGCTGTGCGCTTCGAGATATACAAGGCCCGTGTTGCTAGTCTGTGGCCTCAGATCCAGCTGGCAGCGGATCACCAAACAGCCGAGGTGACTGCCCTTGTTGAAGTGGAAAGCATCGTGGAAGAGGAGTATACAGCTCAGTTTAAATTGGGGCTGCACGGGAAAGAAATCGCAAGCCAGAACGTTCCCGTGCCTAGGAATACAGCCCAAGTCACTTTCCGAGTCCATCAGCCTGCTTTGTGGTGGCCCCATGGGTATGGCGAACAGACTCTGTACGATGTATCTATGGTGCTACTTCGCAACGGTGAAGAGGTCGACTCGTCATCCAAGAAGTTTGGTATCCGAACTGCCGAGGTTGTTCAGCAACCTGACAAGCATGGAAAGTCTTTCTTCTTCCGCGTCAATGGAATGGATATCTTCTGTGGTGGTTCGTGCTGGATTCCGGCCGACAGTCTTTTGCCAGCCGTCAGTCCTGAGCGATACCGCAAATGGATTGAGCTCATGAAGGCTGGCAGACAAGTGATGATTCGGTATAACTCCTTGCTTCAACAATTATGTGAATTGAACTAATGGTGATAGGGTCTGGGGTGGCGGCATTTATGAAGACGACGCCTTCTACGAGGCGTGCGACGAGCTAGGCGTGCTGGTCTGGCAGGACTTCATGTTTGGCTGCGGCAATTATCCAACATGGCCCGAGATGCTGGAATCAGTCCGTCAGGAGACAATCTACAATGTGAAGCGCATGCGCCATCATCCATCTATTGTGCTTTACGCTGGTAACAATGAGGACTATCAGGTCCAAGAGTCAGAGGGCTTAACTTACAACTACGAGGACAAGGACCCCCAGAGCTGGTTGAAGACCGATTTCCCGGCACGATACATTTATGAAAAGCTTCTCCCAGAGGTGGTGGCTGAACACTCACCCAGCACATTCTACCATCCTGGCAGTCCATGGGGAGATGGTAAGATATCGTCAGACAAAACAGTTGGGGATATGCATCAGTGGAATGGTCAGTATGTCAAAGCAAAGTACAAAGTTTATGCTAACGACAGAAATAGTGTGGCACGGCACGCAAGAGAAATATCAAATATTCGATACACTCGGCGGTCGATTTAACAGCGAGTTTGGCATGGAGGCATTCCCTCATGTCTCCACGATCGACTATTTTGTCGAGAAAGATGAGGACAAATTCCCTCAATCCCATGTGATCGATTTCCATAATAAGGCTGATGGCCATGAACGAAGACTGGCGACGTACCTCGTAGAAAATCTGCGAACCGCCACAGACCTCGAGGTATGATCTATTCACAACCCCGGCTAGTTTGATGCTAACATATGCAGACCTACATCTACCTCACGCAAGTCGTGCAAGCTGAGACAATGATGTTCGGCTACCGAGGTTGGCGCCGACAATGGGGCGACGAGCGCCACTGTGGTGGTGCTCTCCTCTGGCAACTAAATGACTGCTGGCCAACCATCTCCTGGGCGATCGTGGACTACTTCCTCAAACCTAAACCAGCCTACTACGCCGTCAAGCGAGTTTTGAACCCAATCGCCGTTGGAGTCCGCCGAGAACACCACGACTGGAGCGTCGCACACGCCCAACCACCCAAGACGAGCAAATACGAGCTCTGGATTGCCAGTAATAAACCCGAGACCGTCCATGGCAGCATTGAGTTGCGCTTCCTATCTGTCAACACAGGCCGTGATATCCGAGCACCGATTGTACACGAGAATATCACCATCACGGCCAATGGAACAACGGATATCATCACCGACGGTGTAATCGACCACATCGCCGAGCCAGAGCCACATGTCCTCGCAGCACGGTTGTGGGTGAATAACCAGATCGTGGCACGGGATGTCGACTGGCCACAGCCATTCAAATATCTCAATTTGACTGGACGACAGCTGGAGATTCAGAGACAGGTGGGAGTAGCTGGTGAGACAGTCTTGGTTATCAATGCCCGCAAGCCAGTTAAATGTCTTGTCTTTGAGGAGCAGGAGGGTGTTCTTCTTGAGGATAATGCTATTGACATTGTCCCTGGTGATGAGCAGACTGTCAAGGTGACAGGTCTTGGGAAAAGCCCTCTTAGGTATCGGTATCTGGGGCAGGAATCTTGTGAGGTTGTGGCATGAGCAGCAAGCTTAGTTGGAAATATAGGCATTGACATGTCAGTAGCTTAGCTACCCAAATCCAAGCCAAATTAAATGATCTGAGTACATGTCAAATACCAAGGCTAGCATGGAGTGAAGTGAAGAAGTGAAGAGCAAGTGGGATCTGCGGAGATATCTCTATCTCTTATCGTGGAGTTCAACTCAGCAACCTCCAACTTTTTGCTAAATGGGCACCAAACGCGACCGGGAAGGTCAGCCTCTCGAGCTGCATCCTAAAGACACAAGTATGGCCGACACAGAGGGACCTACAGTCCTGTCCATCTTTGAGAACTTCCGCGACGAGCTGGACGAGCACCATGACCGCCGCGAACGAATCATCAAGAAAAGTCGCGACATCACCGCGCTGAGCAAGAAGATGTACGTCTCTATCTCAATTACCTCCAACACAACTAACAGAACCCAGCATTTTCGCCCTCCAACGTGTCCGCGCAACCAACCAACCCCTCCCACCCAAAATCGCCCAAGAGAACCAAGTCCGCTTCGACCAAATCCACGCCCTCTTCGAAGCCGTCGTCCCAGAGCAACTGGGCATAAACAGCTGGCGCTACCAACGCCAACTCAGCCCAGGCATCCAAGAATTCATCGAAGCCGTCTCCTTCGACCACTACCTCCGCACACAGACGCTGATCTCCCACGCCGAAGTCGCCGCCCGCGTCCCGGCCCAAATCCTCGTCACAGAAGAAGACTACCTATTGGGCCTATTCGATCTAACAGGCGAGATGATGCGCTTCGCGGTTCTATCACTAAGCTCCGGCAACACAGCCGCAACCAAGACGGACGAACCCGCGACAGAATCCAAGGCGCCCACACTCTCACCGTCGCAGGGTGACATCGTCATTGATCTACGGGCTATGCGTGCACACTTTGAATCGCTCAGTGTACCCCGTCGCCATAACATGCTCCGCGATCTGGCGAAGAAGCTGGAGGTTATGCAGGCTAGTGTTGAGAAGGTGGAGAGGGCGGCGTATGGGATTCTCGTTCGTGGGAGTGAGAGGCCCAGTGGGTGGACGCCTGATCTGTCTGCGCCTGTTGAGGTGGAGAGTCACTAGATATGTTTTCTCACGATCTGATGATCTATGCTTATTGAATGATATCCCGTTCTCTGCATTTTGAGATGGGTGCTACAGAGTATAGTAGTTGACATTCCAGGGCGTGCTTATGGCCGTATCTAGCTCTTTATCCCATTCTAAGGCCTGGGAATTACATTATCGTACGCAGCAACTGGTATGATATTGACAATCGAACGGGTCCGTCACGGTGACATCACCACATCCCGGTAAGGACAGAAACAGTTGGAAGCCAATCTCTCAAGACTAGAAGAAAAAAAAGAATAACGCCTGAAGCCCTGTCCATCTCTCATTTCAAATCATCGAGTCCAAAAGGTAGAGAAGCCGACTCGGTAGTGTAGTGTAAAAATCACGCCGAGCGAGGATCCTCATCTTCGGACAAGATACCCTGCGAAATAAGCTCTTCTGGCTGTGGCCGATTCTGGATCTTATGCTCGAGATTATCGGCCAACATGTGCTTTTCGAGTTCGCGAGCATGGGCTTGCAGTGCGGGAGCGGCCGATGAAGCGGGGAGGATATTGCCTTGGCGAGATTAGTATAGATCAAGCATCAAGCATACTAAGTGACAGAGCATGAAAGTGTGCAATAAAGAGAAGAGAGAGAGAAGCGAAAAGGGAAATATACGCTCAACCAGCTCATCCTTCTCAGGTCTCTTCTCCAAGCTCTTCTTCAAGCTATCGGAAGCACGCTGGCGATCCAGTTCCTGGCGGGCAGACTGGAGAGCTCTGGAGGTGCGTTAGTGATGCTATTTTCAGCATTTTCCAGGTTTCATTTCTGGGATATGTACGGGGCCACATTGGTATCCAGCAGGATGTGGCGGTCCTTGAGATCCTGCATGCCCGGGCGGGTTTGGAGGTGTTTCTCCAACGAGTTGCGGCGCTCGAGGTTTGTGGTGAGGGGGGTTTGGTCGACAGACATGGTGGATAATTGGATTGGATTGGATCTGTGTGTGAGTAGGTGAGTAAGTGAGTAGGTGAATAGGAGAGGAGATGAAGAGTAGAAGAGAGAAGTGTAGAATGGAAAGTCAAGTGATGTATGTCCCACGGGACAATCATGCGGGGAAGTCCCGTTCAGCTGTCTATACTTCATTCAGCCTTCATAGTTGATACTTCATCCTTCATACTTCATACATAGGGTATCACACTACAATTTACTGGACCATGTGCACTTTACAACTGGGATGTAGATGAATCAAAATCAACTATCATAATCTCCCTCCAAAAAACATTCATCGCCTCCCATCTCCTCCGAGGGGGGAACAGGGCAACGAGGGACAATCTTCAACAAATCCATGCAGCACAGGGGCCGCGGACTGAATCCTCCACTGGATTCATGTCCTGTTCGAGGTCGAGATAGTCCGAGATCCGATCGTGGTCTGGAGTTGCCGGGGATTAAAGAGGGGAACACACTCTGCGGGCAATCAAGCAATCACTGCAAGTTATAGTTGCAGCCAGCAAAGTGAAAAGAGATACCCTTGTCCGGTTCTGGATGCATTGGTTCAACATGATCTACGT
>ERZ1673737.2582-NODE-2582-length-14932-cov-4.287087_pt1 | contig 14932 bp, 15 predicted proteins | sample MGYA00580211_ERZ1673737 | MGnify/ENA primary metagenome ERZ1673737 (study PRJEB41218, sample SAMN15661789) | gut metagenome | host: Homo sapiens | place: Canada: London | collected 2015-08-20/2019-03-30 | study: EMG produced TPA metagenomics assembly of... | reverse complement strand
GATGAAGCGCTGCTTAAGTTCCTGTACAACCACATTGGTTGGGCAATTTACCAGAACATACAGAGTGCGAAGTTCGTATTAGTCACGGCCGGGCTTGCAGAACCCAAAGACTTTGAATCCTAGGAAGGTCGCAGTCCCTATCGTCCGGAGTTTTCGAACTGGAAGACCGGTCTGGTATGACCCATTCTAGCTCACTTCACCAGCACACTTCTTATAGCTATATTAGGGAACGAGAAAAGATTCCAAGTTCTCATGTTTTTTCCTCATGTTGGCGACTTCGATGACCTACACATAACAGCTCCAATACAATACAATACGTTCAGGCCAAACTACATAAAATATGGGATTCTGTAGGCTTTCACCCAACCTATCATAGTACCTGGAGTTGCAATAGTGCATGGTTCGACGTTGAGCACTGCAGCGCGTAGGCACATGAAATATACTGACACTTACACATGATTGCGATGTCATCATTGGGAAGCACTGCCTATGGGTCGAGGTATGACCATCTGTCGTACTCCAAATGCTTGCCCGCGACCGTGTGACTGAAGAGAGCCACACTTGGTCCATCATTGAATTACGCTTGGTTTCGGAAGGGTAAAAATACCAATCTTGTTTGTGCTCCTCTGCTTCCGCTACAGGATCTCTTCTCCTTCCTTTTAAACCAATGTCCTGTCACCCACCACAACCGCAAACTTCGTCTAGGAGCAAACATCACAACGTTCAATCCCTCCGATCTCACAAGTCATAATGGAACCCTCAGAAACAATAAAGCTTACGAGCTCGGGCGGATTGGACGTCACAGTCGGTATACTCCAGGACACATCTTTCAGAGCATAGCCATTGGTGGCAACTAACCCAAATTGGAACGCGTTATTGCAGAGCGCTCTATCCTGATCAAGAATTTATTAGATGATCTCGGCCCATTTGAATCGTAGCAACGGCGAACCCGGACTCTGCAACGATGACTTATGTTACAAGCGCACCAAAGTCGACCAATGGAATCAGGATTTCATCCAAGTCGACCAGGAAACCCAGTTGAGATTATTTTGGTAGGCGGTAGTTTCCCTATTCCGAAAAGGCTCCGCTCAATTGACGATTAGGCTGCAAATTACCTAAAGGGCTCTTAAAAATTGGCTGCGCGACCGTTGCGAGCATGATCAAGGGTAAAAGTACAAACGAGACCAGAGAGATATTCAATATTCGGAATGACTTCACTCCAGAGGAAGAACAAAAGCTCCGCTGGGAGAATCGCTGGTGCCGAAGAGGGGAATAACTTACACGCATTGTAGAGAGCATTGGGAGCTGGCCTGTCAGCAGCCGATAATGGTCCCGATGCGTGACATCATCTGTCGCCAGGTTATTTCGTTCCAATGGACCAAGAAGAACAGAGAAAGTGGTGAGGCGCACAAACTTTGCGTAAGCCAAGAACGAATTTTTATCTTGAATGTTACAGTAACCAGTTGTTGCCTTTTGTTGCCTGTTGTTGACCAGCTCTTGTTCCTGCCAAAGCACTACGCATGGTCGGAGAGGTGGCGCGGTTCTCTCAGCTTGGGCTCTACATGCCTTAGACCCCTAGTGCGGTTAGCATATATGTTGGGATACAGGGCTTGTGGTAACGGAATATCCCGTACGCCCCGTTGAATGTGCTCGATGGCGGTGTATGGAGATATAATGCATATACGCTCTTTACATATATTAGACAGACGTGGCTTGCAATTATGTATATCCTGCATCAGTAACGTACTCGGCGTGAAGCATCATAATTATGAGTCAATTTTAACTAAGAGTCTGGGCTTCTAGATCCGAAACACCTAGCATGGCATGCGCATAAGAGTGGCCGGCGTGTAGATCACGCAGGTGTGGCTGGCTAAACAACAAACTCTCATGGGCTTCGGTACAAGTGCTTCATGTATCTGCTGGTTTGCTATTCAGCTCGTCCAATACAGGCCTAACAAACATCCGGTTGCCCAAATAATTAGGCTGGCACATTGCAGAAAAGAAATTAGCACGGGAGAACTGCCAGTCTGATCCTGGGCGACATATTTTTATTACGGGGCTAGGAGTTGACTTTTGCTCGATCGGCCGGTCATCTGAGTACATATCAGCACCAGACGAGTTATCGTAAGGATCGACAAATCCTACGGTATATGGGGGTTGATTGAAAATGCTGCGTGGGTATCATCCGCGATCTCAACATCTTCAAAGTGTTTCTGGGGATTACTGGTCGCGGCGACCTACCCAGATAAGCAACCATCCATACGTAGCCCCAATACACTGATCCAAATAAGGAATATTAGGATGATGCTCTTTTCCCGGTGAGAGGACGGATGAGCTTCCTGTAGGTCTGACCGCAGGCGGTCTGAAGCGAAAGCTGAGACATGTCCAGCAAATCCCACGTACATTTTCGCGTTGGTAGATGATCAACGGTTTGAGTCAGCGCCACGAAAAGACGTATATAAACATGTGATGTATTCCCCGTAATGTTCAAAGGCTTCTTGCTACTACATTTCCTTGCGCGTACTTGTGCATACTTGTGCATACTTGTACATAGGGATCGAGGCCGGGTAAGGCGCAAGTCCAAGATGTCGTCCAAACGTTCAAAGGGCCACCATCCCATTTCCACCACCAGCACTTTCCTGTGTGAGGCTTCTGAGGCATGTCGGAGCAATGACATATCCACCAGCCAGCCGCTAGTCGACCCTGCGTCCTCGCCAGGTCCCACCCAGCGGCCGATAATCAAAGAAGAGCCAGGTGAAACAAAGCTGGTCCGAACGGAACCAACTCGTAAGGCCACGGTCGAAGATGTACAGCCCTATACCCCGAAATGGCTTCAGAACAGTTGGGGAGGAGGTCAAGAGGCCATTCCTGGTGTACGTGGTCAGACCCATTGAGTAAACTCATATCGCTTACGCTCAGCAAAGCATTTTATCCACGTCGCAACCTCCCCGACATCTCCGTTGGCCAAATGGGAGGGTCCAAATGTCATGGGTGCCTCAACGGGGATAACAGATATTTTTGAGTACATAAGGGAGCAGTTAGGGGTATTCTGGATGGAGTGGGTGGAACTTCATATTACTGGGTTCTCCCCCTCACATTTTCCACCACGACCTGTCTGGGGACAAGTCGATGCTTTTCACGAGGACATTAGTTCGCATCTGTTCGGCTGTGATGGACTTGGGGCCCTGCAGGATGGCATTTTGCGCCGCAATATGGTCTACAACACACCTTATATCCAAGTGGTCATTCGCGTTCGCCCGCCACGGTTGATGTGGTTGGCTGAAAATGCAGTCTCAAATCAGCGGCCAGCTGCCTAGGAATATTTAAGTTGGTCAGTCTAAGTATATGACACAGGACCTTGTTTATATGGCCGCTTTGACACACGTGTACAGATACAGTACTGCACATATCATCCAATGGATCACACCGTAATATCTTCCCGGCAGCCTGTAGGTTTTCTCTTTCCTAGTAAAGATGTCGTACCCATGGTCCAAACGAGGGAGCCAGGAGCCCCGGGCTATCCTATGTGCGGTCCATCTCCTTCGGCAATCTCCAAAGAGGCGTGGAGAGTATGCAGGTCCGCGTTCTTTGATTGCGCACGCGATACATGGCCTGGGGCTAGGGCAGACAATCTCAAAATCAGGCGTTCAGGATCAGGACTTGTAACCACAACATATGGAATGCCATTGCCAGGGAATGCCATCAAGGTGGTCAATTTAAGCCAGGCTTGTATGGGGAAAGAAACGAGTTGGAAAGCCTAAACCTTGCCCTCGAATGTGTAAGGTCCCATAGACTTGATGGTTGTAAGGAGTGAAAACCGTGTATTCGTTTGCGTTTGCCTGTCAACCACACGCACCGTTCAAAATTGGCATACAACGAGATACCTCTACTGGGCCTACTTCAGTCCTCGATTGCCACTAATTACTTGTGTGCACGGATGCCACGGACAGAACGGAGACATTGTTGATTTTTTCAGCAGCCCACCTGAGTTCGAGTCAATCCCAATGTGCCGGAGACGCTGAGATTTTAGAAGCGCATATCCCTCTATTTAGATAATGAGGTAGTCATATATTGCGAAGAAGCCTATTCTGGACACTTGCATTGGGATAACGCAGCTAAACCAATGTGCTTCTCAGTATCTGAGGGCTCGACGGCCTGCGTCTTCCAAACTTGGAACAGTAATAGAAAGTCCCAGCTCAAATGCTTACTAGTTAGATAGCTTCGAGTGCAAATCCCCGAAGTGCATACTTTGCGGGACTTTGCAAATTAAAAAGGGGGTGGCTTGAGGTAAGAGATTATTAATCAGTGGCTATGTGAATCATTCTTTACAAAACATTTTTTTACTTAAGCGTTGGCAGAGGGCGTACATTTTCAGATGGATAATGTCAGGCAAAGCTGAAGACTAGAAATGAATGATGAGGAAATTATGAGCCACGTAGAGCACCCCATTGAGGATGTCGTCAATGTAGAGGTCACTAGTCAGATATTTACGCACATGGCTCACCTACGCGCGACAGACTTTTTTGGAGAAGTGGCTAGTCTGATACCGGAGCGGCCGTGGGTATTGAGTTTGGATGTCAAAGCGCATGGCATATTTGACGCAGTCCACCCCTCATTATCTGAGCTGGATCAGATTGCCTTCCTTTTGACAGTAAATATCGTAAAGCCTCCCAAACCTGCAACATACATTGGCCTTTCCGGAAAGAAATGTCCTGTGCCTTCATTTATCTTAGTACCGATGCTTTGTTTGAAATTGTTCACAGAAGACAGAATTCACCTGAAGCCACGCTCTTTGAACCTCGAACTTAGAGAGATCTAGCTGTCCGTATCCCAATTGGCCGCAAAACCGATGAATAAGCCCAAATCCCTGAAATATCTCCCAATCTGTATTCGTTGACTGGGAATAAGTCTCTGGATCCACGGCAAAGAAAATACTTTTGCTTTCGTTATGACGGAAAACCCATTCCGTCAACCTTGTGCAAACTTTGACCAGGTTTCTGTCGTCATCTCTCCAATCGCTATGCTCGGCCGGGGTTGGCTTTGACCTTAAATAGTCTTTGATATAGGGGATCTCATCATTGGCCGGGAAAAGCTCTAAAAGAGATGGCGGAAGTGGCACCAGGCCGAAGAATCTTTTCAACAATATCCAGAAATCATGTTCGCCAATATACCTTGGTGCTGAGACTTGGTGAGCTCGATCATATCCCGAAAATATATTTCTGATACCCCGCGTCATGCGGAAAGATGAGAATAGGAGGGAAGAGCCTACAATGCGCCGCGACCGTGGTTGGATTACGGCCCTTGCCCTGCGGTAGTACGTTCGCATTAATGTTTCGCTGTACCGAGACGACATATGGCGGCCTTTCTTCTTGTCTCCCCTTGGTGTCTTGAGTAGCGACCAACGGTCGGAATCGTTCCCAGAACCGTCGCTTTCCAATGGCGCTTCAGTACATGTTAGGCATTGTTGGCGTAGATCTTGGAGTTCGACCTCATCTCTAAAAGCGCCGTGCGTATCATCTGCTGAAATACCAGAACTCCAAGGCGAGGAGAAATCTCGTATGTCTTCCTGAGAATAGAATGGTCGCAAAGGCCATGTGGAGTCTGGTATGAGTGGCAGAGGTTTGTCTCGGCCACCCTCCTTTGTACTGAGATTCTCCGCACCGATATCTGATTTACTATTGGATTCGTATTGGGCACTGGGGCGCTGGGATGGTTTATTGGGATGGAAGCCGTCGCTTTTCCTTTGGCGAAGGCCGGAATTTGATAAAGCGAACAGTTCATTGGCTGGCATTATTGTGGCAAAAGATTATGATGACATATGATTTCCAATATTCTGGTCTGGTGGATTGAAATGTGTATTCGTGGAGGTTCCCGATAGTAATGATAGCCTATAACTCTCACTCCGGACCGTGACCAGAAGCCGCGATGCCCCGATTTACTAGAACCGTCAGGTACACTAGTCTGATGCTTGGTTTGATCCTTGCTGGCGAGCACGGCGCTTTTGTATTTCAGGTTCTCTATCTATGGTGCACGGTACTGGCAAAAATGGAGTCAGCCAAGAAAGGCTGCAACTCGAAGCAACCACAAAAATGTGAGAAGCTGAGTTATAATTGCGTGGACAAACATGGTTTCGCCGGAGTGGAACTTGGTGCCTTTAGATGGTTGTATGGCTGTAATTGGTAATTCGGCCTGAAGCCAAATTTTATCATGATAGTGAGAAAATAGCCCTCTCTAAGGCCTTTCGGTCTAAAACCGGTCTTTGAAAAGGATTGATTCTGCGCCCGCCTCCCTTATAGGGTTAGCGATGGATATAAGCATATATAATGTACTTGCCGTCGGCCCAGATTAATATCAGGGTCGAACAAATAATAAAGCGCAACCAATACCTGCGACGAAAGCTACCAAAAGTCACCTGCCAAGACAAAGAAGTTGTGAGCAGCCAGTTAGCGTACGTGAATATTGAAACTTGTTCAGAAACAGGATTTGACGCATGACAACAAGAATTGGACAGTGCAGCCAGCCACGCTAGTGACCCAACTACCATAATGGACAAGGAAAACACAAACCCAAAAATGCTGTATAGGGCAGCCACAGGTCCGATGTCTTCGGACATGGAGAGCATAGATCTAATGTTCCAGCACCTGTATCAAGCGGTTCACAAATTGGCCGATTCTTTTTACAGCTACATAATATTCATGCTTCAACTTCTGACTGAGCGCAGAGCACCATATTACTAGAGCTTGCGGGGTTCAGGCGGAGGCAGAAGCACGATTGTAGTACTTTGAAAATATTGCTGGGGCCTAGGTATTTCTTGTTTGAAGCGTGGAAAATACTATCTCTCAGGTAGAGTAAGCTCGCGCAGGAGACTGTTTGCATAATGTCACCTTTAGGGGGACGCGGAAAGACATGAATGGGAGACTGCCGTCGTTCTATTGCGCATGCTTCAGGTGCGTACCTCAGATCATGACTTTAAGTTAGGCCCTTAGATAAAGCATCCTTTCTGGGAGAAGTTATTTCGAGAATGCAGAAGTATAATGGTTTGGCTATCTAGGAATAGTGAATCAACGCTGGACGTACAACAGAACATAGAGCTCCACATTCTGTGCCTTTTGGCCTAATTATCTTGCCATTCTATGCAAGCTGCCTCGAAAAACCCGTCAATACTTGGTCCATCCCAAAATGGATCCCTTGTATCATTTAGCCCCGTGAAGTATTGCTGAATGTCTCCTAATCCACGTTTCATGAAACCAACGACATTTTTCTCTGTGTGAAAGTTTAGAATACGGCTGCTATGAGTGTACGAGGTGAAAGCCATACCAGCGTGCCCTTCCGGACCTTGCCTCTGTGTCTGTCTCAGGGCAGAATGCTCTAACAGTAAAGATTTCAAGACATGCCAGATCTGGAGCATGTGTTCTGTTTCCGCCGGCTGAATATCGCGGTACTTCAAAGTGAGAGAGCCATCTGTATTAGTCAAAGGATCCAAAGCAATAGACAAAGATGAAAAAAGGCAACCGGAGGAGAGATTGAACAGGCAAAGGCTATGATATGCTTACTTGAAACCACCCGAGCTGATCCTCCTTGCTCATCTCGTCGCAATTGCCCACCACATGCGCTGGATATCTGGCTTTTGAACCGCAGGCTTCCAAAAAGTCCCACAAAAGCCCGAATCCCCGGTGTATATTGTGACTGGAATTATCTTCTAGTCTCAGGCCACGCAGTCGTCCTCGATCAATGTTTAGCTTATATGGAGAAGTTACAATGAAATTCCTCAACCAAGCACATGAGACAATTGGGTATCTCTCGCCATTGATCATTGTATCCGGGTGAGGCTGTGATGCCAAGTAATGTCGCACGCGATGCAGCCTGGCATCATTGAGAGGATGATGGGGTTGACCCATCAAATCAAACCCGAAGAACGTGGATAATAGTTTGTGCTCAGATGGTTCTTCCATACCTAAGGTACCTGGTTGGCGACAGAGCCTGGGAGATGGACGAAGGGAGTTAGTGGTGCTTTCAGGCTTCGCTGTGGCTAATCGTGGCCGGTATGCTCTTCCACGATTGACCTGTTTGCGGATGTTGTGACCATTGGGAGCATGCAATAGGTTGCATTTGCCCTTCTGAAGCCGCCTCGAGCGCCATCGCCATTGGGCGTTCTCAACGCCGCGCACTTTTTCGGGGGGCTCTATGCTTAGACCAAAAATCCGTTGATGGTCTATCTCGTCCTTCTCCGGATGTGCCAAGAGCCCAAGACGATCTCCGTTGCCCGGTAACTGGAGGGCCTGGCCAGCAACTGTACTGTTTAAAGGACGTGGTGAGCAGACAGGCATCTGTACTTGGCTAATTGGGTATCCAAGTGTTAAATGTTGAGGGATGAGGGCACAAGCGTCGGTGTCGGAAGGACAAATGATTTGAGCTTCATCAGTGCCGCGGTCGTTATTTGTCGGCCCGAATGGCCCCTGGTGCTGAGTATCAGGATGGTAGAATGGTTCTAGGGGAAGTGGCTTGTTTTTGGGATCTTGATCTTCATCGACATTGGTCTCTACCAAATTTCTGAAGCATGAAATAATTCTACGATGTGCTTGGGAGCCCGAAGGAGATCCCAGTTTAGGCTCGGTAGGGTTGGTACGCCAGACTTGATTATCTCCCGATGTGCGATGACTACCCCTGTTGGGATCAAGGGGCCGTGGAGGAAGTGGTTTCCAGTCGTACATATCCAGCACGGTGCAGGAATCTACATAGTGGCCTCCAGAGACCTCGTCACCTGTCCCCCTGTGTTGACCTACCTCTGAGTCTGCTAGGGTTGGGCTGCTGAACCGTTGACTATCCCAGGCTGGCGGTAGGCTTAGATGCTGCTCTAGCTCACGGAGATGATCTTGTGGCATCCTAGAAATGCTGCTGCTTTCTTTTATAATTCATGGCTGATAATGTTCCGAGGGCACGAAGCGCAATTTTTGAGGGATTGCCTGGGCGCATCTAAATGTGGACCACAATATATCTATAATAATACACCTCAGTTTAACCCACGGAGAGATTTCTTTTCTTCGGTAGTCACTTACTGCCGGGGTAATTGTAATTGTAAGGTACCCACCAAGCTCCTTGGGCAATATCTCTGAATGGCGCGATCCTTTGTCAGGCATGCGCCCAGGTTTTCAATTCTCGAATGACCGTCCACCGTGGATCCTTTGATAAAGCACAACGCGAACCTCACTTCGGCCAGAGAAAAAGCACTAGTGCGACTTTACACTGTACCCTGCCCAATTTCCAAAGGCATAGTTAGTCCATTTGGATGATTGAGGCTAGATGATAATTACTTTGGACTTTGCTTGATCTGAGCAACAGACAGATGAACGGAAGCAGGCAAGTGCCAGAAGGAAGCTACACGTACATGGACCGGTATTTGGTAGGCATTGACGAGCCACCCGCATTTGCCCATGCAGGTTTTGAGCAGATCAAGTCTCCGCTTCCCAATAGTTGGCAATACGATGGGCGACCTGGTCCAAACCAGCAAGGATTGTAGGGCGTGGGAGAAAGCTAACAAACAGCATGGATAAGCCGCACATTAAGCAGCTTCATACACCATCCCTCCGTCTGAAACCAGAACGTGATATGTCAGGCTTGGGACTGTCCTGAAAGTCTTGCCAGCCATGAGCCAGTGTTCGAGAAAGGGGCACGCTGGCTAAAATTACCAGGTCCGGGAAAATTCAGCAGTATTCAAATCGTCAGGTATATAATATTATGATTACATACTATGGTGGTGGTTTTCATGTTTACACCAGCATTTTTGATAAGTCTTTAGAGATATCAGCTAACCTCCGGACTATATTGCTATCCATCTGTGTTTGACGTATTTTTCTCCCCCATATGACCCTTTGCATGGATACCTGCATCGCGGTCGTGCGCATGATTACGCTCATAAATGAATTTGGCATTGAGTGGTTTACCATCGCTGAAGTATTCTATGTAATAAACATGGAGACCTTTAAGGTTTTCCTCTAACCTGGTACTGAGGACTGAGTGGCCAGATGCATATTGCTCCTGTCCAAAGAAGTATGTATTACTGAGGGGTGTTCATTCTGCTGGAGTGAAAAGCCACACGCCAAGTAGTGCTATTCAGTATCGTTATGGCGCTAAGCTTCACGACTAGGTACCAGTATGTCTCGATCCATACTCGTCTATGGAAGCCTATTTAGAACAAACCGGAATTTAGATGCCAGGGGTAACGTGAAAATTGCCTATTTTTATACATCTCGCTAGGAACGTATCGAAGATCATATTAGCCACGCAGTATTTACGTAACAAAGCTTAGACCAAATAGAATTCCATTTACCCACTTCTCAATGCTACGGGACATCCCAACCTTAACGGAAGGAGCAGAGAACAAAGCCTCAAGTAGAAAGCGACGCGCACGCACCAACCTGTGGGTTTACGAGCAGATCCACAAATGTCGAACAATGACGGAGAAACCCTTGGATAAGCTCATTAACAGGGAGGTTTTGTCACAGTTGCCATTTCCTACCAGCGCAGACCGTTATAAGAACGAGAATGGTTGCGTGAGCTTAGTGACTCAACCTCGTCATCAGGCTGCACAAGCCCGTCCAGCATGCGCAAAACCTTGGTCAAAATGAGAGCCGACGTGTATGGTAACGCCCCAACGGCGTATGATGGGAGTTGACCAAGCAGCATAACTCAATTTAGTTTACAAAGGCAATGGGATGTAACATAAGAGCTTGACTAGTGGGATTGAATTCGCACGGACGGATTATTGCAACTGGCGCTCCATGCTTTTCTTGGAAGTGTGGCTACTGTATACAATTTTATTGGCGCGCCTCTCCTGGCCACACTGCTCCCGTGCGTTTCTTTTCCCGTAAGACCCTATTCCACTCCTATAAGCTGCTGCGAGGGATATAGAGAGAATCATGGTCTGAGAAACTAGGTGAGGGTCATGATTATGTCTTCCACAACTCCTGTGGGCTTGCACTAAGCACGATTTGGATAGAGCAGAGCGCCCCTTCCCACGAAATCTATTTTTGCTGCACTTTGGGGGCAAGTACAAGAGAGGTACAAAGGTTTCTTTTTAAATAATTTTCTTCATGATCCTCTGATGGAGACGATTAGGGTCGCAAGCGCTTCAATGCCGGATTACTCCTTTTACCTTAACGGTCTACATACATGTGCTATTCTTCTGTGGATTCATAGCCCTGCACAAGGGATTCTTCCACTCAAAGTTGCCTATGTAACACTCTTGATGGCTTTCTTTCTGATTGCGTAGCCAATCAGAGGTCTACAGCACACCGGTGGCAGGTATAATCTCTGGTGTTCTGGAAATGTACAGGGCACGCCAGAGGGAGAGGTTAGGCAGCCAGGTCTCTACGCAATTTTCATATGACAATTCTGCATTGGCCAATAGCCTCCTAGCTGCTCCAGCCGTGAGGTTCTATGTAATAGCTGACTCTCATGGAAACCCCAATCTGATGCCACCTTGAGCCCCCACAACGCCTAGCAAATCACACATGTGACTAGGTAGGTCGAGCGGTTTTTCTCAAATCTTGGCCGCCGAAGGCCCAAATGGGGCTTTCCTTTCCGTCGTTACTACAGGGTGCCCCGGCGTTTGGCGCATGCGAGATAAGTGTGCGTGCAAGGCTCAAACCTCAACCGCCCGCATCAAATGCCACAAGTGAACGAAACGATGAGTCGCGGCACTTTGGTCGGTCGAAATCGTCCATTGGAAAAAGACCAGAGAGTCGACGTTCAACCGAGTGCGTATAGGAAGGGTGGAGCATACTCTCTGGTAAAGAGCCGCGTATGGTTCGTGAGATCCGTGTTGGAAGGCAGTGTGACCTGCTATCCACCGTTTTACCAGCGACATCGAGGTCGGCGCTCAGCGTAATGGCCCTACGCACATGCTTGCCGTTTGACTCGGCGGCGTTCTTTGGTATTGACGCACTTGCTATGGCTGATTTTGGCGCTCCCAGGCTAAGACTGGGCTTGAGGGGGGTCCAGGTTGGTCGAGTCTCCAGCTTGGAGCAGGCCACCTCTTCTTGAATTGTGGTCTTCATGGGTGAGGCTTGTTCGACCATGGTACTGAGAACAGGTACCGGGGCGTGTGGAAAACGAGAGATGGATAGAGAAGGTGCAATGGCTTGGGAAAAGGACGTGGTTTGAGAAAAATTGGTTCGCCCGGCCCCTTTTATATCCCTGAAGAACTGTTTTCGGAACGCTCCAGTCCTTTAGGCCAGATATTTGCCATTGTTATTAAGATAGGGACAAATGATTCCCATCCAACCCCACCGCACGATCCTCATTCTTCGTAGTTCTGTAAGGTACCGCGGTGTTCGTCCTTACCACAGGTCCTGTTGGGACTAAACCTTTTCTTTTTCTTTTTCATATCGATCATGTCGAGAATTGCCCCCCTGATACCTATATAGGGCTCAACAATTGTACGTTTACTGGGCGTGGGGTTTTCCCAGTTCCTCAATCTCTACAGCTTTCTGCAAAGAAATGGCAATGTTTGCCCTAATTGGTATTAGACCTTGTGGGCGGCTCATGCTAGCCTTCGGGCAGACCAACGCTGTGCTATTTTTTTTGGAATTATCAGCAACAAACAATAAGACACATGTTGGACAGCCGTACGCCGTTTTGTCCACGCGACAGCTCCTCTGAAGCATACAAGCTTATGTACTTGTGTATATGTGTGTATATAGATATTACAGCTTATAGAATGGAGTCTCACCTCAAGAATTGAATTACTGGGTCATCTGTTAGTTGGTACGGACGCAGACTAGGAGCCCAACGGTTTCTCAGAGAGACTGGTCACTATACCACCTCCGGCGGGCCCATTCCTTCGCCCTGCAAGAGACTTGGTCGGCCGCATTCTCCAAAAGGCACTTACTCACTTAGTCACGTATTCATCCAGACAGCCGTATCACGACCGAAGAGAACCGATAAGTCATCACCTGCATATGGTCAACCAAATATTAGAAGAACAGTCGTGGTGGAAATAACGTTCTATTGATTCACCGCGAAGAGCTTGTTGTCTAAGACCAGAGGCCAGGTCTCATGAAGGCCTCGTGTCGTTGCAACTAACTGGTGTGAAAGCTTTGTGATAGCCTTGCACCAAGCCCTCCTCCCTGTCTACATTACGTGTGTTCAGACTAAGCTAATATGAAGTAAATTCTTCCGAGTGCCGGATCCATTACCCGAGTGCTTTCAGCATCCCGAAAGCGGGATGGCATTGAGAAGAAACTCTTTGACACTTATTCAAGTTAAGATTGATACAATATCAACAGAGAGAAGAGTAGCACTGCGACGGGTATATAAAGCGTTTACATTCCAGCGACAGGGGACTCATTTCGGTTCTGCCATACGTTGCTTTCCGTATCCGGGCTGAATCTTTGTTATCACCTATAAAACACATATGGACAATCCACAGAATGGAGCAACAAGGAGATCATCCAGGGTGGTGCAACATTATGGTGCCAAGACCGAAGCCCCGGCGTCGCCCAGTAGTGTTACTAGTAATGACACCAATAGCGTCGCTAGCGAAAAGCCCCTGGTCTCGTTGGCCCCTACTTCGGGCGCTCAGCCCGTAACGTGCATCAATTCATCATAGTGCGCTCGCAAATAGGGCATCGGCCGGAAGGAGGCAGTGTCTTTGGGCGCCATGGCGTGTTTCCTGGTAAAGTGAGCTTCCCTTCCGCCTTCCACATTACCAATCCATATCCCTGACTCTCGTAGCGCACAAGCACATTGGCGACTTCAATCTATATCGCAAGCGTACCTGGCATTATGGCTGAGGTCCAAGTCGTACAGCTCTGGTCATCCCGCCCGTCACACCTTATGCCCTAGGGTTCGCTGTCAGCCCTCTGTGCACGTCGGCTCGCTATTTTTGCCCTTACGAGCGGGGTTCTTTTGCACGGGACTTCCGCACTATCATTGAATATCGAGCTATATCGGGTCTTGTGATATCCCTTCAGCGACTGTCTTTGCAGGTTCCTCAATAACCTGTGGCAAATCTTTGAGGATAGACGCGGGATTTCTCTGTTCTCTGGTCGCGCTGTATGGGTTACGCGGGATCGCAGACCCAAAGATTGATCCTGCAATAGGAGAGGCGCTGTGGTCCCCGATGACTGGCAATCTTCATTTTAACTGCCAGCGACCCTCGTCGGGGCATGCTGTGTTGGAGTCGCTGTTTATGTCGGAGACATCCAAACCTGAAATCCTCTGAAGGAAGCTGAAGTTTCTCCGATGCGACTTGCGCGAAGCACTTGCGCCTGGATTTGCGTCCAGTCGATCTGCTCTGGTCCGATACCATAGTACTGCCGACCGCCGCCATTGCCACGATGAGCCAAGATGGCATTTCAATCGTCTATGCAGGCTACCTGCTTGCCTTGGAACGGCCTTGGAAATTCCCGGTACGTGGAAATTCCCGGTACGCATTCTTGTCGTTCTTGGTTAGGACACTGCTCGTGACGCCCATGCTATCCATGATAGAGAGGCGCAATGGCCGACTGATTCGTCCACTTTCTGAAGACACCATGCTGGCCAAAGGGTAGTCAAAAACTGCCCATGGGAAAAGACTTGTTACTTGTGAATCAACCTGGCAAACACGAATGGCTAAGATATGGAGATTTGAGTCTCTCCTTCCAAAAAGACAAACAACATCGTACTAAATCCGTAATCCTGTGCTGCAAAGGCTCCATGCAAGATACAGTGGGGGAAGACCGCAGTAACAATAACAGAGGAAAACTCAAAATCTACAGTTGCAGTCAATTATACCAGCTAGATCAGTGCGGTATTTTTGTTCGTAACGATACCATGTGCTAGGCGGCGGATGAGCCCAAATCTTCCCTACGACCCAACTGTGATGAAGCTCTTCCTGAAGCATTGATCGAAACCCGCGCCCTTTCCATGGCGCTATTGAGGTTAACCTCGC
>ERZ1673737.2567-NODE-2567-length-14992-cov-4.469037_pt1 | contig 14992 bp, 9 predicted proteins | sample MGYA00580211_ERZ1673737 | MGnify/ENA primary metagenome ERZ1673737 (study PRJEB41218, sample SAMN15661789) | gut metagenome | host: Homo sapiens | place: Canada: London | collected 2015-08-20/2019-03-30 | study: EMG produced TPA metagenomics assembly of... | reverse complement strand
GGCATTTTTGTCCACCCCTGTACACCTACCTAACTGATAGTTTGGGTTGGTATATCGCCGGCTGTCGGTGTGGCTTCGTGTAAAAGAAAAATATCTCGGACACATCTTTCTGGCCAATGGCCTTAGATGAGGCGCGCAAGTGCACACGATTCCCATATTTGTCTCAATGGACGCCAAAATCACAGCGACAACAACGTAGTCTTCTCGCGGCGCTAGTTAATGTCTGATCCATAACTCAGATGAGGTGCCTGGAGGGAGACTCACGTAGAAAGTTTACCTCCACATTATTTGATAATAATGCTACTATAAGACGGGTAACACTTGCTCCCAAAGTGCTGAGTTCTGTGGTTAGCTTCTTGAAGTGTGTAAGACTAAAACAGGTGATACGAACAAGATTCCACAACTAAATAGGAGGATGATTACAATCCTCTGCGCTTTGATTCGGTGGATCGACCAGATAACTGGGATCGGAAGCACGATGATTATGATTTCCTGAACTGCATTTGATGCAAGCAGACCAATCTGAAAGTCATTGAAGTGTGGCATGCACCCTGGACCATTCTCTTTCGTTAAATCCCATGCGTTGTGAATAGGACGACATCGAAACAGAGCGATGCCAAGTGCAGCGAGTGAAAGGAGAACATTAAAGCCGATCAAGACTTGAGCGAACCGTCGACTCCAAGCGATGTTCAATTTCAGGTAGGTCACGAGCATGGAAATCCGGCAAAGGCCGAGCGTCGATGAGTTAATGGCATAAAAAGCATATTGGAGCTGACGGATCAATTAACATAAGTGAATAAATGTGCGATCAAGAGGCTTTTTCAATTTCCATACTTTGCCTAGTGAGGTCGGTGAATAGCTCGGAGGAAGGTCGTTGTCCCGGTGTCCAAGACCATATCTCGTGGCTAGCAACGAGGCCTGGTTCAGCATGATACATGCAGCTTCGAGAATTGGGTGACAGGGATTATAGTTACCGAGAATATTAAGAATGGTTTGGGAGACACAGAGGATCTTTTCCTTGTCAGTCACAATTCTCATACCAACCCATAAAGCCCCCATACCGTTGCTATCGTAACAATCCAATCGTCCATCCCCACTATCTTGAGGAGTACCTTCCGAGTGTATAATCGCATTCCACAAAAGAGAATAGCCAGCGCGGTGAAGATGGACGAAACGACAATAAGTTCCACTGCTCGACTTGATGGTGCCGTGGATCTGGCGAAGATCCCCTCTGATAGTGCCGGCATCCCGACTGATTTAAGTGAGCCGTGTAAGAAGACAAGAAGATTCACCCAGCTTTGCTTTTTTTGGCAGGAAACATGTCCTGGGGGGAGACGAAGGCGGTAGTTTGTCGTACCACGCTGAAGAGGAACGTTTCTTGGCTGACAATTAATCGAGGATACTCACAATTATGTGATATCCTCTACTCTCTGTCAAGACTGGTGCGTCGGGAGTGACTTTTTGTTAGCTCCACATATCGAAATGACAGGATCTTGCAAGACATTCCGCGGAAGCAGGATGAAATCCCCTTTATAAATGGAAAGGTCCGGGCGCATGTTTAACTCGAAGCTTTTCCTTGGCTGGAATTGCGCTGCGCATGTCACAAACTAAGTGTGGGCGGATCATTGTTTCTTCTCCCATGGTTTCTATCACGGGGGTGTTCTGTTGCGACCAAACCACGCTGTCTCTCTTGACTGCTCGAGGTCACGTCACCATTAAAGGGCGTACCTTACTCTATAGGGGGAAAAAAGACATAATACCAGCCTTCCACTGAATATCAATAAGCCTCGTCCCTGATCGACAAATCACTATAACCTCGTGAGGTTCACATCGTCCGGCAATAGCTTGTCTTCTGTTTCTGTTCCCCCTTTTCGTGGTTCTGCTAAACCTTATTTCACTCATTGGCTGAAACTGGGCTTCCACTTAGGAACCACACGAGCAGATACTTGGATACTAACTTGTAGTCGAGTGATGATGTCAGAGGCACCGCGTCGACCACTAACAGCAGCCCTAGCCATGTTTACTCCCTTATTTTCCAGTCTAGACGCGCCGATTATCTTATTTAATGCAAAAAAACCCCCAAAATCTGATCAGTCACCTGGAGAGTGCTGATCACGATATGGGGAATTCTACTTCATGGTATCTCGGTATTCTTTATGTGTCTCTTGATTTGCATCGGTTGGTACCTATGGTGACTGGCCTCTCTTCACGCTGCGTCTGGTGGCTATCGTCGCTTATATCGATCCTGTCAGCTTGTCATAATTGGTTCCTTACTAACCCCCATACTTCGTCCCCGAGAACCCTTGTTGGTGTGCAGTAAGTTGACCACACGCAAACTGTAGAACTCAATTCATGATTTTGAACTAGGATATCAAAAACAGATTCGCGTGTTTCAAAATAAAGTTTAAGAGAGAATTTAAGAGAATAAAATGCTGAATCTGATTTCGAGCGGGTCTGTAGAAGTGGTATTTTATGAACAATTCATCGTTTTAAAACATGATTTCGTGGGTTAAGTTAAGTTATAAGGTTAACAAGTATCTTAAGTTATACCTTTTCTCCATAGTAGATAGGTGTTGACTAGATTTATATCATTTTTCACAGAGATTATACATTTTTTCTACAACTTTTTATAGAACTTGTATGTTAATATAAGCTAACATGTTCTACGTGACGTTTTCTAGATGCTAATGCCAAAATTTTCTCTAAAATTATTGCGATACAATCGACGAACTTGGTATGTTCATGAAAACTACATCAACTTTCTTGATGCTTTCGACAGAACTTGGCCATGTTCTTTCGATGTTTTAACGTCTTCCTCTGTTCACGTCAGATCACGTCACTGTTCTCGACACTGTTCATGAATTGTAATAGGATTATCCTATGTTTGACTGGTACAACACACATTTGACGTGTTCAGCAACAATCAAAGCGACTCCCTCCTACACAGCCCTTTTTCTGTGACTGACTACTGTCATAAGGGCTGGACTGTCAGATTTAGTGGAGATACCAGACTAGGTTTCTTATTATGAAGGAGCCTGATCACTACTGTTTTATAAATTCAAGTAAAAACTCATTTTTCATTAATGATTATGATGGCTCATACACATTTGAACGGATGTCTTCCAGCAGTGGTAAGATTCCACAGACATAACAAAGAAATCCGCCCATATCAGATATTGATAAATGAAGTCACTTCGGAAATCAACGAGTCATTCGACTCATAGATTAAGAACTCTTTCGTAATAAAAGCAGACAAACCAAGGGAAATGGTGTTGCCATCTACGTGCACGTTCAGATGTTCGCCCGGGTTTCTGCCCTTACTCCTTCTCGACCTGCTTCTTGCCATTGAACTGGTTATCGTCAAGCCACTCCATGTACTCAGGAATGCCCTCCTCGATATCACGGAAAGCCAAGCGCGCGCCCTTACGACGAAGGCTGGAAAGATCGGCACAGGTGTAGCTCTGGTATTTACCCTTTAGGTGTTGAGGGAACTGGATGTTGCGGATGTATCCCTCAGGGCTACCGAAGTGACGAACAACCTGGGTCGCGACCTCCTGGAATGATCTGGCCTTCCCCGTGCCGACGTTGAAAATTCCATCAACTTCAGGGTGATCATAGAACCAGCAGTTCAAGCGAGCCACATCCTCCACGTGAACAAAATCACGCTTCTGTTGTCCAGCCTCGCATCCAGCGAATTCGCCGAAGAGTTCAACCGCTTTGAACTCCATGCGCTTACTGTAGAACTGATTGACCACGCTGGCCTTGGTGCCTTTGTATTGCTCGCGGGGTCCGTAGACGGTGAAAAGGCGGAGGCCAGCTACCTGCATGTTCTTGACAGGTTGTTTGTTCTTGACGACATACTGGTCGAAGAGTAGGTGGCAGTAGCCTTGGGGAGTCAGAGGCGCCTCCCTTCCGTCGGTGACGCTGAAGCTTGGGCTAGATCCATAAACAGCGGCTGAGGATGCGTAGATGAGCCGGATCTTCAAATCCTGGCACCAGTTGAACACTTCCTTGGCGTAGGTAAAGTGGGCATCCATCACATCGGCGCCATTTTCCTCGGCAGTTGCGCCACCGTAGTGGTAAACAACGCGGGCCTGGGTGAGGAACAACTTGTTGCGGCTCCTAGTTCGGAACTCGGTGGTTTCGAGGATCGAAGTCCTGTTGCGGATGGCAGCACGAAACTCCGATGGTGATATCAGGTCGGTGATCTGGCAATCGGCTAGGTTTCGGAATTTGGCGCCGTCGACCCCAAGGTCATCCACAACCAGGATGTTGCTGTGGCCACGGTTGTTGAGCTCCTTGATTATGTTGGAGCCAATGAAGCTCGCACCACCAGTAACAACAATCATGGTGTTGAGCTGGTCAGTGTCAAGCGCAGAGTCAGAAATGGATGGGCTAGGTTGGAAGGGAAAGAGGTCCACCTGAAAGGTTCGAATCCTGAGAGGGGAAAGAGTCCCATAGTGTGAGTCGGACATCTCCATGAGCTGGTGTGTGAGGCGAAATCGGGCAACGACGATGGTTGAAGGTCTGGAAGGTGCGACTCACACAATGGCCTCTAATTTTTACTCTTAACATAGGGTACTAATATATGGCTATCTGATAGATGGTATGAGCTAGGCAAAGCTCCCACGCAACACCTTATTTCTGGGGACATGAAACAGTCGCGATCCGACTTCCACAAACCTAAATCTAGACCGGGATGATAAGAGTCAACACGAACATCGAAAATTCAAGACTTCAAAAAAAGGAGAGAAGAAAAAATGAAGGCACCCACCGGGATCTACCAGGGCGATCCCCCGGAATCAAACCCGCTCTCGCTGCAAGGTACGGCCTTAAACAGTTAACTGTCTTGTTTTACCACTAGCTTATTCAGGGGGTGTTAGAAAGTAAGTGTAACTTGTTGATAGGTGTACTTTCCCGATTAGGAACGTGGGTACCTGACCGATCACGTCTTAGAGATCCCCGGTTTTTGCCTCAACCTGGTGCCTTGATACTATGACTTTAATGCCATACTCTTTATATCTACTATACTCAACGCTACACGGGTTATAGGTGGTTTTGAAGCATAGGAGACAATTCCACCACAGAAAGGCTTCTACAGAGTAGCTAATATTTTCGGCCTATGTTGCTCTGCAGTCAACACTCCCCACCTATGATGAAAGATATGCGCTGCCAGTAGAACAAAAGCTGGAAGATACTTTAAAGAGGGTTATTTTCATGATCCTCCTAGATCCTTCACTCCGCCTCATAGAGAATATAGCCGGGCTTCACCCGTCACGTTTCTAGATTGAATGTTTACCAGCATATCCCGCTGCCCATCCAAACCAAATCTTCTACCTCTGGTCCAACTCACCAACCTCCATCCCACCACCAAGATGATTACCCGCAAGAAACCATCAATCCTAATCCTAGGAGACCTAATCCTGAACCAAGACCTCCACGGCAAAGCATCCCACCTATCCCCAGATGCCCCAATCCCAGTCCTCGCACAAACAAAGATAACCTCCACTGTCGGTGGCGCAGCAAACATCGCCAAAAGCCTGGCCGCCCTCGAGGCAAAGGTAACACTAGTCGGAATAACCGGCCAAGACACCGAGGGCCAGAAAATCCGCTCAATCCTGCACGACTGTGGCATCTACAATATCGCCTTCGTGTACGATGGACGCCCTACCACATCCAAGACCCGCATCCTCGGTAATGAACAACATATCGTCCGCATCGATCGCGAAGATACGACGTCAATATCGGATGAATGCCAGGATAAAGTGTTAGAGATTGTTCGACGATGTCTGCCAAATGTCGATACTGTCCTCTTGGCTGACTGCGAGAAAGGATTCTTTAATCCAACATTGCTCGCCCAGATCATAGGGTTGGCCGGCACGGCTGGGAAGCGGGTTCTTGTCGATCCTTCTGGGTGGGACTTTGCTCGGTACAGTGGGGCGAGTGTTCTCCTGCCTAGTCTTGTGGAATTGGGTCGTGCGTTTGGGGCCGAGATTGGGATTGATGATGCTGTTCTTGTTGATCGTGCGGCGCGGTGTGTGCTTCTCTCGACTGGAGCTGAGGCTGTTGTTCTTTCTTGTCGGGAGAAGGGGGTCTGGGTCTATCAGAGGGGGATGAAGACTATCATTCCGGCGGTTGAGTGTGCTGTTGTCGACGTCAGCGGGGCTGGAGATAGTCTCGTTGCGGCTTTTACGTGGATCCTATCGCGCGGTGATACTATTCTTGACGCGGCTGTGATCGGCAATCTGGCTGGTGCTCTTGCTGCGTCGAAGGATGGGAGTGTTGCTCTTACGTCCGCGGAGTTGAAGGTGTATGTTGAGATACCGGAGCCGAAGACCTCGAGCAAGATTGTCAGCCGACTGGAACTAGTGGGAAAGATCGCGCATGCGAAGGCAGCGGGGCGTCGCGTAGTTTTTACTAGTGGATATTTCGATCTCCTCCACTCTGCCATCGACTTACTCCAAGGGGCGAAAGCAATGGGCGATCTTCTAGTTATTGGGCTCAATTCCGACGACTCTCGAGTCGGGGCAGGCGGACCCATTGTTCCTGAGCTGCAACGGGCCAAACTGTTAGCCGCGCTAGGCTGTGTCGATTATGTGGTCCCATTCACCGAGGAGACGCCGTTGGCACTTATCGAGGCCATCCGACCCGACATCCTCGTTCAAGGTGCAAATTAAAGCCACTGAGCTGATGACGAATAGGTTCCTAACTACTCTGAGATTATGGAACGCCACTGGCTTGTTGAGCCATGGTGGCTGTCAGGGGGAGATTCGGAAGATAGGAGATTTGCGATGTACCAGCATACTTCATGCAGTGACCTGTCCAAACGGAGACAATAATTGAAGACTCCTTGCAATGATCCGATCAATATTCAATAGTTCAATAGAATTGACTACATATGACAGTTGAAATTCCTTCCATGCAATGAAGATCTCCGCCTTATCTCGTTAGTAATAAAAGTCCAGAGATAAGCCAACAGCCCTAGATTGGCTGAAACAATGAGGCTTTGAACAATGTCGTTGTGATCTATTCACTACACTAACACTACACTCTACACACTACACTACACTATATTCTTATGATCTTTGCGCTATTGGACACTTCCCCTTGCCGTTGAGATAAGCCTTCTCTACACCAGTAAGCGTCCGTGTACACCACTTCCAACCGAGGTGTTAAGGTTACGGCTGACAGAGATAATAACGTCCGGAGCACCGGTATACACATCTGCTTATATTGACCGTCTGTCTCCCCGGGGCTATCTCAATGCTTATGCCCACACCATGTCTCAACACGCAGAGACCTCAACCTCACTATGGTGGCCCGAAGAGCGCATCAAGTCCACCCTGGATACAAAGTACATAGTCAGCCGCCTGCGACAAGAGAATATCCCGCGGTTGTTTGAACTGCCGCGATGGGGTGAGGGGTTGACCAGTGAGACATATATGGAATACATCCTGCTCAAGGCTGGTCGTCTCTTTCTCATTCTGGATGCTATCGGGATTCCCGATCGCATCTTTGCGCTTGTCGATGAGTCGTGTGATGATGATGATCTGCCCATTGCGGAACACAGTGTCGATCTCCTCCGCCTTTGTCCCCATGGGGAAGATATCAACCTCGATACCCGCTTCTTCCATGCGCAATGGCGGTTTTTGGTCCGCGGCATCGGAGAGGGTGACCATGTTGTCTATACTGAGAATGAGGGTGTTCCTGTTGAGGTGGTGCGCTCTCATACTAGCAGTGGACTGCATGGTCGGGATGACACCGTCGACAAGGTCGTCCTCGCTGGTTCGGTCTGTCGAGTCTATATGCGCACTCAAGTGCAAGTCGGCGGCGCACCTCACTTCTTTTCCTCCAACGAGGTCCTTACTGAGATCCGCAAGCTGAGAAAGCTCTCCCACGAACACCTCATCTCAGTCTATGCCTCATACCTCAAAGACGATAGCGTGAGCGTGCTCTTTACCAACGCCACAGCAGATTGGACCCTGCACAGCTTCCTGACCGACGAGCCTTCAGCCTTTAAACGGCTGCCTAAAGAGCAACGGCGCCAGACCCTGATCACCTGGCCTCACTGTCTCGCCTCAGCAGTCTCCTGGCTTCACACCCGCGGCCACTCCCACGGCGCAATCCGGCCATCCAACATCTACATTGATGCCAACTACCACATCTCCCTAGGCCAATTCCAAGCGCTAGACTCCCTCCTAAGCCCTCCACATGTCAATGACCTCGAGGCATACAACTACTCCGCACCAGAGCGCTGGGTCCGACCTTCTGCACCAGCGGCGCCCCAGAAACCACCAGCACCCACCCAAACCCTCCTCCAATCTGGCGGACGAACAAAACGCAGAACAAAACCAGCCCGGCTAGCCCTATCCCCTCTAAACGAAAGCCCACCCTCCTCCACAGAAAATCCACGCCCAGACTCAGCAGCATCAAAGGGAACAGTCATCCGCATAGGACTACCAGGCTCGCCATCCCGCTTCTCCTTCACCTTCTCTTCGTCCTCCTCCTCGTCAGGATCATCATCAGCATCATCAGCAGCAACAGACGCAACAGCGAGTCCAAATACAAACCCATCAACAACAAAGAAACACCGTCCATCCTTCTGGCCCCTCAAATCAAGAGCAAGGACCTTCATCTCCTCCTCCTCAACCTCCTCCTCTTCAGCCTCCTCAACAACCATCTCACTCCCCCCTTCTTCCCCTTCAACAACATCCTTCAGCATATCCCCAACAAATACACTCCACCCCCCGTCCTCTCCCCTCCGCCACTCCAAATCAGCCCAATCCCTCGCCCCATCCTTCCGCCCTCCAACACCCCATTCCACAGCACCATCCTCAACCGCAAATTCCCTCCCACAAGACTCCCCAGCAGACCTCTTCTCCCTAGCAGCAGTAACACTAGACATCCTAACAACCCTCCACAAAAGAACCCTCACGTCCTTCTCGGCGCACCGCTCCGCACGCAACAGATCAGCAGGTCGCGGCGGCGGAATTGCAGATGCATCCTTCCACCTGTCTCGCAACGCCGTGCAGGTCCAATCGTGGATTGCCTCGCTGGAGGGCGATGCGTTGAAGAGATGTCGGCGGGATAGGAAATCTGACCGGTGTTTTTGGGCGGTCCCGAGGATTCTGATTGTTGTCCGTGCTATGCTTGATGAGGATGTTGGGAGGAGGCCGTCTGCGAAGAGGGTTCGGAGGTGTTTTGGGGGAGCTGTTAAGATTGGGTTTGGTGATGTTCATTGTGGGAAGAAGGGTGAGAAAGGTGACAGTGGGAAGAAGGAGAAGGAGAATGATGGTGGTGGTGGTGGTGGTTATGGAAGGAATCTGGAGGCTATTGGTGAAGAAGGTGGTTCAGGATCTGGGTTTGGATCTTCTGCTTCTGTTGCTCCTGCTTCTATTGCTCCCTCTATTTTTCCTTCTGAGTCGGCTTCGGAGTTTGATTTTGGGTTTGAGGATACGGCTAGTGGCACTGAAAGTGAAGATGAGACTGAGCATGAGCGGGAGAAGGGACCTCAGGTGAAGATTCAAGTTGAAGAAGACAGTGATGGGGATCTTTCAGAGGATAAACCTGAGATTCGAGTTGATCGGGTTTCGCCTCAGTTGTATTTGCCGGATTTGGATGTAAATATTACTGGGTTTGAGGGGTTGACGTTCAATCGTTAGGTATTTGGGGATTCATTTTATGTTTATGTTTATGTTGGGGATGTACGATTACGTCTTTCGACGACACCTGCTTGACAGCAATAATAATTCATTTGTGTACACGTGAAAGACAGACCTGGTAACATAACCTGTATGTAGACACCAAAGACGCCAACTGCTGCCATATAACGTTAATGCAGTAGTTCATTGAACTGGTCTATCGGAAAATTCATGTATGCATATCAATACAACTCGCCATGTGGAATCACAGCCAAAGGGCAAGGGCACCAAGCATGCCGGAGAGCACAATAGAACCGGCGAGAAGACGCTCGGTGGTGGGGGAGCTGGCGGTCACTGTGAAAGCAGCACCCTTCTTGGTCGACGAGGCGGTAGCAGACGAACCAGTGCCGCTGGCGCCGCTGGTTGTGGCGCTGGAATCGGAGCCCTTCTTGTAGGTCTGGCCCAGAGTGGGAAGCGGAGAGCTAGGATCCACATTCCAACCACCAGAGGTCGAGGCAGGGCACTCAATTGACAGGCCTGTGGCCGACTCCTTGTAATCGGAGAGGGCAACACCAGTCGGGTTCAAAGTGGCCCATTGAGACTTGAGATTGGCAAAGTCAGGCGACACAGGCGTTGGGGTACCCTGGCGAGTGAACCCATCCTCGATCGAGCTGGCAGTGGCGGTAGCAGGCTTGACACTGGGGCCATAGCTGATCAAACCGTAGTTGTTGGACTCTTCAATCCACTCGTAGATGATGGATCCGGACCAAGTATCAGCCATCTGGTCCCCAAAGATCGCGGCCTGGTCATCAAAGGTACGAGGCTTGGGGGTGTTGCACCCGGTCTCGGAGAAGAAGATGGGAATGGGGTAGTCAGTCGCGTTCTTCTGCAGCATGTTGTAGCCGGATTGTTGGTAGCTGGAGTCACCACACCACTCATAGGCGTTGAGTGAATAAAAGTCCAACCGCTCAGAAGCATTCGTGGAGCAGCCGAGGTAGTTCTGGAGCATAGGTCTCAGATCGGGGATGTCGGCAGCGGAGTAACCCACGGGGACTTCGCGATATCCCTTCTTGTCACGGTACGCCTTGATATCGCGGGCAGCGGCCAGGATGTAAGGAGCAGCGGCGGAACCCTCAGCCGTGGTGAGGACTTCATTTCCAACAAGGACACCGGCGGTGTTCTCATACTTCTGGAACTCATCGAGCACCGCCTTGAAGCGATCAAACTGGGTCTCATTCCAGTGGGGGGCAGTCTGTTCGATCTGTGTGGAGAAAGTGTCCAGATCCACCCAGAGGTAGATACCGGCATCGGCCAGAGCTGTCATGCAACCCTTGTGGTTGGCACTGGGATCGACATGGTACACACGGATAGAATTGGTGCCCAGCTCGGACATGCGGGCGATGTCGCGCTTGCATTGGGCTGTGTCAACAAGCGGGTCCGAGGGGGTCAACTGATAAGCAATGCCTGTCCGAGTCAATGATGTTCTCTAGTCCTGTGGAGGTGTGTTACCTTTGATGTAGAACTGAGTGCCGTTCTCATAGAAGAACTTGGACCCAACCGCCGAGATGGTCGGGACGGCGTTGACTGTGGCGGCCTGCAGACCAGCCAACAGGAATGGCACCGAAAGTGCCAAGGAAGACAACATGATTAATTTGTAAGTAACAGTTAAATGGTGTGGAGTACTCTGTAGAATTGGATCAAAGTAATTAAAAGAAGAAGAATCCCCCCTTCAAATTATTTCAATTGACCTGAAAGAGAAAACGGCAGGAACAATCAGGACAGGAACAATCAGGACAGGAACAAAAACAGAAACTTCGGGGTGAACTACGGAAATGAAAGCCACTGCAAATTCCTTGATTTGGGCCAAATTACCTGCAGGGTTAGCCTAGCGTGCTTCATTCTTCCCATTCATACCAGAGTAACATGCCAGGGATAACTATACGGATAATAGATGTGAGCAGTATTCATTCCATTAGCAATTAGCAATACGCAAAGTAAAACATAAAATTCAATGGAATGGATTGATTTGTTGACAAACTCCCCAAGTAGTACGTGGGGGGCCGTTAGCTGGGCCCAGCCCTAACCCCATTATGTGTTGGCACAGCATGGCTTGTATCACCGATAGCTTTGTGTTCGTTAGGTTAAGTGAACTTGCAGTATTTAAGATAACTTCGTACATGTAACTTGTAGTAGTAGACTTGTATGTATTTTATGTATATTTCTCGCGTACTCACACGTGAACAAAGTTGATCATTCCATACGTTCCGCTCCTGAGCCCGGAATCAACCGAGTTCCACACCACCGACTATAAATAAGATAGATTGAGGCTTGAGACAAAGCTATGAATGCAATGTTGAACAGATAACGTAAATAGCCACACTTTGGACCATGCAAGTCAGTCTCGCACTATCTAAGCAATCACTACCTGTAAAAATCACCAGACTACATTCTAAACCCTGTCAATCACTACTCTTCTTGCCCTAGACGAGGGACCCCCTCATACCCACTTGGCTCTAACGCGGGAAAGATAGTCCATCAAACCTGGCACACGGCTTGCGATCATCGGAAGTTTCTGATTTGTGCTACATGTATCTTTATTCGACTTTTTAACTGGTAAACTGGTTGATATCCTAGTCTTTGTATTGGGCAGCAGACCCCGGTCGGGCTCGGAATAGGAGTCTGAGACCCCCTATCTTTCAATAAAATCAACGCTAGAATAACGCCATCGCCCGTTTTTAAATCTCCCATGAGCCACGTTACCCCACTGGGCGGTCTTCGGCGGTCGCTCTGGGGCTAGAACGGGGTCCCTGCGATAGGGGTACTGTATACATAGAGTCTACTTTATACGGGTAGAAGCTGGGACTGAGAGACGAGATCTAAGAAGCTGTATACAAGTATACGAGTATACTAGATAGAGAACTACAGTATCAAAAAAATATAAGCTTATGTGTCTGTACTCTGTAACCGTAACATGGAACAGTTGATATGCAACAGTCCAGACTCTCTCCAATCTCCACCCTCCCCCCATTCCGGGCCAAGTCCGCCAATAATCAACGCCATTGGCAAAGTGTTCGTCAGCCAGTGGACCCCAATTGCGATCGACTAAGTGACTACCCTGGACTGTGCCCCCAAAACGGGAGGCAAGGCCTGATCTGCGCTGCTGTGTGTGGCCATGACGTTTCCGCAAAGGGGGACCTATATTATTCTCTGTTGCCCGCATCCGGCCCCTGGACCCTTCATTTTTATAGTCTCCATGTACTCTACCACTGGCCTACATGTACATGTATAACCTCGATCATTGATCACTGATCACTATACACCATGTCGTCCCCTTTCCAAATCCCCTCTCACGCTCAACTCGAGCTAGAGCGCAACGAAGCCTTCGGCGCAATGCGCGAACAACTCCGCAGGCAAGAATGCGGCATGGAACGACCAAGCTTCTGCACCGCCCATCGCCACTCTTGCACAACCACAGAACAAGAAACCTTCCGGCTCCACCGCGATATCATCCACACCCTACTCGTCCCCCTCTTCCTAATCAACCACCAAGCCGAGCGCGTCGCCGCCCGCACCCTCCCCAGCAAAAGGGCCGCCGAACCAGAACGCGCTTTCCGCGGCGAAGCCCGCAGCGCCTTCGCCTGGCTGAACTGCATTCTCACCGAGGAACACGACTGGTACCTCACAGCCCGCTGCCCAGCTTGCATCGTCCTGCACGTTCTCCACTCCGAGCCCACAATTCGTTTCGTGACCGTCGCCTCCCAGCTCGCCGGTGCGCGCTCCGGTTTCCAGTGCTGGCTGACAGCGCTGGAGGCAGCCGTCTGCGAAGATCCCTTCTGGGGCGATGCTTTCTGGCCGGATATTGAAGAGCGCGCTTCGCGTTTGACGGATGGTGTGCAGGAGCTTGTTCGTCAGTGCTACGAGCTCAGCGCTACCCTCGATAACCCGTCTCGGCCTATGCCCTCCATGACGAAAGCCTCTATGCCGGTTTATGGTCGCTCTGCTTCTTGCAATATTGCTCTGAAGCCTTCGAGCTTTGCGCGGAAGCAGGTCCGTCTCACGCGTGAGGAGCAGAAGTATCGTTCTTCGCTTGTTTGGGGTTGCTCGCAGGATTTGCAGCAGCCGTTGGCCAGCTGTACTACTGCTACTCAGTCTCGGCGCCGGTCGCTGACTTCTTGAGGGGGCACTGTGGGCCATGGTGGTATATTTGCCATCATATGCATTTTTATCTCTTTGTAGCCACCGCTGGTGGACTATATACACCCCCCGACCGAGCCTGTTTCGAGCAGGCAGCGGTGGACTATCCACAAACTTCCCGATCGAGCCTGTTTTGAACAGGCCAGTCTCGATCCCAATCGACGGCCCAGGTTCTAAATCAAGTTCCTCGCCTCAGACTTCGGGAATCATCGGGAACAGTGTCCCGAGACAGAGTCGTCCACGCGACCGAGATTAAATCTCACCACGCAAGGGTCTCGGATCTGGAGAATAGCCGTTACTGTACCATGATGCAACGGGTTTCAGATCCAGATCCATGGACAGTCTTCTCCAGTTTTCTCCAGTCTTCTCGAAGGCTCTAACTCGCCGATTCGGCCGAGGAATCCGGACTTCCTACGGGGCCGATTCAAGAATTATCATATACACGTATATATTTAATCTTAATACAATCTACGGTTCACATTGATTCGAAAGGGATTTGATTCATTTCCATGTAGCAACTATATCCGTACGCGTGTACACAGTGTACTTACTGTACATGCACAATTAACGGGAAGTGTTTCAACTCGCTAAGGTGGCAAGTCACTCAATCTGAGACCGGTGGAGTCTTCCGGAGATGGTAACTGGGATCAGAACCAGATCTGGGCGCACGGTGGAAATTAACGTCTAAAATTGAGTCCAGTCTGCCCAGTATTAACTTATAGTCCAGTGTAAAATTAACTATAGTCAAAATGTACAGTCTACTGTGTCTGATTTTGGAGGGTCGACTCCGTACGATATGAGGGGAGGATGGGGACGATGCGAACTTCATGCGAACTTCAAAGCCAAGAATAGAAGATAGTGGAGAGAAACAAGATTTATGGGCAGCAATCAGACTGTACGACTACAGATCACAGAGTATGCCCAACCCCTCTCAGTGGCGGAAATGGGAATTGTACCAAGTACCTCATGAGCAATATACTCCCCACTCGATCTGTAGTACAGATACATGTGTATGGGGGGAGACAGAAGTCAGATGAGAAGGTAATATGTGGCAGTCTGGTTCAGGTAATGAGTTCATTTATGTGGGAGACTTTTGACACTCAACTCGATGCAGAACCGAGAATGATCGCCGCCCCGTGGAGCTAACAAAGCCATCG
>ERZ1673737.2564-NODE-2564-length-15009-cov-16.407115_pt1 | contig 15009 bp, 10 predicted proteins | sample MGYA00580211_ERZ1673737 | MGnify/ENA primary metagenome ERZ1673737 (study PRJEB41218, sample SAMN15661789) | gut metagenome | host: Homo sapiens | place: Canada: London | collected 2015-08-20/2019-03-30 | study: EMG produced TPA metagenomics assembly of... | reverse complement strand
CCATCCAGAAAATAGTATCTGGATGGTTCGTCATTTCTTAACTTAATGACATTGGAGATAGCTCTTCTTTTTTTACACTTTTTTTGGCATAATAAAAAGTGGAGGTTTTACAAATGAAAACGAATACAATAAAAAGTTTTTTAACTATTACATTCGCCATGTTCATCATCAGTGTCGCCATATATTTCTTCTTAATTCCTAGTGAAGTCATCACTGGAAGTGTTACTGGTTTAGCTATGGTTTTAGCTAAAATCACAAGCCTATCTATTTCTACACTTACCTTTGTGATCAACGCCTTATTGTTGATTCTAGGTATTGTTCTAATTGGTAAGGAATTTGGGGCAAAAACAATTTATGCCTCTTTATTATTACCTTTATTTCTAGCTGTATTTGAAAGAATCTATCCAAACAACATTTCTTTAACCCAAAATGCTGTTTTTGACATGGCTACATATATATTAATTTTAGCTTTTGGACAAACCATTCTATTTCGTGTAAACGCATCAAGTGGTGGAACGGATATTATCGCGAAAATTGTAAATAAATATACACATATGGATCTTGGTAAAGCTTGTACATTAGTTGGGCTACTCATTTGTACAACAAGTCTAATTGTATATGATATTGGTGCTTTAGTGGTTGGTGCTTTGGCAACTTTAGCCAATGGTCAGGCTGTAGATTATTTTATTGATGGTTTTAATAAGAAAAAGAAGATTTGTATCTTATCCAAAGAATATGAAGTGATTCAAGATTATATTATGAACACATTAAAGCGTGGTGTTACTTTATATTCGGCAAAAGGTGGTTATGATAAGACAGAGCATACAGAGCTTGTCACAATCATGGCTACAAATGAATATAAAAAATTACTATATTATCTTCAAGAAAGTGATATTGAAGCATTCGTCACTGTATCTACAGTTAATGAAGTCATCGGTACTTGGAATAATAAGAAAAGAGTCGAAAAGCTTAGATAAATTTAAAGACATCCCAAAGCAGGGTGTCTTTCTTATTTCTCGGCAAATACCCAATTTTTTTGAATATTATAGACGACAAAAAATAAAATTGTATCAATGATTGCTTTTACAATAACAGTAGGAATTGGAATAACACTTAGTAAGGATACCAAAATACCACTGGCTGCCATCTGGCATACAAACACAATTGAATAGCGAACCATTTCCCTTCCAGGATTTAATTTACTTTGAAAACTAATATATCGATTTAATATATAACCCACACTACCACTAATGGCTCTTGCACAAATAGTTGCTACAAAAATAGAAATCGCACCTAATTTAGAAAACAAGTTTTCAAATATTATAAAGAAAACTAAATCAAATACAGTCGCAATATTTGATGTAAATAGATATTTCCAGAATTTTAAATACATTCCTAGTAAATCTACAACCGGACGAAAATGACTTGTTTCATTACTGTTATGTGTTTCTGAACTTATAGGTACAACCACAACTGGTGTTTTTTGTATAGCTGCATCTAAAAAGTTTAATTCATAATCATAAGACTTTCCCTCTGTACAAAGAGCTAGTTTTTTTAATGAAGCTGGAAAACCACGAAGTCCACTTCTAGGATCCGGACATTCTTTTCCATGATTGGTAATACGGAAAAATAATTTCTGGCAAGAATTCAACCAAAATCTTACTTTCTTACCTTTTTTTCTTTCATATGTACGTACACCAAGCACAAAACAGTCTGGATTATTTAATAATTCTTTTGCGACTTTTTCAATATCTTCCGGTGAGTATTGTCCATCACAATCGGCCGTAACATAAAAATCAGATTCTCCTATTTTTTCATCCGCCAGTCTCAAAGCACTTCTTAACGCAACGCCCTTTCCCATTTTCTTAGAATGATGCATTACCCAAGCACCCATAGATTTGGCTTCTTGAAAATATTGTTGCCGATCATCACTACTTCCATCATCCGTGATTGCGATTTTATAAAAACCTAAATTATGTAAACCATGAATCAGTTGAATCATTCTTTCATCTGGCTGCAATGCCGGAATCAGGATAATACAATTATCATATACTCCCATCTTCTTCTCCCTAAATTACATATACTACACAATTATCATATCTGTCTTTTGAATCGAAAGATATATACAATGGGATAAAATTATTCATTTCTAAAACATTTAATCATTTCGCACATTTGAAATAATTATAAATTTTCGATTTATACATCAATTGAGTTATACAGAAAATATTAAGAATAAAATGTATTCACAACTTAGATATTCTCAATTTTAGACGATGATGGAATTTTTAGAAGTGTTCCTGAATATCCAGAATTCCCATGGTTTGAAGGTATTGTAAATGCCGTTACACATAGAAATTATTTATTACAAGGTGATCACATTCGCATCTCATTATTTAATGATCACATGGAAATATTTAGCCCAGGAAAATTACCAAATATCGTAACTTTAGATAATATGAAACACACTCGTTATTCAAGAAATCCAAAGATTGCTCGAGTTCTTTCTGATTTTGGCTATGTCAGAGAACTTAATGAAGGTGTTAAACGTATTTATAATACATTATAGTTAAGTTCTAACTCAAAATACATATTATGTGCATAAAGATTAAAATCATGCTATTAAAATGTGCATAAGTACATAAAACATGCTATTTTTTTGTGATTTTTTATTGCCTGAACAACATTTATTAACTATACTTATAATATGAGGAGTTGATATTTAATGATATATCTTAAGCGTAAAATTGATTTATACTTGTCAAAATGGAAAATGAACCAAGATAAAAAACCCCTAATTATTAAAGGGCCAAGACAAGTCGGAAAAACTGAATCAATTACTAGATTTGGTTTTAACAACTATAAGAGTGTTGTTTATATTAACTTTGTAGAAGAGCCTAATTATAAATTGATAACTACAGATGGATATAAAACTCAAGATATCATAAAAAATATATCTAGAATAGATCCTTCCAAACGCTTTATAAAAAATGAGACACTTATAATTTTTGATGAATTACAAGACTTTCCGGAAATTGCCACATCTCTCAAATTTTTCAAAATTGATGGACGCTTTGATGTGATATGTAGTGGTTCACTGTTAGGTGTAAACTATCAAAGAATTGAGAGCAATAGCGTGGGATATAAAACAGATTATGAAATGTTTTCTTTTGATTTTGAAGAATTCTTATGGGCAAAAGGATATGATGAATCCACTATTATGGATATGCTAGAACATTTGATTCAATTAAAACCATTTAATGAAATCGAAATGTCTATATATACATCATTGTTTTTAGACTACTGTATTTTAGGAGGTATGCCAGCAGTTATTAGAGAATATATTGAAAAAGGCACATTTGAAGGGGCTACTGATATTCAAAAGCAACTCATCGCCGATTATAAAGAAGATATAAGAAAATATGCTGATGGTATGGATCAAACGCGAATCACAAATGTATTTGAACACATTCCAGTACAACTTGCAAAAGATAACAAAAAATTTCAGATTACTAAAGTTGCACAAAACGCTAGATTTAGAGACTACCGCGGATGCATTGAATGGTTAAAAGACGCAGGTATTATCAACATTTGTTATTGTATGCAATTTCCTGAATTACCTTTAAAAGGAAATTATGATGAAACAAAATATAAAATTTATTTTGCTGATTCCGGTTTACTAGTGGCTATGTTAGACGATGAAGCTCAAGAAGATTTAAGAATAAATAGAAATTTAGGTGTATATAAAGGAGCTCTTTATGAAAACATCGTGGGTGAAGCTCTAATCAAAGCTGGATATAATCTGTATTACTATAAAAAGGACAATTCAACATTGGAACAAGATTTTTTTGTTCGAAATAAAGAAAATTTAATTCCAATAGAAGTCAAGGCAACAAACGGCACTGCAAGGTCTTTACGTACTTTAATCACTAGTAATCACTATCCAGATATTGAATTTGGCATTAAATTTATATTAGGAAATATCGGTTATGCTAATAGCATATACACTTTCCCTTATTTCTGTGCTTTTCTCTTAAAAAAGTATTTAAGCAATATGAAATAAGCATACAATTATCAAACAAACTCGTCTCACCTAAACAAAAAAGTATCTTTATGAGCTGAAAATCCTTTAACAATCCGTGTCGAGAAAATATTCCATATTCTGTATTATTCAAATAATAGTGTATAATGCTGAGTATTCCATGGTGGCGGAGCCACCCAATCCATCAAAATAGAGCCACTCATTCCATTTGGACAGAGCCATGCAATCCATTGCTCAGAGCCACTGAATCCATAAAGAGAGCCACTTCAAATTATGAAATGACTCTCATTTTTATTATTTGATTTTTGAATTAGTCTTTCATACACCACGGAGGTTACCTGAATTCACACTTGTGCACACTTAAAACGGTGCTTTCTTTATGACATAAGAAAAAAGACCATGGAACAAATCCATGATCTTGATATCTATATTACCTCATAAATTCTAAAAACCCCGGTCCACGCGGGATCCCGGAGTTTTTCATCACAGTCATGATAATACACAAATGCAATTTTTACAACATTCATTATGCAAATAAACATTGTATGGTATTTGATTAATTTTTTAAATCTCATAAAATTGATCGAGATTCTAGTTTAAACAGTTGTGTGAACAACACACGATTTTAGAGAACTGAATGTTTCCTTATTTAAAGCATATTCAGTTATTTTTGCGTCTTATACGCGTGCTTAAAGTGCATTTTAGATATTTATTATACGATCTGCTCTTTCTACAAGCTCTTCATCATGACTGACTATCACAATTGTTTTTCCCTGTGACTGCATTTTCTTTAGGATCTTAAACACAACCTCTTTGTTTACTGAATCCAAACTTCCTGTAGGTTCATCTGCCAAAATCAATTGACATGGTTTGATTAAAAGTCGAGCTAAGGCAACTCTTTGTTGCTCCCCACCAGAACATTCACATATCTTTTTATTTTCGAAACCTTTTAAACCCACATCTTCAAGTGCTTTTAATATTCTTTCCTTCTTATCTGGAAATGAAAAGTGATCAACAGACAAATACAAGTTGTAATACACGCTCTTATTATCAATCAGCGCAAAATTCTGGAATAAATATCCTATTTTTGCCTTTAACAATTTATTGGCCTGTCTAGAAAATGGTTTTACATTTTTCTTATCAAAAATCACAATGTTTCCTTTATCTGGAGAATCCAAAAGACCAATCATATTTAACAATGTAGATTTCCCTGATCCTGAAGCACCTTGTATTGCGACAAAACTTCCTTGTTCTATTTCCATTGAGAAATCATCAAAAATCACATGATCATGATATTGTTTATGAATCTTATCAACAACTACTACCTTCATTCCAAATCTCCTTTCAAGGATAACAACACTTTCTTTCTTTCAAAATACGTTCTAAAAATTAGAGCTATCATAAAATCAATTAGAATTGTGAATATCCACAAATACAAGCCTATTGTCGAAATATTTTTTACAATTAGAACCATCCACAACAGCAAGACAAGATAAACAAACAGATTCACAATAATAAAATCACGATATTTTTGCCAGATGTTTTTTCCCAACAAACAATTTATAGAAATCATCTTTCGATTTTCTAAAAAATATAAGTATATAGATTGATACTGGAACAAGAATAAGACAATCGCATAGACAAAAAGTAATATAGCTGAATCTATAATCAATTTATTGATTACCATGGTCTTTTTTCCATAATCATAATTTTCATACGCATAATTCATATTTTGATACAATCCCTTAGATTTCAAGAAATCATTAATGGACTTCTTTACGGTTTTATCTTTATCCTTAATAAAAATACCAAATTGACTCATATCATAGTTTTCATCCACAACATAAATAATTGGATTTTTTACATGCCAATTATCCTCTCTTAAACTATGCGAAATCATGACATAACCATCATCAAGTTGATCATACTCACACTCTGTAGCCAAACAATAACTTTCATCTACATTCACTGATTTTGGAGCATAAAGAGTACCCGGTTTAAATGTTTTAACTGGCTTACCATCCTTATATAAATCATATTCCTTTAAATACTCCTCATTTACAATGATATAAGGATATGTTATTTCATCCTCATCACGATTTATTTTGGTTGAGAAATCTTCATATATATATGGATATTCTCGAATCTTTTCATTCAACTGGCTCATCGCATCTTGGAACTCCAAAGAAAACATATTTATATTAACACCCTCTAAACGAAGATAATTATTATAGGTTTCTTTGTATTTATTTAAGTAATACCCATCCTGAACCACCTGAGATGTATACTTGAACGAAGTCAATAATGGTATAAATATTGAAATCAAAAAGACACATTTCAATATAAACAGAGTCATTGAAATCCATCTAAACTGAGATTTTTTCAATATAACAACCGATTGAATTTGACTTAATAAGACATATATTATAAATCCAACTACAATCAGACAAAGTACAAAAAGAAGAGCAGACTGCAGTAAATATTGAATGAGTTCATGAGTAACAGGTCTATAATTTTGAACTACAAGAAGATATAATAAAGCTTGTGTTAACACAAACATCAATATGCTTAACAAATAAAATTTTCCATATAGCCTCTTATATATAAACCATGAAGTAGCACCTTGCATCTTACGAATAAAAACTTCTTTTCTAGATGTCAATGCATCAGATAAAAGACATAATAAAACCGCAATTGCTAAATACATCAAAATTCTCTTTAAAAACGAATAGTCAATCACTCCTGTAGAAAAATCGGATGTTGTGATATCACCATCCACTTTCAATTCAGATAATATTTTCGTATCCTCTAAATCCTTCAACAAATCCTGCTTAGAATTTGTAACAAAATACAACGGAAATAGTGTATTTCCATTCCAATCTTCTAGATAATTTGCAAAAGTCTTTATTCTATGCACATTATTGTATTCACTATGATAATATTGATCAATAAAATCAATCGTTGCATACCTACTTTTATCCTTATAAGAAGAAGACAAATAATGATCGCTATTTTTATTAAAATCAATCGCTTTATTTTCTTCTGTATAAATCGGTAGTTTATTTTGTTTTGGAAGATATACATATTCCGTTTTTATATTTTTAGAAACTATGCCAACAAAACAAGGATACGAATGTTCTTGCAAAAAAGAATACACCTGATTAAATTGTTCTGTTCTTTCTTGCTTTTCTTCACTTAATTGTAAATCAATTGGAACAACTTCCATATCGTTTTCTTGAGCAAACTTGTAACTCAGATTTATCACATCATTATATTGTTTCTGTGACAAGTTAACATAACTATCATAGAAAATAATACTTGATATAAAGATAACCAAAACCATTATTATTTTTTTCATAACCTGCTCCCTACTTTTTCAATTGTAGTTAATCAATCTCTTGTTCGAACATAATACAAAGAAAGTAGTACCACTTCTACAATTCCATATGGAAACAGCCATAAATATGCAAATTCTGGATGTAATTCATCAATAGGTGTTTCTGAGTTTTGGATTACAATTGCACCAGATTTTATATCTTCTACTTTTTTCTTATCATGATAGATATGCAAAGGACAAATAATAGCAAGTACAATTATGCATATCAATAATACTCTTCCTGGCTTTTTATTCATAATAATTTTCATCAAACACCCTTCTATTTAATACAAAAAACAAAACATTGTATATTAGCAACACTATCATTCCAATTGAATATGGAAAACTACTTGTTCCAGTAATAATCATTGTTGGATCTCTATAAGTAAGTGGATTAATTATATTTATCATATTTAAAGAACCTAGCGGCGATAAAAAGTATAGTCCTACTATAACAAATAAACTAATAAATAATCCTATATACGCATTTTTAATAAGATAAGAAACCATAAAAGTAAACTGATAATAAACACCAATCAACAATATAAGCATTACTACTGTCAAAATAATGACAATTCCTAATGTCGTATAATCCAAATAAGGATTTCGTGCCATTTCTGTACTGTAATATGTTAAACCTACATTGTACATAGCATTTTTCGAAATACAGTGTTGTGTTCCATTTACAAAATCTTTAATTCTTGAAAAACTAAAACCTGTAATTCCATCCACATTAGCTAAAATTGGATATTTAAAATTTTGAAATCCTGACTTTATGCCTAGAATGATTGAAAATATTAATATAGGAACAAATACAACACCAAGAATCAAAATGAAATCTGAAGTGAATTTGTATATATAAAATTTATTTTTCAATCCGGGTATAACCATTAAAGATTTATCTAAACCATCGTCATGATAATTTTTTCGTACATTAAAAAATAACAATACAATTAGAATGGGAATACCCAAAAACAATACATTTCGACTTAATTGTATTAAAACTGTAGCACTGTCTACGCTTGAATAACAAAGAGGGCTCAATTCATTTCGGTATAATCTCTCAAAATAACGTGCTCCCTGCTGATATGTTGGAATCATTTCATAGCCAGCCGTTCCTACAGGTTGAAACCATGTGCACTCTTTGGGATTTGGTGGTACTCGTGTTAATTTATATTTTTTTTGAATCTGTTTTAACTCTTTCTCATGATTTGTATAATCAAAAGTAGACTGTGATTTTATCGGTACGCTCGTACGCATATCCACATTGTAACAATAGACTTCCATACCCGTTATATACATTTTCTTCCACTGTTTATTCTCTTTGTAGTATTCAAAAAACTTCCCTTTATTATTTACAGATTCAATCTGTTTTTCAATATATTTTCTTTTCGAATCAGGTAAATTAAAACGAGTTAAAGCACTAACTTCCATTGATCCTTGAGATAATGAAAATACGTCTTCTATCTGTGCCTTATTGTTTAATACAACCAACATGACAAGTTCGCATATAAGTAAAAGCCCAATTAATATTTTAACCTGTGATTTTTTTAAGTTCCGTTTTATTTCAAATTTCATAAATTTAAACATATCAATCACCCGTTACAATCAAATCTCTCTTTTTTAACAATAAAATGCTTAAAATCACACAAACTATTAAAACAACAATATTCATTATACAAATGGTAAAAATTTTATTCTGTTGAAGCATACTAAACATATCAACATTTAGAAATCCAATGAAATAATTAATTTTATGTAAGTTCTGACTAAAAAGATTAACCATTAAATAAAGCGTTATAGTAATCACCAAAGATGTCGTAGTTGATTTAAACAAGCAAGAGATTAATGTATATATACCTATCAGAAATAAACTCATAGCTATTGTTATAAAAATAATATACATTAGTATCTTACTTTCCATATATATATGATTTCCCACTGAAAATGAATATTGCGTATTTCCCATACCAAAAATCAGTGTATTTACGCCAAATAATAGAACTATCAAACCAATAAATCCAATTAACAAAAAAATAGAAAATACCACTTTAGTAAGAATAATTTTTTAAGTATCGTATTTTGAAGTAAACAATATTTTATACACACCTTGATCGAATTCTTTAAATATATCAAAAATCAAAAGGAAGTATAAAATTAATAAAACTGCACCTAAATAATGATTCGATAAATTCACAGCCAAGTTAGATGTTGTGCAAACATAAGGCGAATGCTTAATTGGAATATGATTCTTTTTTAAATACCTATATTCTTTCTGTGTCTTTTTTAGGTAATCTAAAGAATACGTTGTATACGAAATAATCGTATACTTTTTTGTTTTTCCTTCAATTAGCAAATCATTCCACTGTATTAAATCATCTAAAGAGACTGCAGAAGTAGAATAATCGCGGTATAAATCATTTGCACAGGAATACAGTCTTTTAAAATATTCAATCGCATTTCCATAATATTGTTTGTCTTTTTCTTTTTTAGCCAAAAACTGATAATTTACCATATTCGTAATATCGTACATAGCATTTTGTCTTGCCTTGGAAAACTGTTCAGTTTTTGCTTCTATGTATACATGATTTTGGTATCCGTTAAAAGAAACATACCCTATAATAGAACAAAGAATCAATAAGAATACAAGCCAATTCTTTTTTGTGCGAATGAATTTATGCCATTCATACTTTAACAAATAAACCATATCTATTCTCCATAAATTCTTGTATACATATTCTCTAAATCATCGCTTGTATTAGTGATATCCAGCAGCTGAACGCCTTCTCTTTCTAACTTGCGTAAATATACGGATAGCTCATTTTGATTTTGAATAGAAAATTCATATAGGAAATCTGATAGTTTTCTAAACTGGTGGTCTGTTATTATTTTATTCACCCTAATTTGATATGTGATTGTCTGCTCTTGTTTTTCTACCTCTTTAATTTTACCATTTTCAATATAAATAATTCGATCAGCAATCTTTTCAATTTCATTTAATTGATGGCTAGAAATCAATAAAGACATTCCTTGTTCATCCACCATTTTACGAAGCTCTTTTCGCAATTCAAATACACCCGATGGATCCAATCCATTCATAGGCTCATCTAACATTAGAAACTGGGGAGAAGATAGCAATGCAATAGAAAGTGCTAATCTTTGTTTCATACCTAAAGAATAGCTAGATACAGGCTTCTTTAAATAATCTCCTATTCGTGTATAATCTGCCATTTGTTGTAGTTTATCTTTCGATACATTTTTTAAGCTGGCAAATATCTCAAGATTTTCATAACCAGTCATATTAAAGAAAAGTCCTGGACTTTCAATCAAACTAGCCTGATGCGACAAAGCCTTCTCTCTTTGACTTTGCATATCATGACCACATATAGTAACATTTCCAGAATCCATATGAATTAACCCGCATAAACATTTCATTAATGTACTTTTACCTGCACCATTAGGACCAATAAAACCTACAATTTCATTTTCTCGAATAGAGAACGAAATATCATCTAACACTAAATGATTGCCATATGACTTACACAAATTTAAAACATCTAAAACATTTTGTTTTATCATTATAAATAGCCCTCCTTTTTTTTGTTAGAAGTTAGAACAATTGAAAATGTTACAAAAGTAAATGTAAATCAAAACATTTCTTTTATCATTTTCTATACAACAATATTTTTTTCATAAGCTCATCTTATCTTTCTGTCGAACACTCACATAATTTATAAATAGTAAAACAAAAATAAATACGACACATATACAAATCGAATTCAACCAGTTTTGCATACCACAACCCGATAAAACACTTAAACTTGGGGTTATACTAAATGGATTTATAAAAGATATCAAATCCATTCTTTGACTGATGACATATAAAATAATACAAATTATTCCAGATAAATAATTAAATCCTGTTTTTGTGAAGGTATATACACAAAACATAGCCATTTGAATATAAAGTTCTAATTTCAGAAGAATTAATGGTAAAGATATTATTAAAGCTTTCCATAATGGAATAAAAGATAAATCAGGTATAAATCCTTGTTCTGTCGCATAATATTCAGACATATTATTTATGACATAATTGTCTGTATGATACATCCTTCTAAAAGAGAAGAAATGTTTAGTGTCAGCCAACAGCCATGTATCCCATCCTGCAAAGCCATTACTGATTCCTAGCAAAAGAAAAGGAATACCAATTGATGCAATCATAAGAAGCAAAAAAGCTATAAATAATTTTACTTGTATGTGTACGAAAAAGTGCACATCATTTAATTGTTCGAGCTCAAAAACACCTGTCTTTTTTTCGTACATTAAAACAACAACACAATAAATCAAACATAGAGGCATAAACAAATACGCAAATGAACTGTCTATTCTTAACTGGTGTGCTAAAAAATACCATGGACCTTTTCCTATATATTGTTCCGTATTTGTTTCTAATTGATGTAGCTGTTCTTGAACAGATAATTCAACAGTTCTATAATCCTCTTTTTTATTTTGAGATATTTGGCTTCCAATCATAAAAATCCGACTCTGATCAAATGAAATATCTGCTTCTTCAAAGCCTAATTTATGAACTTGGCGCATAAATTTTTCATCACCATTCATTTTTAAAGCATCCAAATGATACAGCTTATCCCATAATGTAATTTCATTATATCTTTTTATTAATCCTTTATTTTTAAAAACTTCTTTTCCATATTTGTTAAATAAATTCCATCCAGCTTTGGCATTATCAATAGCCCAGCTTAAATAATCCTGATAACTATTCCAATACACCTTTTCCTCTGCACTCATATGTTTTACGGCCATGTATTGTAGATTGATATCTGATAAAGCTCTTTGGTATTGTTGAATCTGCGTTTCAAAAATATTCATATTCTGTTCCACATCATACTCATGTCCCATATAATTTGGTACTTGCACCATGTTCAATACTAATAAAATGAAAAAGATAACAGCACTCACTTTATTCTTTAATACACTTTTTATTTCTAAACTCATAAACTTAACCCAAATCCAATCTTTCTAAATAGAGACATGAAATGAACTGTATGCATATTGCGCCTATAAAAAACAAAGATGTATAGGCCCATAAAGTTTCTATATGCAAATATGTATACATAAAAACAAATAATAATCCCGTCAACATTAGACTCATTCCTTTATTTTTCGTCAACAAAGATAAACATTGTATACATGAAGCACTAAACAAAACCCATCCAAGTACAGAAAGAACATGATGAGATAAGTAAGTAATCACCGGTGTTGTTCCAATCAATAACTCTATGCCACTTCCACAATATATATATCCAATCAAATACAATACAACGAAAAATAACATACTAAAAAAAACAGTGATAAAAAGATGTAACAACGTACGAAGTATATATACATATTTACGACTTTTCCCTATTGTAAATAAATATCGAAATGTATTGTTTTCTAAATCTTTAGACCATATATCCACATTCCACACTAGAATCAAAATCATGAATAAATAAAAGAAAAGATTGTTTCCTTTTAAAAATTGCACCATCAAATAACAACCCGTCGGTTTATTTTGATATACAAAGTCATAATATTCATTTTCAATATATGTTTTTTCCATTTGAATTCGTTTTTTTAAGTCTTGTTTATTATTTTGAAGAATCGATTTAAAATTGGATAAATCCATACCTGAATCAATATATTTTAAAATATTTTGATCCCTATCATACATATCTTTTGCGATAATTTTTGCATCCTCGTCATTTTTCCAATCACTTAATAACTTTTGACAATAAATACTGTCCTCTCTAAAAAAGGCATTCAGTTTTTCTTTTGGAAGAATATTGATTCTTTGGTTTTCTTCATTTAACGTTTCATAATAATACATGATTTGATTGGATGCATATTGTTCATATTCAGTATTGTATTTAAAAAAATACACGGATAAAACGCCAATTAAAACAAGGATCAATACTAAAATATTTCTTTTTGAAAAAAGAAATCTTAATTCATTTTTTAATAACATACACTTAACCCTTATATAGTTCCTTATAATATGTTTCCAAATCCTGATGCACTTCAGCTAAGGAATACACCAAAATATTATTTTGAATCAGTATTTGCAAGGATTTAGAAAACTCTTCTTTGGAATCACATTGCATATAAAGAACATGGTCTTTAATAAAAGAATTTTTTAAAAGAAGCAATACACTTTTGGGATTAGAAACTTCTAATCGATAAATCGAATGATTTTGACGTAGTTCGTCCATATTCTTCTCTTTGATCAACTTTCCACTTTTAATAAATAAAGCTCGATCAGCTAATTTATCAAGTTCACTTAACTGATGGGAAGATAATAAAATACTTGTCCCTTCATTTCGTATTGTTAAAAGCTTATTTCTTAAATCAAATATAGCTTGTGGATCTAAACCATTCGTAGGCTCATCAATAATAAGCAATTTAGGTTTGGACATCATAGCCAAAGCCAATACTAATCTTTGTTTCATTCCCATCGAATAATGTTCTGTGGCTCGATATAAACCATCCTTTAAATCACTGAATTGCTCCATTTCCTCAATTCTTTTAGAATCTAAATGCTTCCAATTCGCCATGATTTTAAAATGTTCATGTCCAGATAACTCTGGATATAAAGATGGATATTCAATACTTACACCTATATTTTTTAACGCATTGGATGAATCACTCTTTAAATCATGTCCACAGATAGTAATTTCCCCTTCATTCATATGATATAGTCCTGTAATACATTTCATAATTGTACTTTTTCCAGCACCATTTGGCCCAATCAATCCTACAATTTCATTTTCAAATATTGAAAAACTAATATTATCTAAAATCCTATGATTTTTAATCTGCTTTGAAACGCCTTCTACTTTGAGTATTTCCATATATATATTCCCCCATATTCCTTCCCTAAATAATAAGAGACAACAAAATGTTATCTTTTAAATACTTATAGCTTAAATCCCAATAATTCGATTTACACTTTATTTATCCCATGGATACTATATTTCCACTAGACTTGGTTTAGCCAGTGCATTAGTTCTTGCATTGAATATGATTATATTGTCACCATTTTAAAAACAAGTATTATATAGTGATTGTTTCATTGCAATTGCAAATATCCATTAAAAAAAAACTCTTTCTGATTTCAGAATAAATTAATTGTAATAAAAAAGCAATATCAACTTTTTAATTAAGTTTTTCATAATACGTAATAGAATCATTAAAAGAATTTCGAATAAATAAGACAAATCAAAAAAAAGTATCCAAGCTTCCGTTGTTTTAAGACGGAGAAGGATACCATTTTGAATACATACATAAGCAGTATACTTATGTCAATTCCAATTATAATATAGTATATTTGACGTCACTTCATGAGCTAAACCTTGAGAATGATACCCTAAAGCCAGCTCACAAAATATGAACTATAATATATTTCATTACAATCCAACTGATTAAAATGCTCTTTCTGATTTCAATATAAAGTAATTGTAATAAAAAAACAATATCAATTTTTTAATTAAGTTTTAACCCTATATCTTCAATTATTTGATTCGCATATGAC
>ERZ1673737.2563-NODE-2563-length-15015-cov-4.269719_pt1 | contig 15015 bp, 17 predicted proteins | sample MGYA00580211_ERZ1673737 | MGnify/ENA primary metagenome ERZ1673737 (study PRJEB41218, sample SAMN15661789) | gut metagenome | host: Homo sapiens | place: Canada: London | collected 2015-08-20/2019-03-30 | study: EMG produced TPA metagenomics assembly of... | reverse complement strand
GCTTCAGGTGACGTACCCGCGGTAGGCTCGTCAAACTCGGTCGAGTTTGTCGAGACCGAGTATGCCGCGCTCGGCAGAATGACCGCGCTCGCCCACTTCAATATTTTGTTCAACGCCTCATTTTCGTTCTGTGTGAAGGGTCGTGGGCTTCCATTCTCCGGCAACCATGGCTGGAAGTACTCAACATAACTGAGCATGGAAGCGATACTCTCGCATCTCTACATTCTCAGTCTTCTGTTTTCTTTTTTCTCAACGGGCAAACTCACGTTCAGATGGCTCGAATGGTCATAGGACTCAACATTCTGCCAGACTTGAGGCAAATCACACTTGGATACAGCAATACGGCCAGGGGCGAAGTCATGCGGGAACTGCCCAGGCTTCTGCAAGAGAGTCCTACGGACTTGGGTGCGAAGTTCATCCATAACGAAGATAGTTGAAGATGGCAAGTTAAAGAAGTGAGGGATCTCCACTAGGTTTATTTTTGTGTCATCTGACTTCATAACCCCAACTCTGCTCGTCGACCCGCGATCTCTGCCAGTACCTGTTCCTTGTCGGCATCACGATGTAGCAACTGCCATTCAAGCGCCATATTAACTGCTTTGCTCATCCACGGTCCTTTTTTGGTTTCTAGGCTATTCATAATTTCATCGCCATTTACAATTGGTCGGAGGTCGCACACATCCTCCAGGTCGTTTTCTACGATGTATACAAGGAACTGGTCGTACTCGGCAACCACTCCATAGGGTTAGAAAAATACCACAAAATGCAGAGAAGGACTCTTACCGTCTGCGAAGTCACGTTTTCTCATGACTTCTTGCATGATTGCCAGAAGAATGCAAAGTTTCCAGTCCTTGTTCCATGAGCGAATTTGCAATCCAATGCGCTGTCGGATTTCTGCAGGTGTTCCACTCAATTCATTGGCAAGGAGTGCGGTTTTGGTCGTAATAATCTCTTCGAAATGCAGAGCCGCGGCGCGCAGTACATTGAGCGTCTTGTTATCGGTGCGAAGACTGTCTTTTGCGACCTCGACTGCTCGTGGGGGGATTGGCCTCGCTTTCGCGCCCTCGACCGTGCGGCCGGGGACTGAGGACCAAGGAGCAAATGTTGCGACCATCCATGCATAGTAGCTGGTTTCATCGCTGGTAGTAATATCACGAATTCGTTTCGCAGCCGACTGAACCTCTTCGCTATCCTCGGACTTTGGGTGCAGCAACCGTGCCAGCGTGTTGTATGCGAGAGGCCATGTCGATGTATCGGCCTTGGCGTTATCCTGATGATTAGCGAAGATAGTGGGATATAGCTTAAGTCGGTCGATGAACTCCAATGCGCCGCGGGGGTCAGGCCCTGGATGTTATGGTTAGAAAAGCACATGATTGGTTGATGCAACTAACTCACCACGTAACATCTTTTCGAGCTCGGGTCCCACGCGTTCTTTGCTGATTTTCAGTTTCAGTGCCTCGCCGATATCTTCGATCTGCATAGCGGCCTCTGTTTCATGGTCGATTTGGTATCCCAGTCTGCTTGCAAACCGGATCAATCTGAGCACGCGCAGTGGATCATCTTTGAAGGTTTGATATGGCTCCATGGGGCATCGAATGGTCTTCTTCTTCATGTCATCCAGACCCCGTTCAGTAAGATCCTCCAGCCGCGATTCGTTGAGGTTGTAGAACAGCGCATTGATGGTTGCATCCCGCCTCAATGCGTCCTCAACTGCGGTACCGAACTCCATCTGTGGGTTGCGACTGTCGTCTGAGTATGTCTCTTTCCGTAGATTGACTAAATCAATGTCGAGACCAAAGATCTTAGTCGTGACAGTCTCCAGGTGCTTCGATTTCTCCGGGTTGGCCTCGATCTTGTGAAGGCTCACAATAGCATCATGCATTTCTCCATCTGGTAGGCCTTTTCTGTACTTTTCCAGGCGTTCCGGAACGTCCAGGTGCTCTTTGAGAGCCATGCCAAACTGGAACCCAGTCATACTGCTGATTCCCACATCGATGTCATGGCTCTCGACACCGAGCAGTTTGTCTCTGACCCAGCCTCCCGTGAACCGCAAAACAATCTCGGGGGCCTCTTGGCCTCCCTCAGATAATTTCTTCTCGCGAATGTAGTTTGCGACGTCGAGGAGAAGAGTTCGCAGGGTGCTCTCAATCGGAGTGAGCTCGACAGTCGGCACGGCGGGGTTCATGGTTGCAGATGAAGCTTCCCGCTGAGGAGAAGGAATGCGTCGTCTCTTACTGACTCGCTCTGAGAAGTGAGAGTCTAATTCGCGGTTGCGCATGGACGGGCGACAAGGTACAGAATAAGTTTGGAGGGGAAGAACTTGAACTGGGCATGGACGTCGTGGTTTTCTTGCTAGAGTGCGGGCAAGTGGAGTAAGAGAAAGACCAGATGACTCAAAGAAGAGCCCTAAAGAGCGCAGCCTCATTGAACATACCTAGTGGTGCGCAAGTTAAATGAAACTGAGTCACGTCTGATCGTCGATAAGGTCTCACGTGGGAAGATCATGTAACCCGCCTTCACTACTCTACGCTCTACACTCTACACTCTACACTTCAACATCCCACTTCGAATTTCGAGATACTTCGCAAATACCCAGTTTCAGTCTAGTGCTCGTTTTGTCGGCTCTCTTCTTTGTCCCTGCCAGCGCTAATCGGGCCGAATCCCTCAACTTGGCTTTCTCCCCCAACAACACCTCCGTGAAGCCGTAACAAACTACCTATTACACCCCAACCTCAGATCCCAGTCGATGGGGCCTGCCAATCAACTTCACTAGTTTCAGTTTTACACAGAGCAGCGGTTGTCCATGACATCGCCCGGAGATGCTACTCCGGTCAAACCTCCGCCGTCCTTCTCCCCCGGCGTTACGCGAGTCGCCTCCCCATCACGATACCCGGAGGAGCATGAATCAGCTCAGTCTATAGATGTCCAATTGGCCGAATCCCAGTCAGCCTCATCATCAACCCCTCCTCTCTCAGCCACCATTTCCGACTTACCGATCCGCTCCGGCTCGCCGCACTCGCGCTCTGGGAGATCCTCCACCCCGCAATTAGCCAGGTCATCCATCGGTTCGCCTTTCGATGGACGGGCAGATGGCTCGGAAGATATCAGATCATTAATCATTCGGTCCTTCTCGCCTACAATCGCTGTTCATGCATCCGAGGATACTGAACACTTGGTGAGGAACAAAGGGTTCAAGGGGGGATTTTGGGAGTTGATCCGGCCTTTTGGAGAGACTGTCTCCGGGAAGGTGGTAATACGGGATAGCATAGGCTCAAGTCGTGCCTGGGAAGACTATGGAGTGCGCTTTGTCAATTTCAAGGGGATCGGCAAGGCTACGCCAAGCCGAGATTCCGGGCCGCTGGCGCAGATGGAGGAGGTATTGACGAAACAGCTGGATTCTTCGGAGGGTCTCATGGGCGCATCAGTACGGGCAAAGGATGTGCTGGGATTCCCTGCAGCAACGCCATTGTTCAAATCGTACCTTCAACAACTTCTATGTGTCGCACCCGCAGCGCCTCATGAGACATTCGGCCATCCCGTGGCCAATGTAATAGCCATCAGCTCTCGCAATCCGGCTCCACTGGAGACACTCAGGCAGCTATATGCGGACAGTACTACTGGTGACAGACACCTTCCCGACTGGGTCCATCAAGAGTATCTTCGGTATTATGTCCTGGTCCATGATGAGGAACGAGATGATATCACGGAATCTACCAAGCTTTACGATCAGATGAAGCGACACTTTGGGCTACATTGTCATCTTTTAAGGCTCCGGAGCAGTCAGTGCGTGGTGACAGATGATGATAGTGTACAAGTTCCCCAGTGCGAATGGCTCTCGCCTTCAGAGCATTTGTCGGGGGCAGGTGAAGCAGGCACGTTAATTTCAAACCACAGTCGGAAATTTGCTAACTTGCATTCAGAAACATTGGTTGACCTCGGCACCGATGGCACACCATATCTCTTTGATTCCGATGCAACTGCAATTAGGGCCTTCATTCGGGAGCTAGTTGTGCAGTCTGTGATACCGTTCATGGAAAATAAGGTGGCTGTTTGGAATGATCAAGTCGCATCGCGGAGGCGCGGTATCAGTGGAAGGTTTATATCAATGTCAAAGCGATGGGCTTTCGGATCAAGTTCGCGCTCAGGTATCGCAGGCTCGTCAAGCGGCAGCAGTGGGAATTACGATTCAACGCAGCACTTCTACAGTCCAGATTCCCCTGAGGCTGTTCTACGGAAGATGGCAGACTTTGCATTCATGCTCCGCGACTGGAAGCTTTCTACGTCCACATACGAGATGATCCGATCGGATTTCGGCAACGACAAAGCGTGGAAATATCATGCCGGCGCCCACGAGATGTGCGCTGTCAGCATGCTTCTAAATCCACTGGCCACATCAGCCAAAATCAAGCTTGATAGCGTGGACCAGTTGTTCGAGACTGCCTGCTATTCCTATCTCACGCGTTGCTCGGACGTACCACATGCACTCCGTTGTCTTTCTCTGGCAGTCGAGCTTCTCAAATCTCGTGGCGGGTCAGCCACCGAGAGCGCAGCCAAATGGGCCATGCGGGTCATGGACTTTGGGCTGGTTGGCTCGGTGGGTCAAATTCTGTACACCGAAAGGGTAGCAGCGTGCTATGCATCCAAGACACCAGTTGGTGCAGCGAAATGGGGTGGGCGCCGCCGAAAAGCCGGAATGTGGAGTACGCTCGCTGCAGACCAATGGCTCAAGGCCGGCAAACCAACTCTTGCTTCAGCCTGTCTGGAAGAAGCCGAACGTCTCTATGCTGACGTATTGGAGGCAGATGGTGTGTTCCCAATGCCTGAGATGCAAAGTTTTGTCGACAACCTGCGCCATGCTGTCAAAGTCGAATATCTTGAGGCTAGAGGATTTGACGCCAGAGATAGATCTCCCACCGAAGACCCCCTAGATACTGAAGAGACCAGCGAAAAGCTCGACAAACGCAGCCATCGCCGTTCTCTGATTGGGCTCCCTGTGCAGCTGGACGCCGGAGCCCTCAACACGCAGGGTCCTCGGGACCCTGAGAACCCGAATGATGACTTCGAACGAGCTTAGACTCATTACGGCCTTAATACATCATCATCATAGCATATAACCATAGAATACCAAACTGTTCAAACAGAAAATTCTATCTCCAGGTAGCTAAGCTGTATACATCAAGAGCCTCTCACACTTCGTCACGTGGGGCCATAATCGATAAACGTTCTGTTGACAGAGCAACAGACGATCCCCCATGACCTTCGTTTGCAACTCCAATAAGCATAACTTAACCACTTCTCGGAAGGCGAGCCGCCTTCCCTCTCTTTTATAAACCCAAGCATCATGAGCGACCTACTCAAATACATCCTCAACAATGAGGAAGCGTTCCGCAGGTAGAGACTACAACCCCCCGAGCCCGAGTCCAGACCCGCATCTCCAACCCAAAGGGCAAACAGCCCACCAAATACCTGTACACACAAAAAGGATAATATACTAATCCTCTTGAAACCCCAGAAACCGCCTCCCATCCCTCTACTCCGATTTCACACCGCAGAAGAAAACAAACCCAGACGGCTACGCCGTCAACGTCGCCGCATGGGAACAAGCACTCAACCGAGCCGCGAAGCGCGGCTACACCTCCTCCCGCGGAGTCCGCGTACGATCCGGGTCGAATATCTCAGCGAAGAACGATAGTTCAGCATCGCCACCAGCAAAGCGAAAGAAGACGGATCACCTTATTCTGCGGACGGATGAGTCCTTGCTTAGGGATTTGGAGAGTGCTGAGTGGGGAAGACCCGTTGCGCTGGGTACTGTTTTCGATGAGGCAATGCGCAAACGCTCTATGATTCCTTTGCCGGTCTACAAGACTACTGCGGGGCTTTTGCAGAAGAGTCAGTGGAGGGTTATTGATTCTGGTGTTTTGAGTCCGTGGAATGTTATGAGTTGGGGTGTCAGGCAGCTTAAGGGGTTTGTTGTTGGTTCGGAGAGTGATTCGGCGCCGAAGTTGCAAGTGCAGGAGTTGGTTTTGGTGGAGAATTTGCAGGTATATTTTTTGGTCGAGGGACTATTCTTGCATCTATCTTTGCTGACTTCCTCTTTTTCCCCGACAGGAAACAGCAGACTTGGCCGTGAAGAAGGCTACTGGCAGCAATTCCTCGAAACTGGATCTAATATACTCGAAAGAAAGCTTTGTTGAGGAGTTTGCAGGCATACTGAATGATGCGACAGAGTTATCAGATGCTGATTTTGACATTTTATTGCTCTATTTGTCCCGCGACAGCGGTGCTATTGCATATGATGGCAAGGTAAGTTGACTATGTAAGGTATTTTGGCCAGAACGCCCAGATACTGATAAGTGGGCAGACAATCAAGTTCAAATCCGCAGGCGAGATGCCAGAGATCACACAACAAGACTCCACCATTGCGTCTATCAAGACGTTGGTAGCGACGATGTCTAAGCAGGTCACGAATTTGGAGGCTAAGGTCATCGAGCTGAACATTTCTGCGAAGACAGCACTGGCGAACAAGAACCGAGTTTCGGCGCTAGCCGCTGTGAGGTCAAAGAAGAAGGCTGAACAGAACCTCAAGCAGAGACTCGACACTCTTATGCAACTCGAAGAGGTCTACACCAGGATCGAACAAGCTGCCGGTCAGATCGAAATTGTGCAGGTCATGCAGGCAAGCACTGGGATTCTCCGTGGTCTTCACACACAGATTGGTGGCGCCGAAAGGGTTGAGGATATCGTTGAGGAGTTGCGTGAGGAGATGAGCAAGGTGGATGAGGTCGGCAGCATTATGAACGAAGCCGGCCCGGTCATTGATGAGGGAGAGATTGATGAGGAGCTCGAAGCCTTGGAGAAGGCTGACAGGGAAGTGCAGGAGAGGGAAGAAGCAGCAGCCACTGAGAGGAGACTGGCTGAGCTGGACAGTGCCAAGCAAGCATCCGACGAAGCTGCCCGGAAAGCACAAGCGGCCAAAAATGTGGAGTCTGAGCTTGCAGGCAGTATTGAAAGACTTTCCAATATGTCTGTTGAAGATCGCCCGATGCCAGCGAAATAAGGTACAGCCTGTTTATGGACAGGAGATCTGTCATTAAAAGGCACAGTTCACTATTGAAGTGAGTTCCAAGTCGGGTCCGATTCATATCCATTCATAGTCACCCGGAGAGGTCGATGGTATTATTGGCATCTGAGCCTGGGTCGTTTTCAATGCGAGCACCATTCGGTGGCAGTGCCTCAGCATGCTGCTGTGGTTGAACTTGCGCAGGCCGAGACGAACTTTCTGATGCTCCGGGAATAGTGGACCTGATCTGAGCTTCACTCTTCTTCCGCGCATCTGCAATGAGGCGCTTGAAATCGTCATCGTGGTTTGTGGACCACTCGTTGGCATTGAAGTCCTTGCGCATAACGTTACTTGACGAAAGAAATGGTGATGGCGTAGCAGCATGCCCTCCCTGCGTTCGCTCCCAGATATCCAGCTCTGAGAGCAATATCCGTTTTGATTTGGGGCTTTTGGAATCGCAATTAGCGTTCCACAGGTTCATCCACTCCGTATGGCGTCGCTGCAGAAGCGGTTTGGGACCCCACTCTGGGATACCGAGGTCCCGGAGCTTCTTTCGCAATGAATTATCCTTCAAGATGGAGTAGTTTATGGCGGGGATTCGATCGGGAGGTTTGCCTAGGGTTAGATCCTTTTGGGGTTGGGCCATCAGTGACCTGCGATGTCAATTAGCATTCATATTCTTAGATTTCGGTAATAGAATCAACATACCCAAAAAGAGCTGGCTTTGGACGTTGAGCTTCCTCCTCTGTGTGAACGTTTAAATGTGTGAAGACCGCTTCCTCCTTCATCTTCTGGGAGCAGATCGGGCACGCGACCATGCCATCTTCTATGCGATTATTAGACTGAGGTTGGCATACGAGTCCAAGATGTCATACCTGGAATGTATTCATCGTCATCTTGACTATCCTCGATAACCTCAGGAATGCTCTGAGGAGCAATCAGCGCTTCTACCGAGGTTCTTGTGGTTCTTTGAGACCGTGTTCGTCGGCCTTGCGAGCTGACTTCTGCAACTTGCGTTTCCTCCTCTGCAACGCGACTAACTTTTCGTTTCTTTACCGGTTGCTTGGTATCATCCTCTCCCTTCTTAAGGCGCTCTTTTTCCGCTCGCGCAAGCCCCAGGACACTCGGCCGTGCCGTCATAAACGCGTCGACCAGTTCTTGGACTGCCCAGTTACGGCGCAGCTTCAGCTCTTGGTCAGAGCTCCGGCAAGCAGGGCATTTCCCTTCGGTGCTTAGACAGCGGCGAATACATAGTGAACAGAATGTATGACTGCAAGATGTAATGACCGGATTATCGAAGAAGTCTTTGCAGACTTGACACCGGAGCGAGGATTCGAGTGGCGCAAGTAGCGACAGAGGTGTTCCTACCCAATCGGTGGAATCGGGCAGGTCGAACGATTGATCCATTGGAGAAGAGACCTATACCTCACGCGAGGTCTGTGTAGAATCTCAGATCTCGAGAGGAGAATGGGAGTGGAGTGCAAACGCCTAGACCCGCTGACTGATACGGGTTAAGTGGTTTGGGCACGCGTCGGAGCAAATTGCAAGTCACAACGATGGACTCCAAGCTGTATCTGGCTGAGAATGTGCTCAATGAGCGACATGCTGTATGTTGCTCTTATATTCTCTTCAACGTTCATATTCTGACCGGGAATAGGTCACTTATCGCTCACTGAGCCGCGCGCTAAAGGTGCCCGCCAATCGAGCCAAACAGTAGGTCTAAGGACTTGGAGAAGATCCAGCAGAGGCTGACAATTTGGTTACTTAGGGTTCTCTTTGAATTCCACCGCAATGAGAACGCGAAGAAGCCACAGACCGTCCACGCAACCTACGTCATCTCCGGTATCCAGAAAGCACCAGAGCCGGCTCCTACGAATGGCCATGCCAACGACGAGGATGAGATTATGCAGAGCAGCCCTGACTTGCCCAGCTCGATGCCGAACCAGGATGCATCTTCATACTCAACCCGCATTGCGTCAATCATTTTAGCTCGTGAAGAAGACCTGGAAGGTATGGTGGTCCGAAGATCTCGATGGTAGACTGAATACTGAACGAACGAGGCAGATGCGAAATCAACTTTCCAATCGATATCTACAATTCATGTCTACAGCATTGAACCCACACCTCTCCCTGATTTGAACGTGTTGGTCGATGTCAGTCGCGAGATCGCGACCAAGTATGCGCAGGAAGATCCATTGGAGTGTGGAAAGCAATGGGGCATGATCCAGAACCGAAATGTCAAGGTATGATCTTATTATCCTGGAAGCCAGTTATAGTGATCTAACGGGTACGTTTTATAGCGGAGAACTGGCACGCGCCCACCTCCACCTCCAGCAGCTAAGGCTCAGGCGCCAGCTGCTAAGGCACCAAGGCCTTCTATCGAGTCAACAGTACCTACCAAACGGCCATTGCGAAAGGAAGTCGATCCGGCAAAAGTTGAAACCAAGACCGATGATCCGAACTCTCAGCCATCCACTTCCGCAAACTCCCAGTCATCTTCGAAGTCCGCTGCCAAAGCTGCGCCTGCCAAAAAGGGCAGCTTGTTCAGCTCGTTCGCTAAGGCGAAGCCAAAGCAAAAGACAGCTACCCCTGCAGAACCAAGCACGGAGGATGGTGAGTCAACCCTTTGCGATATTGAAACATTAGCTAACATATCGCAGTTGTGCTTGATGATGCTTCCGAAGAAGAAGCAGAAGAACTGTTCCCTGATAGCGGTGACAAAGCAGCAGCTGCAAACCGCGAAAGCAGAAAAGAACGCGAAGAAAAGCTAAAGAAAATGATGGACGATGACGAAGCTGACGGTATGTGCCGAATTGCTACAGGAATTGCAACCCTACTAATATAAACCCAGACGAAGAAATGCCCGATGCCGAGGAGGAAGCATCTCGGGAACCTACCCCTATCGAGCAACCACCGCCATCCAAGCCAGTCGAACTTAAAGAAGAAGTAACCGTGCAAGGCGGGCGGCGGCGAGGCAAGCGACAGGTCATGAAGAAGAAGACGGTCAAGGACGAGGAAGGATACCTAGGTCTGTGCAACACACTGGGACTCATTAATATAATTGTTACTAACTTGCAACAGTGACTCGGGAAGAAGCGTCGTGGGAGTCATTCTCCGAAGATGAGCCAGCCCCTAAGAAGAAGCCAGCAGTCAATGTCCCCAAGGGTAAGGCCGGTAAAGCTGGCCAGGGGCAAGGTAATATCATGTCTTTCTTTGGAAAGAAATGAGTTCAATCTTACAGTTCTCACTCAATACCATGTTGTTTGTCTCTACGGAGTATAGAAGTAGAATTACCCAAAGGGGAAATTAAACAATGTCGATCTTCTCCGCACTCTGTGGAGAAGTGAGCATCCGTGCCTTGGCCGATGTCACCTCAGTTCGCGGTTTAATGCACCGAAATTGAAGTCAGGGCTCCATTGCGGATAACTTAGAGTATCTCAACATGTTATGGAATGTGACCCTGCCCGGTTACGATCGACGTCCCCTCTTAATTACCCCGGCTCCCCCACAACTCCCTCTTTTGTTTCGACTACATCTAGATAACCTACTGCCATGACTCTCTCAGTCATCCTCGCCGCGTCTCTGCTGGGCCTTGCCAATGCCCTACCAGGTCACGATAACCCGGCCATCCTAAAACGGGCTTGCCCTGACTATGTTTCATATGCATCAACGCCGCAGTGAGTACTTCCCCACCAAAAGGTACCCGGACAATTGCTCATCGGGAATATGACAGTGCTCCTTATAGTGAAGGCCCTTTGAAGCTTCCCTACCAGCGACCCGCAGAAGCATGTCGGACGTTCTCATCGCCCGCCGTCGAGAAGGTCATCGACGATATAACATCGCGCCTAACAGACAAAGACCTGGCCCAGCTTTTCCGCAATGCCTACCCCAACACCCTTGACACCACTATTAGATGGCATACAAACGGATCCAGTTCCTCTACGAAGCGGGCCAGCGCGCAATCTGGTGCGCAGTGGACAGGCACGCAGACATTCGTCGTGACAGGCGATATCAACGCCGAGTGGCTGCGCGACTCAACAAACCAGCTCACGAACTACCAAGCACTGGCTTCCAAAGACGCGAAATTGTACTCACTTATCCTCGGCGCAATCAACACCCAGTCCGAGTTCGTCATCCAGTCACCGTACTGCAATGCATTCCAGCCGCCATCTCTCAGCGGCATCAAGCCAGAAAACAGCACCCAAACGGACAAAGTCCACCCGGCCTATGAAAAATCCTTTGTCTTCGAATGCAAATACGAGCTCGACTCGCTTGCGCATTTCCTCCTCCTCGGCACTGAGTTCCACGAGAACACCGGCTCAACCGATTTCCTAACAGACCGCTGGTACAAAGCTCTGCATACCGTACTGCAGACCATTGACGCACAGTCTCAGCCAACCTTCAACTCAAAGAACCAATTCGTCACAAACGCATACACATTCCAGCGCCAGACGACTCTCGGCACCGAAACCCTCAGCCTGGAGGGCGTGGGCAACCCACTAAACGGCGAAACAGGCCTAATTCGGAGTGCCTTCCGTCCCAGCGACGACGCCACGATCTTCGGCTTCTTCATTCCACCCAACGCAATGATGTCCATTCAGCTCCAGAAAACGGCAAAGGTCATCAAAGCCGCCGGTGGACCGGACGATCTAGTCAAGGACCTACAGGAGCGCGGCGAGAAACTCGCCAAGGCAGTCCGCGAGCACGGCATTGTCCAGCATCCCACCTACGGCAATGTTTACGCCTTCGAGGTAGACGGGTATGGCTCGCGCGTTCTCATGGACGACGCTAATATCCCATCACTTCTCTCTCTGCCTTACCTCGGTTTCCTGGATAAATCGGACACTGTCTACCAGAATACCCGCAAGATGATCACCTCCAAGTCTGGGAACCCGTATTACCTGGAAGGTCCGGCATTCCGTGGTATTGGCGGACCGCATGCTGGTCTCGAGAATGCTTGGCCTATGTCTTTGCTTGTTGCGGCTATGACTTCTGATGATGATGATGAGATCGTGGCGAATATTAATCTTGTTCGGGATTCGAGCTTGCTGGGTCTTGTTCATGAGTCTATTAATGTTAACAATATCAAGGACTATACTCGTCCTTGGTTCTCGTGGGCTAACTCCGTCTTTGCGCAGACCATTCTTAAGGTTGCTGCTGAGAAGCCGCATTTGATCTTTGGGAAGGGGGCAAAGCCTTATACTGTGCAGTAGGCTTCGGGGTATGTTTTGGGCTTGTTGCCGGAAGAAGTATCAACTATAGCTCCCAAGCGGGCAATTCATTGTTATCAAAATCAAATGAACTTCATATATAAGTCAGCATTGAGAGTAAAATTTTACCTGTTGTTCTGCAGCCAGGATTGAATATGTCTTTGGTATCGTATACATAGTTAATCTGAGTAGATTCATCGTCATCTATAATCCTCATGGATGTCTCTGTGCAATGTTGGTGTAGATATAATAACAAAAGGGATATAAAATAACAATTAAATCAACACTCTCCGCAGGCCCTCAGTGCCTCCAAGTACTCTTCGTCCTGTGACGGGGCATCTTCCCTTGCCACTCTCCCATTTACCAGAGCGCTTACGAGAACCTTTTCCCTCAGAGACATCTCCAGCGCCCTTCTTAGTGTCTTCGTCGTCGCCAGTAATCTCCTCTTCCCACGGCGCACCAGCACCCTCACCAGTCATAAAGTCAAGCTGGCGCTGGTGCTCGCCATTCAGCCAGTGGAAGATGCACACGTAGCAGAAGACATACCCTGTCTGGCATGCAGTCGGGTTAACGAGCTGGCCCATACAGACAGGACAAGTATTCGCACTCGAGGGATCAGCCGGAGGCAAAGACACGGTGTAAATGGGAAGATAAGAGGTAGCAGAGATAGGAGGCTGATGGCGACGGGGAGACTTAAGCGCTGGTTTTAAATCAGCAGCAGCACTCTTTTTAGCTTTCTCTTTCTCGTCTGACGATTTCCGTCGTTCAGCTGGAGAAGTGACGCCGGCAACCACGGGAGCGGGCAGGTCGAGGACCTCAGTTGCCTTTCGGGCGAGCTGACGCGAGAAATCACTGGCATGCCACCATTCCAGGAACTTGAGAGCGAAGATCGATGCGGGGAGGAAGTACCGTAGCGAGGTCAGGGCTTGTGTATGGAGATTTTGGGGGCTTAGAAGACCGAGCAGCCCACCGCCTGGTCGCTGAGAGCGGCCGGCACCAGGGCCGGGCTTGGGATCTAGCACTGCGGCGATGGCGCGGTGGTCTGCGGCGCCGAGGCGGCGAATGCGCGTACCGATCAGCCATAGGAATGGCGAGGAGTACTTTGTGTTATCGAATAGGTAGGCAAGATTGAACGCCAGAACGGAGAAGTAGTACGCAGCGTTGACGGACGGGTAGACTTTGCGTAGGAACCACTTATAGAAGTGGAAGATGCGCTGGCGCAGCGACGGATTGGCCGGCAGATCGTCGCTGGGGTTGTATCGGGGGCCGCCGCCCATCACCAGGGATGCATGCGGAGCAGCGTGGATATCATACCCTTCGTCAAGCTTGCGCTTTAGATAGGGGATTCCGACCATGACGAACAGGTTCTTCCATATGTCTGTTGAGTGTAGTTTGAGGGCCTCACGCACGGGGCCAGCGGCGCCGACCTGGGCGCGCGGGATCTCGCCATTCTTGGTGCGGAGGACGCGCTCACGTTTCAAAGAGTAGAAGTTCTCTGTGAAGGAGCCGCCGAAGGTACGGAGGTAGTATCTTTCGACGATTAATGAGAGGAGGGCGTAGACTTCGTCATAGGAATTGAGGATCCGGAGGAGGTATCGCGGGTGTCGGTGTGTTGCGACTGCGAGGAGATAGCGTAGAGATGGAGGGAGGAGATCGGATAGCTGCTGTTCAGCGAGGAGTTCTGTCGCGTGCGAGCTTGATGTTAGCGATTCCGCTGTATGGGGGGGCCCTTTCCCCGTGTCTGGGGTCTCCCCATCTCCGCGGGGAAATGTCAATGGTAACTTACCGAAGAGCGACGGCTTGTTCTCGTCAAACTCCTGTTGTAGACTAGGAAGATACTCCATGGTCAGGAGCAGTCATCCTTGGGAAGTTGGAAATGGGGGAGAGATGAAGGTGACAGTCGCCGGAATCAGTGATCGTCTGCCGAGGCTCAACTTATCCGAGCTGACTACTCCGTACATTCGAGTTCATCAATGAAATACAACTTTGAGGACGCTCCAAACCATTGACATGAAATTGATATTGTACATGCAGAATGTATGCTATATTATTTTACAGATATTTGTTCTTAGTTCAGGCTCCGAAAGCAAGTGCCTCCTGGCAATCAGTCCAGAGGGGCATATAGAAACTCGGAGGACCATCTTCTTCACGCTTGTGAATGGTCGGGTCAGCCACCAAGATACAATGCATGATGGCGGGCACAACCAGGCCTTTTAGCTCAATCGCAGGAGACTCCTCGGTCATCAGCGGTATGCCAAGAGAGAGGCACTCGCGTGCTCGCCGTTCGTCGCCAAGGTCAGCGTGCAACTGGAACAGCTGAGTGTAATCATCTTGTGTACGGCTAAGGCCTTTTACAGGAAACATATTCCACAATCGCCAGAACCCATCGTGGTCTCCGCACTGAAATAGCGTAACCATGAGCTTACGAGCTTCGCCGGCGTCGAATGGAACATTGGCTGCCGCGACAATCTTGGTCAGCCGAGACAAAATTCGTTCCTGGGACTTGGTTCGCTGAGTAGTAGACGATGGCTGCGAAGCCCGTTCCACGGACGATCCACTTGGCGTAACGCATGTTTGATAGAGGATGTTGAACATTCTCATGTTAAGAATGGGTACGCCACGTAGGCTGAGACGATCCAGTACACTCAGGGCAAGCTCCATATCATTTTCAGGAATATCGGATGCAAGTTCCTGTGGATTCGCACCAACTGGCCTCGGGGCCAGCAGGGCAGAGACAACATCAAA
>ERZ1673737.2561-NODE-2561-length-15021-cov-6.079981_pt1 | contig 15021 bp, 12 predicted proteins | sample MGYA00580211_ERZ1673737 | MGnify/ENA primary metagenome ERZ1673737 (study PRJEB41218, sample SAMN15661789) | gut metagenome | host: Homo sapiens | place: Canada: London | collected 2015-08-20/2019-03-30 | study: EMG produced TPA metagenomics assembly of... | reverse complement strand
GATGATTTGTATGAGTTGACATAAATGAATGTAATAAATATCCATGAGCAAAATGAACTTCTACAATATCATATCCTGCTTCAATAGACCATCTTGCTGCTTGTCTAAATTGTTCTTTAATACGATCCATTTGTTCATGAGTAATTTCTTTTGGATGATTTTGTAAAATTCCACAAGGAATTGCTGAAGGTGCTAATGGATCTAATCCAGTAATAGCTTCACTTGCTTGTCTTCCTGCATGATATAATTGTGCAGCTACTAAAGAACCTTTATTATGAATAGCATCTACTAATCTTTTATGACCAGCTACTTGTTTTTCATCAAATAATGATAATTGAGTTGGTAATCCTCTTCCTTCTGGTGAAACACCAATAGACCCTGGCATAATCATCGCAATATTATGTTGTGCTCTTTCTTCAAAGAAAGCGATGATACGATCTGTTACTTCACCTGTTCCTACTTCGGCCATCCCGTTTTCCATAGGGGCCATGATAACTCTGTTTTTGAGTTCTACATTTCCAATTTTAATTGGTTCAAATAATTTCATTCCTTTTCCCTCCTTATATTCGTTAACGAATATAAATTAAAAAAATATAAATTCGCTAACGAATTTATATTCATGATAACACTTTCACATAATACATACAATACTATTTTAATAAGTTTTGTGAATATTCATTAATAAATGTATTAAAATCAGGATTCTTTCCTTGATGAATCTCATCCACTAATTCCTTCATTAAAGATAAAACACGAACAACATCCTCTTCCTCTTTATCCTTAAACAATCCCATATATTCAATACATTCCTTCGTATTCGTACTTTCATCAATCTTTTTATAACCTTCTTCAGTTAAATAAATACGAATCAAACGACTTCCTTCATCTTTTCTTTTTTCAACAAGCCCTTTTTTCTCTAAACGACTGATCAATGCAGAAGTTGTACTCTTATTCCATATAGCAATATTTCCTAATTCTTCTAAAGTCAAACCATCTTGAACATGTAATAACCATAAAGCATGTTGCTGAGCATAAGAAATACCACATAACTTAGCTTCCTTATCCCAATCTTTCTCTAACTGCATATACATAGCACGAGCAAGATTTAAAAATATATTAAAATAATAATCATTCTTTTGTCTATTTAGCATCTTAATCACCTTTTTGTTTATCTTAACATATAACCTATATCTAGATAAACAAAAAAGATGAATCATTAAAAATATTTAATACATAACTTTTCTAATAATTCACCTAAATAATATAAAGAAACATATCCTGTATTCAAAGAATTGTCTATTCCATATTTATAATAAATATCAACTTTTTCTTTTATAGCTCCACATTCATCTTGACTTATATAAATAATCTTTGCACCTTGTTGATAAGCATGTTCAAGTGCTTCTTGATAATGAAAGAATCCTTTACTTACATTTACAATTACTACAACAGAATGTTTATTAAAAAAATAATTTCTAATTTTTTTAGTCTCATTTATTTTAAACAAATAGGCACATTTCCCTTGTGTTAATAAATGAAGTTGTAATAAAAGAAATTCATCTAAATCATGCTCATCTCCAATAAAAGTTATATCTTCACTTTCTTTAAAAGATTTTACCATTTGTACTAACAAATCCAAATTTAAGTTTTCTTTTGTAGCTTTTAAATTATTCATACACTGTTGATACAATAAATCACTTATCTCTTGATCATCTTTAGATAAAATATCTTTAGAAAGCATTAATTTCAAATTATATCCTAATAAAGTAGTTTGCATTGATAATAAATTTCTAAATTGTTGATAACTTTCAAAATTATATTTTCTAATAAATCTAGAAAGACTTGCTTTAGAAATATTTGCTTCTTCTGCTAACTGATTGCTTGATGGAAATGTTTCTTTACCAATATGTTGAAAAACACATTGTATAATATTGTAATCATTGCTATTCATTGCTTCTGTATTACATCTTTGTACAAATTCTAGAAATTTATTTAATATATCTTTATTCATCATTAACACCTCAATTAATTCTACAACAAAATAAAGAAATAGAACAATCACATGTTCTATTTCTAACATATTTTATTTTAAATATATTCTCTTTCTTAAAACAAAATATCCACTCATAAACATTAATGCTGTATATTCTACCAAAGAGGTATTATCTCCTGTTTTTACTGAAGTACTTGTCTTATTTGTCTTATTTGTCTTATTTGTCTTATTTTGAGCAACCACTTTATTAATAACTTCAAATTCACCATTAGCTTCTCCATTTAAAGCTACACATCTCACATTATGTTTTCCAACACCTAAATTAGATGTAAATTCTTTAGATAATTTAAACATAACATATCCATTTTCATCTACTTCATAATCCATAGAAACCATTTGTTCATCTATGAATAAATCTTTATATTTTGTTGTTGGAATATTTGTTTTAATAATAAACTCTTCTCCTTTAGTTACTTTAGTATCTATTGTCAAATGATATGTCACTGTTTCAGGATTCCATAAAATATCTTTTGCAAAAGTTGTAAACGCTCCTCTCCATGTATTCCAATCATGCGCTCCATTTTGTTTTTCAAAAGTATATTTAATACCACATTTATCCAATTGAGGCATATAGAAATCAACTAAAGAAGCCTTAAATATAGAATTAATCAAACCAAAATCAACTGTTCCTGCAGATAAATAAATTTTCTTTGTTTTCAACTTAGCAATCAATTCATCTGTAAAAGTACTTTCTTCAACTTGAGCAGCAGCAGAAACAATTCCAAATGCACCAAAACTATCTGGTTCTAATTCCATAACCGTGCTTGAAGCTACACCACCAGCAGACAAACCTAAATAAGCACGATCATCTGCTTTTCTAGAAACTTTAAAATTATTTTCAATAAAAGGAATAACATTATTAACAACATCATCTGCCAAAATCTTATTAGATGATGTATTAAACCCAGTACCACTAAAATGAGAATTATTTAAAGAAACAACAACACAATCAGCTAACTTACCTTCTGCAACTAGATTTTCAACAATATTTCCTGCTGAACCTAATTGTGTCCATTCAGTTTCATTACCACCATTACCATGTGCTAAATAAATAGTCTTATAATCTTGACCATTTTCATAACCAGCTGGTAAATAAACACCTACTTCATTACTTGTACCATCATATGCAGTATAAGTTTCATAAACTTGTTTACCTGTTCTTTGACTAGGGTAAATATATTCTTGACCTTTTAAAGCGTCGCTTTTATCTCCTACATAGAAATAAGACCAAGTTGCATCATGTCCATTGATGCTATTACTCTTCGATGGATTAGCTGGATCTTGAACAACTTCTGCCGTTCCATCACTATATGTAACATAGTAACCATAAAAATATTCTGTTGATGGTAATGGTAATGTTACAGAATAAATTTGGTTATCTTCTTTCATATCATATAAAATATAACCTCCATTATATTTAACATCTGTTCGATCTTTGTTACCACAACCACCAGTTGGATACATTCCATCTTGATATTCATAAGCAGTATACCAATTAATACCACTATTACTTCCTTTGTTTTCTTCATATAAATGATCATCTGATTCCTTTATAAATTGAAAACCACCTTCTAATTGAACATTATCTACTTCTTTAGAAAGATTAGAAGCATCAAAAACAAATGTAGCCTGATACTTTGCATCACTTAATCCAGTTGTATTCTTATCAACACTAACACCTTCATTAGAAGCAAAGACTACTCCTGTAAAAGAAGTTAACATTGATAGAAGTAATGCAAAACAAACGCCTAACTTCACAAACAATTTCTTCATTTTCTTCTTCCTCCTTGTTACTATTATAACAAATATGCGCTTAAAATGTATACGCTTACAAACGTAACTAAGTTTCATAAAATGAAACTTAAAAAAGATTAGAAAAAATTTATAATTATTGAAAGTATTTTTTAGTATATTAATAGATATTCTATAAATCAGTGTAGCAATATGATTAATAATTTCTTATCTTGTTATCTAAATATTATAACACAACAATGAAATCAAAACTGAATACTGTTCTTTTCAAATCCATGATGTCCTATATTATCTCCCCTCCCTTTAAGATCATCTTTCAATTTTTTGGGACTTTTTCTATCTTCACATGTTTTTTTATATTCGTGAGTCTGTAGATCATTTTTTCATAATAAGGCATATTATTTTTATAACTTGCATAATCAATGTCACCTTCTTCTTATTGCTGTGATACAAGGTCATGTACTTTTATATAATTCTTATCTCTAACACATAGTACTTGATATTTTCATTATTCATATAATCAAAAAAATTTTTCATTATAAAAGACAATAGTATCTCTAAATTATGTTGTTTTTCGTTTTTGTCCAAATGTGAAAGCACTCCTTCTAATTCATTTAGGAAGTTGTTTAAAAAATAAACAGACCTAGTTCTAAAGTTAGAACTTAATAAAATCTTTTTATTGTATTTATTAAAATTCTAAACTGATACATAATATAAATTCAAAATATTTTATCTTTGACTAATTATCACAAAATTACTCTAAATACTTTATATATAGTAAGCGCCAAATAAAATAGTGTATTTAAAAAAGTCGATTGAATTGATACAATGATCAATTTAGTCGGCTTTTATTTCAAATTTTTCTTTTATCTCTTCACTCCATGGTAAGAACCAGTCCAGTCTTTCTGAATCTTCAACCAGATCTTGTTAAGGTAAATAATCCAGGATGAATTCAATATAATCGTATGGATTAAGTTTATTGGATTTAGCTGTTTCAATCAGGCTGAATACTGCTGCACTTGCTTCAGCTCCTTTAGCAGAAGTTGAAAACAGCCAGTTCTTTCGGCCAACTGTAAATGGTCTGATTGTACGTTCATCTAATGAATTGGTCATTGGTACAAGACCATCTTCTAAAAATGAACGCAGTCCTGCCTCGTAATTCAAGACATATTGTATAGCCTTTCCTGTTTTAGAAGCAGTTAACACCTTGTTTTGGTTATATTTGCACCATAAAAAGAAGTCATCAACTAATGGCTTTGATTTTTCTTGACGTACTTTCACCTTTTTATCAGGTGATAATGTTTCGATTTGTTTTTCTATCACAAACAGTCTGGCTATTTTTTCAACAGCTGTATTTGCGAGTGTATCTGATGCATTCTTCATATCTACAGGCAATGCATCATAGAACTTCTTTCTGGCATGCGCCCAACAGTAGGCATTGGTCACACCATCTATATGATTATATCCATAATAACCATCAGTGATAATAGTACCATCAAACCCTTTAAGAAATTCTTGAGGGTTGGTTGCTTTTCAACAGAAACAAAGGATACTTCATTCTTGTAGCTGTTTTCATTTATCTGATCACATAAAATATTTCTGATTTTTTGTTGATAATTATAATAAGTCGACGGCTTGATATTGTTTTTGTCACAGAAATCTTTGACAGATAAACCACTTTCCTTGCATTCTTTGATTTTAAAATACCAGAATTTATATTTTTCATTTTCGGTAAGTTCCTGTACTGTCATATAGTCTCTCTTCCTTTCCATATAGTTTTTGGAGAATATAAAAACTACAATATAGTTTATGGAGTCTCCACATTCTATATTGTAATTCTTAGAGTTCTATATTTTTATCCACTATTTTATTTGGCGCTTACAAACTTTTGTAGATATGATGCTTATCTACACTTTAATTTTATAACAAAAGAAGTCTCTATTATATGATTGGTCAACCTAATCGAAATTACTGGTCAACTGCGTTATAATAATCATTTCTACAAATATCATCATGAGCAATATTTTTTCAAAAGATAAATTAAAATTTAGTAGCGTATATGGTTGATATGCGTTATAGTTGTTGCTTTAAAAATTATTTATTCGTTACAGCATTATTATAGTTATTCACTTATTTATATGTTAGAACAATTTAGAATTTAAACTTCAGAATCATAATCACATTTTTGACATTCTGTTTCTAAATCTAATTTTTCTCATCAATGTTTTGATTTTGTTCCCTTCTTAATCCCTCATTAATTAAACTTTGAACAACTCTTATAATATATTGAGAATTAATAATTGTATCCAGCATTTCTTTTAGATTTTTTTCATTATTAATTAAATAGTTCGTTTTATTTTTTCCAAAACACTCATATGCTATATCACTATTTAAAACTATAGTAACTGGATACGAAATAGATCCATATCTTACAAAAAACATTCTATATTTATAATTACTTAGTCCCTTCACAGTCAAATATACCTCATATTTAAATTCTTCATTCTCTATTTCTCCTAATTCATCTTGAATATCAATTTCTGTCTCAACATTCAAAGATGCAGCAATTGTTGAAATAGGAGAATATCTTTTATATGATTCAATATGTCCACTATAATTTTCAATTTTTGCCAATACATAGCTATTTGAAGCGGTATTAATAATATCTATTTTCTCTTTAATAATATCAAATGGTAATTCTTTATCTTCTAATTCAAAACTAAAACTATTTTTATCCATATAATATTTCCTCCTTTATTTCTAATACTATGGGAAAATGATCACTAATTTTTTTATTTGGATGCCCATTTTTATTTGTTAAACCCTTTGTAATTATTTCTAATGACTCCTTTCGAAAAAAAGGAATTACTTCTTTACTCATTAATACTTGATCAAATATATACCACATTGGAGAATAGAAAGAAGAACTATTAGAATAATAGTATGTTCCTGGTGGATAGTTAAAATCGCCAAAAAAGTTCCACATTGGATTATAATACTTTGTATATTCTGCTCCATATACTTTTCTTGTAATTTTATCTTTACCATTCAAAATCGGTAATCCGTGAAATCCATTGGCATTTAAACAACCCTTTCCATATGGCATTTCATTGAAATCGCCAATTATGATAACTTTATTAGAATTGCTATTTTTCTCTAAAGTATTAATATCTAACTTTATTTCCTTTATTTTTTCTAATCTTTCATCATCTTTACTTTCGTTTAAATTAGAGAATAAGTGAACCCCACAAATAATAAGTTTGTTATTTATAATTTGTATTGAATAATAATCATTTTGTATTCCCGGATCTACATTTATTAAATTACTCCACATCTCTATTCTATTACACCCAACTGTATTACATCTTTCTAATTTTTGATTAGAGCAAATAAGTAAAGAGTCTAAATCCTCAAGATTTCCTTTATATTCTGCTAATAATAGTATATCAACATCATATTTTTCAACTAATTTCAAAACATAATTATTAATATTTTTATTTCTATAAGTGTTCCAAAATAAAATTTTCATTAATTCATATTAACCCTTCTAAACAATTTTGACTTTATCTTTTATATAATATATTTTACTACATTGATTCCTAATTATCTTATATTTTTTAATTTATAAATGATAATTTTTATCTTATAATCTATATTTCTTAATTTTTTGTATACAGTTTATAAATTCATATATCTAATTAGACAGCCTACTAATTTCATTATTTAATAATCTTAATAATTCTTCTTTTAAATAATTGTATTCATTTGGGCAGTCATAGAAAATAATTCGAAAGTTAATATACTGTTTAAACTTATCTTTAATGACGAAGTAATTTGATACTTGTTCTTTAGATAATTGTCCATCTTTGCCTAAATCTATGACTACATTATCATTGTCAAACGGAGCATTTTGGATATTTGTTATAATTATTGACTTTTTAGCATTAAAATCTATTTTAGGAATAATATATTTATTAACAATTTCATCACTTATCATATTGATATACTTTTTACATTCTTCATAACAATTAATGAGAATTAAAAGTGAAATATCTTGTTTATTTTTTTCTCTAATTATTTCTCTTTCTTGTATTTCTATTTCTCTAATATTCAAAGTAATATACGTCACTATAAAAATAATTATAACAGAAATAGTATTCCAAAAATTCCAATTTATATTTGAAATATTTAATCCCAAAAGCGTGGGTACATTCTCACAATCTAATATAATTATAACTATGCATATAATCAATAATACAATTATTTTACCTGTTTTTTTCTTTTTACCATAATTAACCCCACATAAAAATATTAAAATTATAAATTACATTCCTGACTTAATCACTACATATCTCTAAAAAAATCATCTATACTTTTTGTTTCTATATCTTCCAAATTAGAAAATAAGTATTTAGTACTGTTTTCTATCTTCTCTTTTGGAAATATAATTCTGTATTCTTGTTCATCTTTAAAATATTTATCTTTACAAAATAATATTCTAAACACATTTTTTTCATAAAAAGTATATTTTTTCTTTCTCCCTTCTATTTTTGGCTTTGCGTCCTGCATAAGATATTGTATATATTCCATATCCACTGGGCCATTATTATCAATATTAAAATAATGTACTAGTCCTACTTTAATATCCAAATTAATACTTTTTTGAATACTATTAATAAATTTTTTAGGTTTTTTTATAATAGCAACTGTATCAGCATTAGGAAAATGCTCTTTTATTATTCTTTGTTTTCTTTCTATTAAATGTATTTTTTTATTTCCATTGCTACTGTTAATACAGTCATCATCGTAAACCGCAAACATACAAAATATAGGTATTTTTTTTGCAGATTCTATATGTATCAATCCAACACTATCTTGATTTATTTCAATTTTTTTATGTGTTTCATTATCTTCTAATTCCATTTTAGACGCATGTACTTTAAAACCAGCTTCCAGTTTATCTCCTTGTCCCTTGATTTTATTATCATTTTCAATTTTCCAAAAAGTCTCCGCAGTAGAACAATATAAACAACCAGAAACAAATTCTTCTATATGCTCTTTCTTTCCAAATTTTAATAAATAACTTATTTTTTCATCCATAATAATATCTCCATCTCTCACGACAATATTTAACAATATTTGTTTACTAAATATTCTTTCATACATTTTTCTGCTGACACTTTTCTTCTTCCAGCATCACCAAAACTATATATTTCAAATTTATCTCTTTTAGTTTCATCATCTAATATATATTCTAATGTAAAATTGATTTCACTATTATAATATTTGCTAGAGTACCAATTTAGTTTATCCACTTCTTTTGCAAACCAATAATTTTCATTTAAGAATGCACATAACATTCTACAATTATTACATTCTTTATTAATTTTTTCTTTTCTTTTATATTTAATTTCTCCATCTTGTTCATATTTTTCATATTGGAAACATTTTATTTCATCTAGATCCTTATCTTTTGAATATTTACATTTCATATTTAAGTTTTCATCTGGTGGTAAATAATTCATATTTATAAGAATTTCAACGTCTAATTTATTATTTTCATAACTGCATTTGAATTCTATTTTGTTAACACATAAATGTTTTAACCAATGAAATCTTGAGACAGTTCCCATTCTTTCAAAATATCGACTAAAAACTGCCTGTGTTACTCTTGATTTACTAATATCTGTTAAATCTAAAAGTCTCAACCATATTGATATTTTTCTTATATCTATATGACCTTTTCTAAATTTTTCCTTATTTAAAAGCCCATAAACCTTTTCATAGTCATTACCATGATTTTCAGATACTTCTGATACATATTTCTTTTCTAAATCTGTTAAAGGTAACATATCATCAACAACAATATCTTTTTTTGCTCTTGTAGGATGTTGATCCCTAACAATATGTTCAAAAAGTTGTTCTGTTTTATCATGTATTGAATATATTTTACGTAACATTGTCTCCATTTTTATTATTTTAATTTCTTTAAAATATTTATATACATCTTCATAAAACTTTAATATTTTTAGATTTTTCAAATTATACATTTCATTTTGTGATAAACCTTTTAGCATACCAATATCATGTAAATAACATGCAGAAAATAATATAAATTTTTCATTTTTATTTAAAGTAAATTTATCTAATAACATTGGGCTTAATTTCATATAATTTTGAATAAGTTCGATAGAATGTTCTTGATTATGTAATGTATAAAAAGTTAAATCTTTAGATCCGTTTTTCCAAACACAATGTAAGTAATAATGCAAACATATAATTACATCTTTATCTCTTGCACTTCCTAAATTATCATCTACAATAGCCCTAATTTTTTCAAAATTAGTATCAACCTCATGATTTAAATAATCATAATTATTCACAATATCTTCTAACAAATCAAAGAAATTTTCTCTATTAAACATTTTATTATGTAAAAATGATAGAATTCTATACTCCCAAAATTTCAAAGTTTTTCCTTTTGAATTAACAACAATACTTTCATCACATTTGAAAAAATCCATAAAAAATATTTTTAGATATTCTTTATAATCAATCATCTCATCTTTAATACCATATAAATTAAACAGTATATTTTTATTATCATTTATAATTAAATTATTATCTTCATTTTGTTCATTTGTTACCCTCATATTATCAAATATAAGATATGCTGGATTAATATATCTTTTTGTATCAATTTCTTTTTTCCAAAATTCTAACAATAAAGAAATACATTTTAGTCTTTTATATTCAGAGAGGTCATCACTATTTAATTTTTCATACTTTTCTTTTTCAAATAAAATTTCATTTTCATCATTAATTTTTCTTCTAATAAAAACATTTGTACCTCTATATCTATAAATATGTTCTATATCCTGATCATCTTTAGCTATTTCTGTTTGTTTAAATAACGCATCTTGATCAACCATAATGTTGGTAATCTTCTTCAATTTAATAGGATTATTTTTATAATAAATGATTGCATTTTTTTCCGTATCCTTATCTTTATTTTTTGGAACACTTTCATTATTATTTTGTGAATCTTCTTTACAAATTTCTTTCATTTCAAAAATCCATGAATCATCAGTATAAGAATAATAATATTTTTCTATTAACAAATTACCTTTATACTTTTCCTTTATATCATCTAACATCTTTTTATATACTTTTGAATATGGAACTTGATATATTGCTTTTATTGTTGATAAATAATAAAATAACATCATTTCTTCTTTAGCTAATTTTTTTTCACTATATTTTGATATTTTTTCTTCATAACTATCTAAATAATTAGTAATACTTTTCACCAAAAATTTTATTTTATTAATATCATTTTCTGCATTTCTCATCAAATTTAACACATTATAATAGTAATTAAAGTTATTAATATCATCTTTTAGATAACCTTCACTTTTAGATTCACATTCAAAAATTATTTCAACTATTTCATAAAATTTCTTCTTTGTAGAAATTTTTCTTGTTAAAAAGTTAGCCCTTCTTTTTGAATAAGTTTTATATTCTTTTTTTATTTTTCTAATTTCACTTTCGCTAATAGTTTTATTTTCTATCTTTTCAACCTTCTTGTACATTTCTTCTAATTTATTTTTTATAGCTTCATGTTTGGATCTTACAGTTTCTTCTAAATCAGAAGGAATTTCAAACCTTGGATTAATAGATGAATTAATTAAGGATGCATCTGAAGTAAAAAAATCCAATTTATTTTTTACACTTTTTTCATCCAATGATAACATTGATACTTTTTTATCATTTAATTGGATTACTTTTTTATCATCACCATTTATTTCCTTTAATATATTATTTAAAATATTTTTTATTTTTTGTATAGGATCAGTTTCTTTAGTATCGCTTTTATTTTCACCATTTGAATCTTCTTTTTCATCACTATTTTTAGTATCGCTCTCCTCGCTTAAATCACCAGATGGATTATCTTTATCGTCATCTTTAAGACTCTTAATCTTGTTGTCTTGTAAATATATTCGACCATCATCAATATAAGAAAAATGAATAAAATCGTAGATTCCCCTTTTATTCATTTGATCTGCAAATTTCTTATATAAATCTCTAATATAGAAAACAGCTAAAAAGGATGAAAATAGAGGTCCTTGTGGTAAACCCAAATCATCTTTATATATCTTTTTTTCTTTTTCATTTTCATATGCTTTGCAATATTCTTCAAAAATGTTTTTAGTTTCTATTGAAATATTATCAGCATTATAATGGTAAATTATCTTTTCAATCCATTTATAAAAAATATCTTCTTTATCCAAATTGATAGATTTAGCAATGTCATCTAACAATCTTCTTTGAGATATCGATGGATAAAATTCTTTGATATCATATTCAAATGCATATTGATAAAGACTATCTTTAGAACTATGTTTCTTTTGTTCTTGAGCAAACTTTTTATATTGATTAGCCCAATTTTTATACAAATATTTTGGATTATCTGATAATTGTACTCCATAATTTTCTTTAGGTAAAAAATTTTTTAATTTTTCAAATACAACATTAAATATTGATTGCATAATAACTAAATCAAAAAATCTATATCTTGTAAGAGGTCTATATGAAATATTATCATCAGTACTTTTTATTTTTGTAATAAAATCAAATTTATTAAAATTATAGATATCCACTTCATTCAATAATATTTTTCTAATTCTTAAAACAGCATTACCATCTTCATCAATATTTTTTAACTCTTCATCATTAATAATGATTTCATTATCATTTACTGTATAATAGATTTCATCTACCTGATCTAAATCTTTTTCAAAATATAAAACTTCTTGTTCTAAAAATAATTCTTCATTTTGAACTGTACTTTTTAATCTCAAGTACGCTAAGTATATATTTTTAATACTTGCAGCTTGTTTAATATAACTTTCCATATCATTACCCCTCAAACGCTTCACTTAAATATTCCTTAACCTTATCTTGATTCTTTTTATCATCTATTTTCTCAAAAACTCTATGACTAAAGAAATTTATATCATCATTTTTTTCCGAATCAACTTCATCATTTAATCTATTGAGTACTACTAAATAATTTTTATAATAGTCTAGCTCAATAGAAATATATCTATTAAACTCATCACTAACATCCACTATTATTTTAGAACGTCTGTCTCCATATGTTCGCTGATTTTTATTTTCAGCTGCATCATATATATTTACCTCTTTATCGTCCCTACCTGAATAAATTGATTGCATCTTTTCTAAGATATCTATCATAAAATCATGGTATATTTTATAATTTTTTGTAAAATTTCTAGCCTTTTTAATCAGATTTTCACAATAAAAGTCTTCAGCATCTAAATATCTCATCAAATAAAGCTTTTCAATGTCGTCTCTGTATTCAACACGTTCATAAAAATCATCAAGGTCTTCACCTTTTTCATTTCTACATATTTTTTCTATTTCTTCATTATATGTACTATTGTAATGATTTAGTAAATATCCTATATCATCAAATAATTCTTTAAATGAATATGATGTATCTTTTTCAAAACGTTCAATATAGGTTTCAATAAGATAATTTCTATAATTCATCTTATTTTGTAGAAGTTCATTCACTTCATCTCTATCTAATTTTTGTAAATATTCATCTGGGTCCTTACCAAAATCATCATATTTTTGATCATTAACAAAGAAAGTTTTCTTATAAAAAAATTGTTTGCCTTTTTTCTTACTAGAAAGTTTTTCTAATAAATTAAGTTGCTGGTTCTTACCTGATTCATCTGCATCTAAAAAACTTGTAATTTTAATTGGACCTATTGATTCTAATTGCTTTTCTTGACCCGCTGTCATTGATGTTGTTTCCAAAGCAACAACGTTATATATACCTTTTTCCCACAAACGCATAACATCAAAATAACCTTCAACTAAAATAACTTCTGATTCAGCAATTATATAATTCTTTGCCTTATCAAAATTATACAAGTATTTTGTAGAATCTAATTCTGGACATTCTTTTGCATAATCATCGTTATTTCTTAATCTTAAATATTTAATAACATCATCATTTTTTAAATCTCTTCCACATAAGGATACAACTTCCCCATTAACATCATACTTAGGAATAATAATTCTATTTGTTAGTGAAAAATTTCCTGCTTCATTAAGTATTCCATATCTCTTTAAATCATCTTTAGTTAAACCTCGAATGTTTTTAATCATATTATCGATAAACTTATTATGATGCGTGTCAAAGTATCCTAAATTAAATATATCTATTGTTTCTTCAGAGATATTTCTTTCTTTAGTTAAATAATTATGTTCATTTTCATAATGTCCAGATTTCAAATTAAAATGCGAATCTTCAACGATTTCTTGAAAGAATTTAATAATATTCTTTTCCATATCATTAAATTTTTTATTTCTTGTTTTTCTCGGTAAGTTATTTAATTTAATGTCTAGACTATAATCCTTTATCAATCCTTTACATGCTTCTTCTATACTGATTGGTATTCCTTTTAATGATTTACAATCACGATATAACTTAACAACATCACCGCTATTTTTTGTAGCAAAGCAAAAAAACCTATTTAACTTCGTTGAAATCTTAAATGATGGTGTCTTTTCTTCTTTATAAATACTCTTATATACCATATTCCACTTGGCATTTTTATTTTCTGAAGCTGGATTTCCCAACTCATTTCTTGCTACTGTACCGATGTTTAATTCTTTATTTATTTGACCAATTACATGTTTTAAATCTATTTTTTCATTTTCCATAATAATCCCTACTTTCTATATCGTTATTTAGTTCAATTACCCTTTCAATATTATCTTTCTCGCAGTATATGTTAATTTTGAAATTTTTCATTATAATCACATATTATTATATAACTCACTCCCTCTATTTCCCATTTTCGTTCACGAACGGCTACTTTTCGTGCGTGAATGTCATGTTTTATGTGCGTTTTTTTGCACAAAAAAGTGTTACCTAGATAACTAAGTAACACTTATATATATTATATTTATTTACTAATCTATATTATTAGCTGCTTTATATGCTGTTCTAATAGCACTTGCTATATCAGCAGTTCTTTCACCAGAACAATCTCCTACACATACATGAGGAATTGTAATAGATGAATCATCAAAGATATTTTTCTTTGATCCTAATGCATTGATAATTGTATCTGCTTTGATTTGATCATTTGCTGTATAAACAATATTGTTTTCAA
>ERZ1673737.2560-NODE-2560-length-15022-cov-4.119196_pt1 | contig 15022 bp, 9 predicted proteins | sample MGYA00580211_ERZ1673737 | MGnify/ENA primary metagenome ERZ1673737 (study PRJEB41218, sample SAMN15661789) | gut metagenome | host: Homo sapiens | place: Canada: London | collected 2015-08-20/2019-03-30 | study: EMG produced TPA metagenomics assembly of... | reverse complement strand
TCTCTGTGCCTGAGAACGAGGCTTCTGCTTTTTCGGAACGTTGGCGGTGGCGTTAATGTTGAGGTCAAGAACCATCTCCATAGCTCCCGGAGGGGATGCCCCGGAGACGGATGTGTTCTCCCGGCTTGGGCGCGCTGGTTGAGGGGATGTGCTTCCGCGCATGTAGTCAGACCAGCTTGGGGATGAGAAGCTGGTGTTGGAGTCCGAAGACATATCCAGATCGAGAGCGGTGGCATCACACAGACGCTGGAGATGCAATGCGATTGCTGCTTCGCGGCGCTTCTCCTTGATAGAAGCGACACGCGGGTCGGCGGCAGCCTGCGCCTCCACCAGATTCCGGAATGCAATTGTACTGTCATAAGGGTTGTACCCCGAGACGGAATCATCGTCGAACAAAGGCGCAGCGGGGTCTGGCATGTACCCTCCATCCATCGAGTAGCCCATCATATCCTCCTGGGTCAGGTGGTAGTTGGTCATACCTGTCCAGGTGGACTGCGGGGGCTCGGAGGGAGAGGGAGTGAAGATGAAGCTCTGATCATCTTCGTAAGGTAGAGCCAACTCCTGGGGAGAGATGGTAGCTTCTGAGGGCGATACCTCCCCGTACCCGGCAGGAAGGTCGAGGAATTGATCAAAGTCAACCCACTCGGTAGGGCTTGCATCCATCTGAGGGAAGAACTGATCTCCAACGAAAGACATAACTGAAAAACCACAAATAGAACGGGTATCACTAGGGGTATCTAAGAATTGAAAAAATTGAGTGTCAAAGAGAGACGGAGGTAAGAGATGATAAGGGTCGGCAAGAGTTGGTCGTTGAAGCCGAGAGAGAAGTCTAGGTAGGTCGTAAAGAAGAGAGGCCTAAGGCTGTATAGTATGTATTGGCTTCCGGAGAAGGTGAAGAACGCCAGACCTGAGGCAACCGTTGATTCTATGTATGCGCTGGGCTGTCAGAGGCACCTTTCCTCTTTGGGGTCCCCGACTCAGCACTAAACCCTTTTGAGACCCCGACCCCCCGCTTGATCGCTCTAAGCCGCAATATGACTCAACCCCCGGGGTACTTCCCCAGCCATACTGTTTAATATGGTGATCTAGGTACCTTAGGAATGTATATACTATGATGTATATCTTGCATCTCCAGATCTGCTTCGATTACATCTGTGATCATTTTATGATCTCTCGATGAGATGCTCAAGGATCAGAGGCTGTGTTTATGCATAGCCCACTTGATTAGCACTAGGGCTGACTGGCTGAGCCGTATGCATGTAGAGTGGGACAGTATGGAGTAAAATTGCTTCAATTGCCAGATGATATATCTCCAGATACCTCGGAAGATGTATGAATATGAACGATCTCGAACAATTGACTTTTTAAGCCACATTCATCTGGGTCTTGACCCACTATCCATGACACACAGTTGCACTCGGAGCCTCGGCATGGAAAATTCTTTAACTAAAAGGGAAACACAGCCTTGTTGGATTTGGCTAGTGGATAACACAGACCAACGTTTGATCAAAAACAAGGTGCAGAGGTGCATTAGGGCTATTGATAAGAAAGATGTGGATGTTGAAGACTTGGCTGGATATATATATCTTTGCTTGAAGCTAGTAGTTCAAAGATGAAAACGCAATCTATCAAGGTGTCAATTATAAATGACTGAACGAGAGAGATTCATTTCTGTTCATAATTATAACATAGTTCATACTTATAATATAAATGTTGAGGTTGTGGCTACGTGTGTGTACGCCCACGTGAGGAACATCGTGAGATTTTGAGGTGGAGAGGAGCAGCTTAGTAAGGAGGAGACTGGAGGACTCCCCAGACTTGCCCAGGTGTCGGTCGTCTGTCGTGGCTCGAAACCTCATTGAACAAGTTGTTTGTTTGTGATTGTCCCTCTCCCCCAACGCCCTTCTTTTCATCCTCCCGCTACCTTCATCAACCCCTCCATCTCATCCCCCGCCAGACTTCCAGATCCACCCTCGGTTCTGTTGTGGAGAGAAGACTACTCAACTGATTGGCACCGGGCAATGTTTTGAGGGCAAAAATAGAAAGCCAAAAACCCCGTACAGTCAGCAGCGGCCGAACCGGAAAATCAATCACGTCACGTTGTCATTTCTCTACCATGGCCGCCGCTTTCGATGAGGAAGACCTCGCCATCCCCCTTGGCCCCTCCGACCGTGATCGTCGTCCAAGGGCACCTCCTAACCCCTCCGCCATGGCAATGCCCCCGCCATCGAGGCCGACCGTCAGGAATGAGGATCCAACACAGTCCCCCTCCACCACGCGGGACATGCAGCGCCTCGACCAGTACCAGACCGTGAAGATACTGGGTGAGGGCTCCTTCGGCAAGGTGAAGCTCGCCATTCACCAGCCAAGTGGCCGACAGGTGGCTCTCAAGATCATCTCACGACGCAAGCTGCTCTCCCGAGACATGGTTGGTCGTGTGGAGCGAGAGATTCAGTACTTGCAATTGCTCCGACACCCTCACATTATCAAATTGTACGATTGCCCGCGATTCAAGTGCCATTGTGGTTTCATATGACTGACCCATAGCTTCCGAACAGGTATACCGTGATTGCCACCAAGACCGATATTGTGATGGTGCTGGAATACGCCGAGCGCGAGTTGTTCGATTATCTGGTACGAAAGGGAAGGTGTGGTGATGATGAAGCTCGGAAGTTCTTCCAGCAAATCATCTGCGCCGTGGAATACTGCCATCGACACAAGATAGTCCATCGTGACTTGAAGCCCGAGAACCTGCTTATCGACAGCCAGAAGAACGTGAAGATTGCGGATTTCGGGTTGAGTAATATTATGACGGACGGAAATTTCCTGAAGACCAGTTGCGGTAGTCCAAACTACGCGGCCCCGGAGGTTATCTCTGGCAAGCTTTACGCGGGCCCGGAGGTGGATGTGTGGAGTTGTGGTGTGATTCTCTACGTGTTGTTGGTGGGCCGATTGCCCTTCGATGATGACTATATCCCTGCCCTTTTTAAGAAGATCGCCGCGGGCACCTTCCACATTCCTGGATACATCTCTTCTGGAGCAGCCCGCTTGATCCGGTCGATGCTCCAGGTCCACCCTGTTCACCGAATTACCATCCCCGAGATCCGACAGGACCCATGGTTTCTCAAGAACCTCCCTCCCTATTTGCAACCACCACCCGAGGAGTTCATTGCGCCGGGTGTGGATCCGAAGAAGGTTGATAACGGCAAACTCGACCCCGCCAAGCCGGCGCCAGTCCAGCATAAGATACATCGCATTGCAGTCTCGAAGCTTGAACGAAGCATGGGCTACGGCAGAGAGGATATTGAGGAAGCGCTTAGACACCCTGAGCCCAGTGCAATCAAGGATGCGTTTTCCATCGTTGTCGAGAATGAGATGATGCAGACTAATTGTGAGTTCTCAACTAGCCTTTTCCCCGCGGCCTTTCGCTAACAGAATTGTAATAGCCCCGACGGAAGATAATTTGTTGGCTCAGAATGTTTCTCAACAGAGGAGCGCTGCACCTTCGTCCGCAGACCGCACACCTGCTCCTCGAACCCAAGCGACTTCTGCCGCTGTCGTTAACAGAACTCAAAGTGTCTCTCGCCGTAAGCCATCGGAGGATGCCCAGCACGCAGACACCGAAGAAGAACCTCGCATCAGCCATGTCCGGATCCTCCCTACTAGCTTGCCATATGTCCATGACCAGCTCATGGAACAACGTGACCGAGAGCAAAGAGCTCGCCACGAAATGCTTGAGCAACGGCGCCAAGAAGGGGCCAATCTTGAACAAGAGGGCCATGGCGCTGCTTATCGGGACATGTCAGCCGAAGAGCAGGCTGCCACAGCCCGGGCACTAAAACCTCATTCACGCAGTGTTGTTGATTTGGACAAGCTGCGCTTCGAGCCACCAATAGGCCAACCCCTCGAAAAACAACCAAAGAGAAGCCGCAAGTGGCAATTCGGTATTCGGTCCCGGAACCAGCCCTATGAGGCCATGCTGTACCTGTACCGGGCAATTGCCGCCCAGGGTGGACTGTGGGATATCCAACCCGTCGAATCAGGCACAAACATTGGCCCTGATGCAACTTCTTCCCCCGATAAGCCCAAACCTCTGCAGAGCAAATATCCCGACCTACCCTCCGACTACTACATCCCGAAGGATCCTTGGTTCATCCGCGCACGCCTGCTTAAAGAAGGCATCAAAGCACCAGGGGCCTCCACCAGCGTCTACAACAGCCGCAGCGACCTAGAAGAATTGCGCCGCCGCTTCAACATCTCAGGCGTCTCCGCCCCGACAGAAGACAAGAGCAAAGACTCCCACGTTTCCTCCGCACCAGACAGCGGCCTCACTTCAGGAGCCTCCTCCGCCAACCAACAAAGCGGACTCCCAAACATTACCTACGGTGTTTGGGTCTTCATCGATATCCAGCTGTACCAACTCGAAGAAAACAATTACATGGTCGACTTCAAATGCGACGGCTACCAGAACGTCATCCGTGCCAATGGCGACACCGAGTGGCATCCCATCAGCAAGCGTTTCGTGAACAAGGAGAAGGAGTTCACCAGCCCTTACCCCTTCCTGGATGTAGCGTCTGATCTCGTGGCCCAGCTGGCTGTGGCGAGTTAGACCAGGCTTGACTATCACTATACTATCGTGGGGGATCTGGCTCTTGTTCATATACAAAACGATCATGATACATACATTAATTTCCTGTTAATACTGCCTTTTTTTGAGTGGCTGTGGTTGCGGTTGCATAGGTGCTTTTGGTTTCTGTTGCATTCGGGTGTGTGTCTTTTCCAGCAAGCGTGGTCTAGGTCTATTTGATGCGGTTTTCGCTCATTGTACGGAATATATTTCAATAGTCTCGCATGAAAATATTTGCTTAAACTTTTTTCCCATCTAAATAGAATAGCTGTCGTATATCCATATAGCTATAACTTATAGCTGGAAGCTATCCCCACTTTATACTGACCATTGTGTCAGCTTATGGAATGATTGTACTATATAAAACGGCCTTGGTACTTACTTCTACGCACTCGCTACATAGAACAGGAAATATGATATCGAAGTATTTCATTCATTTGCCTCTAGCAACAATTGACCTTCGAAAAACCAGCGTGTCAGTCCTTACCTCCTCCGTAACCTCCGCCACAGCCCCCAAAGCCCGCCATATCAACACTCTTTCCTGACAACACCAGCAGTAATGCTAGTAAACCCCCTCCCTCCCTCTTCTGCATTTGTCTTTTGTCTTTTTTCCTTCTTATCTTCCCAATTTTATGACCCTCCCATCTGTGTAATGCGCACGAAAGAAGGTTATCCGAAAATCCTGATCTAGTTGTGCATGGCCCCTTCCCACGAGACCCAATACCGACTGCCTGACAAACCAAGGTTGGTCGTCTCAGCTTGGAATACAAAGCCGTACCACTGTGACCGGGTAAACCAAGATGACCAAAGAGAAAGGATTTCACCGGCATCGAAGACGAAGCTGTTGAACTCGACCAGCTAAGCAACCAAGGCGCTCTTCCAAGCTAGTGCTTGGGAACCCGGGGCTTCTTGACAGAACCATGGCTGGACACCCGGTTCAGCAAGTCCACGTACACCCGCTGACTACGCCGTCGCTGGCTCTCCGAGTTTCCGCTGTTGGTCCCGGCTCTGCCAACCCGAGATTGATAATGGCCCTGAGTCTCCTCAACAGCGGCGGCATCAACGGGAACATCTGGAGTGTGTGCGGCAGGCTGAGTATCGGCAGGGCGGGTGTGACTACCCAGAGCACCCTCAACATCGTCCAACTCCACAACCCGCTCGTTGTCTGGGATGTCGGGGTGCTGACTCTCTTCCTTAACTTCCTGCTTGCGGGTCGATCGCTGGCGCAACGCAGCCTCCACAACCCAAGGTTTGAAACTAGGCAGAATCTCAACATCGGGGAAGCGGACACGGCTCGTCTGGAGACGTTGGTTGTTCTTGAACCCAGTCGTCTTCACAGGGCGCTTGCGAGCCTTGCCAGCGGCGTGGCGGGGACTGACAGAAAGACTTGGGCTCGTCGGAAGCGAGAGCTGCTCTGCGCGTTCTTCCTTACGCAGGTCGCCGAGGTAAGTACGGACATGCTCGACGAGCTCGCGGATGTTGTCAAAGGACTTTGATTTTCCAACCAGCTGTCGAAGCCACAAAGGAACCGGGGCATTTATCGCTGTGGGATGCTTGCGGCTCCGCTGAGGAGCCGCCAAAGCCCGGGAGGCACGGGTTTCCTTGCGGGAGGTTGACGCAGTAGGTCTGGCTCCTGCAAGTTGCTCGTTGCTGTCGGCATCGGGTTCGTTGTCAACACGGAGCGCCTCACGGCGGCGAAGGATGAGCTCGAAGCTGTCAACTCCGCCCCAGCGTTCCATTCGGTTAAGGGACTCCAGGAGAAGGTCGCACTGGGTGAAGGGCCATTGATCGGCCCGATACCGGGCTCGCTGGTAGTGCTTCCGGCAGTAGTGCACCCAGACGTACTGGGGAAACAGCTTGGTCGAGGCTTTGTTTCTTCCGAAAACGTGCGAGACGACCTTGCGCCAGTGCATGCCATCTGGCGAAGGCCCCATCCGGCATGGTGCGGAGAATTCGCACGCCGGGTCCTTCTGCTCGACTTCTAGCTTCGCGATTTCCTGTCCTTGTCTGTGTCTGGGAGGTCCCTGGTGGCGTGGAGTCGAGGTTGTGGTTGGCACAGAGCTGTCCTCGTTGACAAATGGCGGCAGTACGTCTACACGATTATCCTTCATGAGCTTCCTGGACTCAGGACTTCTGCTCCGAGCCCTTTGAGGGGAATGATCCACCCTCGACCGGTACTCAGGTTTGTAGGGGTTCAGGCGCTCATTCTCCTCCCTCAACCGAGCTCCCTGTGCAGGATCATATCTGCCCCGAGTGACCCGTGCATTGGTGTAAGGGACAAGGTCAGGGTGTGGCCGAGGGAAGGTAGTTATAGGAGGGTAGGCAAGGAACGGCGCATTTGAACCGTTCAAGATCCCCGCAAGAGGCAAAGTAGGCCGTGAAAGAGGTGCGTAGGCTGGCTGCTGGGGTGAACTCTCACTAAGACCGAAAGAACCGAGAGAGAAGGGTTGATTGAGGCTATAGAAGAGGACTAAGTTAGTAAAGGTTCATTAAATAATGTAGACTTGCTAGAAAAGCCGAGTCAGGCTTGAGAAGCGAAGAGCAAGTGATGAATAGATGAAGGGCGAGTGAAGGGAATCAAAAGGACTTTGAGATAAGAGCAAGGAAGGTATCAGGTTGCTTGCTTTGTATGCTTACCTGTCGAGAGTCTGAGGACCGTGGAGCGCGCTGCGAAAGCTGATGATAATTGTTAGCAGAGATCATTTCAAAAGATGAGGTAGTATAAAGAGGAGTGAGAAAGGGTAGCTGAAGACAAGAAACGCGAAATGATCGGAGACAGAGCATGCAAATGAAGAACAGTCGAAGGTAATAGCAGTGTATCTTGCGAAGCCTATTGAGCTACATGATGCCTGATAGGGCCAAGTCAAAATTCCGACCACTGTTAGTCGTTGATCCAGGTCAGTGCCACGCTTTTCGAGAGCACTGCCGATGCTGGAGTCTTGCCATAGTTCTATCAAAGACCATGAGTCTGAACAGGCTTCGCGAGACTAAGTCCTTGAAACAGCCATATTGCCTTCAATCTTTCTCCGGCTGTATGTCGACAGGTGGATGATCAAGCCAAGAAAAAGGGAAGAGAGGCGTAACATCCCCATGCAAAGGAATGATAAGAAATAGGCGGATATATTTACCCAGTGTGCTCGGTAAGAATATCGTCTGCATTGATCGCCGTAAAGCCCGGGCGTCTAAGCACGATGTATTAGCAGTGATATTTAGACCGCGATGGTATAATTTCCAGTGCAAGAATAGACCCAAGGCAAGGTGTTGAGGGGTTGCCAAAGAGCGTAGAGTAGGGGATATTCATGTGTGATGATGGAAATGGGAGAGTATGCCTCACGAGGCATCCAGTGTCAGGTGCCAGATGGGATAGGGCTATCCCAATATCATCGAAGGCGTGACCAGTAAACAACACAAACTCGCTGTTTTAAGGTGGCATGTTGGAACGAGATAGATGACAAGAGGGAGGTGATGAGAGGGTAGAGGATGGATAGGAAAGCGTGATGGGATATATGAAAGCTTTGATGTCTTGTGTACATACCCTGCTGCAGGCTGACCCTGATGGTTGCCCTCCGGGCTGCCAGGACCAGGGTTGGTCTGACGCGGTAGATCCATCTGTGATGGATGCAAAGGGTTAGAGATTGATATGCAGATGTCTGATGATGGATGAGTCTCATACCGTGATGCAAGTCTCAAGCAGTCAAAGAAATGGAAGGATGAGCTTGAGAGATGGATGATGGAAGACGAGGATAGGAGAGGAGGAAGATGAATTGGATAGGGCTTTGGGTTTTTATATTGGATGGTGTTTGCTTTCGCTTTCCCAAGGTGTGCTTGCTCGAGGTTAGGGATCTGGGAGGGAATTTGCCTACAAACTACGAAGATTGGACTTGATTGCTTGAATATGAGTTTAACAATAGGACAGTATAGCATAGAGTGTCTTGTCCCTTGACATTTTACTGCGTAGTTCATGGTGATATAAGAGCGAGGCTATTGGCAGTTCACACTGCTAAGGCCTGAAAAGGCGTATGAGGTTTTTAAAGGTCATACAGCTTGAGTAACAGTGCAAGAGCATGGTTTTAAGGTAGACATTCAGCCTCAGAAGCAGAGGAAATGAGCTGTGCTCAAGTTCTCCCTGTAGGCTTTAAACAACAGCATATATGGATGCCGAAGAGGCACATAATCGAAGATACAAGCTTACAAGTAGAAAGGACGGCTCACGCGCGCTGCCGTTAGAGTTATTCAGGGCTGGTGGTTGAGCCCCCCTTGTCCTGCTTCAGGTATGATCTTCAAGCAGTACAAAGGATCTCACCTGCTTGTCATAAACGGAAGTCCAAAATTGCCAGTTGGAGGGCCGACGGCTTGAAACAGGCCAGACAGGTAATTAAGATATATATCGGTAAATACGATCACCCTATTAGTCCCTGAGACCAATAGATGGGCACGACACCAAAAAAAAAAAAGCCCACCGGGAGCTCCGACGTTCGGGTCGAACTCGGGCTCTCGCTGTACGGTATGCCAATACAGTAGCTGCAGTGTTTTACCACTCAGCTATTTCAGTGGGGTGTTAGAAAGTAGGGATAAAAGTGGTTGATAGAAGGTTGTTTTTGCGTCCCAATTAGGAAGGTAGGGCTCCACCCATATATACCACCACGTGACCTGTCTACTGTATATGAATCACGTGCTACCCCACATAGAGCTCGAAAAGCAGGATCTGGAACATTATACAAGCTACAGGGCAGGCGATATCAAGCCACCCAAGAACAGCGTAAAAAAATACGACAGTCTCAAGGCTACAACAGAAAAAAAAAATAAGAGCTAGTAACAAGAAATCAAGATTCATTTCCACAAGGTATCATCGGCTAACGTTATTCCGTTATGTGTACATGACCAAAAGATGTATAAATCTCACATACCAAATCCAAAAACCCCAAACCAAACGCCATCTTTGCCGGATATCGAGAAACAAAAACAAATGCAATCTGAAAAGCAGAGTTGAAGAGAGCCCGAACCGGGATATAAGATCAAGAAATAACCAGGAAACACGTCGCAGTACATAAGCAATATCGGAAAAAAGCGTTTTAGCTGGCGTAGCCCATAGAAGCTGAAGACCTGGGTACGTATTTGCGGATTGCTCCACGACCAGGACTACAACCCGCCGAGCCGATATCGATCGTACTTAGTTCGCGGCTCAAGGCGTCCATGCGGACATTGCCGTTAGGATTGCCGGACATGACAGGGTAGCTTGGGCTGCCGTGGGTGATTGGCACCTTTGAAGGGATTGGGGGTCCTGTGTTGTAGTCGTAGAGTGGTGAGCGAGCGCTAGGCGATGGAGAGACGGAACCTCGAGAGGACCGGGGACGCTCGGTTGATGTTGGTGTGCTGTAGCCACGGCCGTCTGTGTAGCTATCGGAGCGTCCGTGTGCGTAATCCATGCGGGGTGGAGTGCGGACCATTGATCCTGGGCTGGCGTGTACGTGAGCTGGCGTGTACTTTTTCGGTGAGCGGTCGTATGTGGTCTCTGTTTTGAAGCCTACACGAGGGGGACCTGGTGCGCGGGAGGTGGTAGACTCGTTTCCTCTTGATGTTGGGCGGGGCGAGTGCTTGAAGCGGATAATGACCTCGGGTTTGCGGTTCTTTCTTTCTGGTTCGGGGGCCCAGGTATCGGTGGGGAGATGGTCTGATGGATCAATCTCACGTCCATCATCTCCGATAATTGGCTGATCCACGTCTCGTGGATGCTCGCTTTGAGCGCGCACCAGAGAATCTCTGGAGTGGGAGGGTGAGTCATAGCCTGGGGAGGGGTCTCGGCTGGGGGGACGAGATGTATGAGGGTTGAGGGTGCTGTAAGAGTCGGGTGAGAAAGGGATTGAAGAACTACCACGGCCATCTGAAGATGAAGGTCGCGGACTGACGGACTTCCTCGTCACTGCGCGCATATCAGGGCTCACAGATCCAGATCCACCTCTGCTGGAGGATGGTCTCTCAGCAATGGGTCGTGGAGACATCTGTAGAGGGGGAATAGGAGCTTCGTAGAGAACAGGTGCTGAGACAGGAACCGGTGCAGGTGCCTCAGACAGCATCATCTCATCGTCCCAGTGTGAACTGCGTCTCCGAGCCGACCTTTCAAACGCTGCTCTCTCGGATGCATCTTCTGGTTCATAGCCAGCAACCAAGCTTGCTGGCACGGCCGGGGAATGCCCCATTAGGTGGGATGGCGTAGACATAGATGATGGCAAGTTGGTTGCTGGTGGTCGTGAAGGAGTTTGCTTGGGGATATAAGGCACGTAAGACTGTGGGGAAGTTCTCGTGGCGCGCAACTGAGAATGCGACTCTCGAGATCGGTGAAGTGGTGGTGGAGGTGGCATCATCCCATCCTCATCTTCATCCTCAACTCGGGGTTGCATTGTGGCGTATTCTGGGTGGTGTTCTGGACGGCCGGTTATTTGGAGAGGCCTAACGGAGTGCGGGTGATATCTAGGGTCATCCACTGGGCCCGAAAAAGAAGCCGACCTAGGGAAGTCTTGAGCTGGCAGCTCATATGCATGTGTCACAGGCCCATAAGCCGCAGGATCTGGGTTGTAGCGAGGGTCTTCAACATAGTGATCTTGATGTCCGTGGTTGTACATTCTGCCCCGCGAATCTGCCTCATACACCGGCCCTTGCCTAGCTAACCCGTAGTCTCGAGAGGGTGGCTGATCATAATCGGACTGGCTCCGCGGTTGCTGAGGACGCGAGTCATACGTGTCCTCGAGGGATTCCTGGGCATAATATGGGATTTCATGAGTGGTTCTTCGTGAGAGAGGCGCCACGGCTTGCTCTTCCCATTCTTGCGTGTAAGCATCAGCACCGTCGTATCCACCCCGAGACGGGGGCAGAGACTGGGGCACGGGAGATGGTGCACGATACATGGGTTCCTCGTATGCAGGCTCCGCGGGTCTCGGGGCGTATGCTAGAGGCTCTGGAGGAACAGGCATGGAGTTTGCATGCTCAGGAATTGCCGGTCTGGACGGAACTGGGTGCTGAAGAGGGGGAGGCGTAGAATGGACCTGTTCAAGCGGCGCTGGTCGTGCTGGAGGTGGAGCTCCAGGTGGGCCACTGGGCAGGGGACGGCGCTTGACGTCTTTCAATTGTCGAGGACCAGACACGCCAGTGCTGCTAGGTGCGCTGGGGATCTTACCCTGGACCCTGTCCGCGGCTTCTTGTCTGCGTTCAAGCACGGCTTCATCTTGCTCTCGCGTGTCGTAATAAGTCATTTCAATTCGAATATCTCCTGCATATTTTCCACGGCATTGCAATGGGTGCCAGTGGTCGTTCTGGCTTCCACCAGGAATGATCAAGTTGTGCAAGTCGATCCAGGTCTCACCGATCATGTCGGTTTTCTTGTCGTCATTGAATACCGAGACCTTCAGTTTGAAGTAATCTGGGGATTCGTGTACGGTGAATCGGAGCTCCGAGTCCCTAAACAATCGTGTAAGCCCACATCCCCTCCGCGATTCGTTGCTCTAGCTTACCATCGAGGGGTTTGTCCTCCCCGCAGGTCTGTTTGTGTTTTCTTTGCTTCCTTGCCCAATCGTGCTGCACAGTAAGGGTTCTGCTTTCCCATCGTCTTGCGGTTTGGAAGGTTCTTGGCGCGATCAATGATCGCAACCAGGGTACCAATGATAGGGCCATCGACCGAGATATCGGCGAAGATGCCGGCGGCATGGTTGACCTTGGTGTGGGTGAGTTTGGTCGACATGGCGTTTGAGTCCCAGGTGTTCAGAAAGACTCAATCACCCCAGTGTCTCAGGAAGTGCGAGAGAGAAGAAGAAAAGAAAGAGAAAACATAGAGCTGGAATGTCTACGGTATTGGCGGTGGCTGGGGTGTATCAGATCAGGGGGTCTGATTGGTTGTAGCCCCTGGCGCCGGCGTCTGGACTCGGATGTTTTACCATACGTGACCTTACATGTACATCACAACAATGAACTACTGTTGCGTCACTGCATTGATGCTTCACTTCCCTATTCCTTATATCTGGTCTACTATTGCATATATTCACTTATTCACTTATTAACAACACACATGGATAATTGTAGCTTCAATTCCTTTACACCCAACCCCGGTCAGGCACTTATGTGGATCTCGATCCCCAGCCACCTCCGATTCAGACTTGCATTCCCGTAGTGGGACAAGGAAAACACAGCGATTGGCGATCAGGTCCAGATCAGATCGTCATAGACACTTTACAGTACTTCTTGAATACGGTTTCAGCTGTGAGGTTCTATCAAGCTGTCGTGGCTCCCCCCCACCTTTAGGGTTGAGCTGCACCCCGACGGATCTGCTACCCCCCACCGCATCGCCATAGCGACCACTGATTGAGCCAGACATACAGGTGTAAACGTCTTGCTGTTTATTGCATATCCACCTTGCGATCTCATACATTGTCAATATTACTGAGACAGTATTGTTTTGCTGTACTTATCCCCTGCTCAATATACAATCGTATGATTTAATTATGTTGCCTACCTCACTGCCCCATTCCTTTCATCATTTCATCATTTCATCATTTAGCCCCCAAGATTACTATTATTAACAGAGTGGAAACCTGTGCAGATCTCGGCTGTGCGAGGCTGGAAAGTCAATGGAAAATGACCTTGCCGGAGATTAATATACTTTTTTGGACCAGCTGATCTCCAAGGCGGGTCTCTCGTACCGAGCACGTTGATGTGGACATGGGTATCCTGGGACGAACTATGTCAAATGTCAGCTATATCACATAGACGCTATGCAGGAGTGAGATAGTGAAACTCGGGATGCTGTAGAAAGGTCCAGACTTCTGGACAGGCTGAGAAGGCCGGAAAACTACGAATGATTTAGCACTTTTGTCCAGCACTTTTGTCCACGATCCAACAGCCCAAGCATGAGGTGAATGTGCTGGGCGTGGAATGTTCCAAGGTCGAGCACTAAGTTTCTTATGTTTCGCAAATGCCGATGTGAATGGTCATATTTGGCCCGAAGTTTACCGTAGGTTCATATGTTGCTCGCTTATGTTTTCCATCTATACTTGCAAGGTTTGGTCTGGAATGGGGAGAACGGGGATGATATTTCTGCCTTGTGGCCTAAGGCTGCCAATTTACCTGTTGCAGCCTAAGGCCTCAACAGCTACCGCCACCATTCCCGATTGGGCCAGACGAACTTTTTTGATCGGCAGAAAAAGATGGACTTCATGAAAAACTTCCCGATAACAAGGTATTCGTCGGGGGCCCAGCTCTATCATTAATTGCTCCAACCTAATCACCTTCACTCTAATCTTCTCTGTCCGACTGCTCTTTGATACACACTGCCACCATGGCAGCCCCCGTCCTGCCTCTGCAACAGGTCAAGCTCGCCTCGCTACCCTCGACGCAATTAACGCCGGAACAGCAATACTGGCGCACATTCAAGAACCCGCTTCTGATCCCATCGCCAGCCAATGGTCCGGTAAATCTCATCACTCAGCCCGCTGTTCCTTCCTCCGCTGCGGCCTTCCCATCTCTTACACAACCGCCCGATGTCTTCACCGTGACAACGGGTGCCCGAGTCCAAATCTACTCCATTCGCACTCGGAAACTCCTACGGACAATCACCCGATTCGATGATACTGTGCGGGGCACCGATGTTCGTCCCGATGGCCGTGTCTTGGTGACTGGTGACGACACAGGTTCCGTGCAAGTTTTCGATGTCAAGTCGCGCGCTATTCTGAAGACATGGAAGGAACACAAGCAGCCCGTTTGGGTGAGCAAGTTCTCGCCCAGCGATCCCACCTCCGTTCTCACAGCCAGTGATGACCGCACTGTCCGTCTGTGGGACTTGCCCTCGCAAAACAGTGCGCGCACCTTCGTCGGCCACAGTGATTACGTGCGCAGTGGTGCATTCATGCCCGGCTCAATGGCTTCTTCTGGTCTGGTCGTGTCAGGTTCTTACGATCGTACTGTGCGCCTATGGGATCCTCGCGTGGCGAGCCGTGCCGCTATGACTTTCAAGATGGGTGCGCCAATCGAGAGCGTCCTGCCCATGCCTACGGGCACTACAGTTCTGGCTGCGGCTGATAATAAGATCGCCGTGCTGGATATCGTGGCCGGTAAGCCATTGCACATGATTCAAAGCCACCAAAAGACTGTCACTGCTCTTGCGCTGGCTTCTAATGGTGAGCGTTTGCTCAGTGGTGCGCTCGATGGACACATGAAAGTCTTTGAGACCACAGGGTGGAACCCTGTCTCTGGTTCTAAGTACCCCTCGCCCATTTTGTCTCTGCGTGCGATCACTTCTGGAACCGAGTATGAGGACAAGCACATTGCTGTGGGTATGCAGTCAGGTCTGCTATCTATAAAGACCCGTCTCTCTGGTCAACAAAAGGCCAAGGAGAAGGAGCGCCGGAAGGA
>ERZ1673737.2559-NODE-2559-length-15024-cov-4.017302_pt1 | contig 15024 bp, 14 predicted proteins | sample MGYA00580211_ERZ1673737 | MGnify/ENA primary metagenome ERZ1673737 (study PRJEB41218, sample SAMN15661789) | gut metagenome | host: Homo sapiens | place: Canada: London | collected 2015-08-20/2019-03-30 | study: EMG produced TPA metagenomics assembly of... | reverse complement strand
TACTGCGGCCGTCCTAGGTTGGTTTAGCGTACATTTGCTAAGGTCCAATTATTAAATAAATTCCCTCCGACTGCACCTGCAGAATTTCTGGTGATCTGGAAAGAACTTAGCGCAAATCCAAGGCCCCGGCGTGAAATCAACATTGCATCCATACGTAAGGCCGCTCTGAGGCCACTGGAAATGATAGCATTATTGCTCGGTGACTACTACGATTCTTCAAAAGTGGTCCCTGGTGATAGAACCTGTGGCTCAGAAATCGGGTGGTGGTTCATCACTCCTTTAATGTCTGATGATGCCCGTCGAACGTGGAGTCAAAATGCTTCCCCCCGTTTCCAAAGCATCAGAAAGCATAAGTGGACTACCAGGTGATTGCTGCCACTTAGCGAAGAGCGTGATAGGACGGCCATGCTCTGTGAACAGCAAGTTGTATCATTTCCCACTTCATCGCCATTAGCGCTGGTTTGTCTTGCACTTATCATTGATCTACGCACCGTGATGTATACAATTCACAGAAAGACATCAATCCTTTGGGTCTAGAGTCCAAACCTCGCTGACGCAGCTATATATGTTGTGCACCGAGCTGTTATATATATCTTAAGCCCGCCTTTTACATATATCAGCGAGTCGCAGCGGAACTCATTTACAGACTTCACCTATGCCAACGCTTTTAACTCGACACTCTACGTATACCCTTGGGATTTAAAGCGTTTTCTTCTTTCCAACCGTTAGACTGTTCTACGTTTCGTGGTGCATGACTTTAGATCGTCATTCAACTGGGATTGCCCTATCCAGCGCCTGGCTAAAAACCTTCCAATTAGGGAAATTGTCTTTTGAATGGAGTTTTCGTACCACAAAGGGCTCTGTCTTAGAAGAAGAGCTTGATGGCACCCCAAGACCATGATCAAGGTTGACAAATTCAATCGCTTAGATATTTCAGCCGAACTTATCCTAAGGTCGATATACGAGATTCATATCTTTGTTTGAAGGCCAAGTTCGTGGTCAGCAGAATCGACCAGTTCAGGGGATCTGCTGATTCGATTGTCACATCTGTTACCGCTCACAGCACCTCGAGATGCAAGTGTCCAACAGCAATGGATGCGGATCGTCTAGTTGCCGTGGGCATGGTATCCTAACAACCCACGGGATGGGTAGATTGATAGTATCAGGAATTGGACGCACAGTGAACGATGTAATCTTATACCCTAACTGCAAAGTGTGGAGATGCAGACAGGACAAGCCCCCAAGGGGAAATGTACTGTGTATTTTATTGTCCAAACCACCCGTGTCTCGCATTCAGTGGAACGTAGCCATCCTATCAGGCGACAAGGGGAAATGGAAAAGCTGGAGCAGTAATAAATGCGAGGACACAAATTCCCCTGAAACCCCTGCAATCTACCCAGCTTTATTACTTATATATACCAGTAATTGCAGACTGCCTACGTAAACTACGGCGCACATGGCCTGCAAAAGGCAAGGAGCCAAACAATTTTCTAGAGACACCAAATGATACTGACCACATTTTATTTTAGGCGATATTATATGTAAAAATACTTAGGGCCTTAGGAAGTAAGAGTGGACAGGACTTACCAGGAAAATTCTTGCATACGAAGCAAGAATCCTCTATGCTTGGAGCTAGCAAGAACACATAGACCACATGACCAATCTAGCTACAAATACAGTAATCAATAACGATGCAGATCACTCGACGATTTGCAAAACTGAGCAAAAAATAAAGTGCGGAATGTCTCAGCGACTTAGCCACTAAAACGGGTATTTTTAGATATCCGCCACTGCGCACCTGGGGATAGCGGACTCGAGCCACAAAAAGTAAAGCGACCGAGCAGCAAAACAGGTCTGCCTGCTTCCCCGCTAATAGTGTCTCATAATCCAATATTGGAACATGATTGGGCTTGATCCGGACGCTAAGTTATGAGTAAGTCGGAGAAACATGTGGAGAGCGCTTGGCATTCAAGGTCTGCAGGGAATGACAGGATCTTCTTCAGGATCTTATTCACGTAAAGTGGTATTCTTCAGCAAGAAACGCTCTTCAAGCGGTGCATCGCGACAATTCGTTATTAGTTACATGCCCTTGAAGATAGAAAGTGTGATGAGAAAAAAAGGGGAGCGGGAAGATCGCCTGGCACTAATGTTGAGACATTGGACCAACATAGAATTGCCCCATATAAGGGTCCAATTTGATGTCATTTTGCCATTTGCACCGATGCTTGGCTCCATGAATAGCTCTCATTTGTGAGACATCAACCTCGGGTTCAACCTCGGGCACGGAAGTGGCGTCTATTGCCCGTCTCGCCGTCCCCAGGCTTCAGGTATAAAGGTAGGCTCAATTGCAGAAAAAGCATTCCATCCTCATCTTCATCTCATCCTCTCATCCTCTCACAAGTCTATTCGCAGATCCACACTTTCACCTTCAAAATGCAGCTCAAGAACATCGTCCTCGCCGCCTCGGTCAGCGCCGCTGTCTCTGCCGCCCCCTCTACCGAGTCTAACAAGACCTTCGGTGTTATCGCCATTCACTCTGGTAGCGGTGTCCAGAACGCTGCATTTGATGCCTCCCAGAGCAGCATCTTTGCTGGTCTGGCCAATCCCGGCGCCAGCTGCGCCCGTCCCCAGGAGCAGGACGCCACTTTCTATATCATTGACGGCGCCCTTTACCTCTATGACAAGTCTGCCACTCCTCAAGAGATCTACGTTGACGCCTCCGGCATGGGTACGGTTTCTCTCTTCCCAATGAATCACGACAAAGCTAATTGAAGAAAAGGTCAAGGCAATATCGGATACACCACTGGTGCTCAGCCCGCTCCCAAGAACTCCCAGCGCAAGGGATGGGCAGTGAAGGATGGCCACCTGCAATTCTCTGGCAAGGACTTGATCGCTTGCCCCAACAGCATTGATGGTGCCTGGAGCATCTGGGCCTCTGCTGGTATTGATAACCCCGCTGGCAACGAGAACTGTGTTAGCATTGCCGCTCGTGTTATGGAGACATCCAACCCCAACGGCTGCAAGTACACCTCGTAAAGGCCATGAGAGTCTCCAGCCGAATGGATAGAACCTTCGCCTAGCTCGGTGATGGTGATCTCTACACTGTATAGAGCCGACTGATCCTTGACGGCAGGAACCATTAAGTTCTATCGTCTTGACTTTTGAACCTTGTCGAATACACTCCTTTTTAATTAGCCAGCACTTGAAATCTAACAAAGTCGCGAATATGTCAGTGATCATTTTGTGACAATTATATTATCCATCTTTTCGTTTTATCCGAGTCCGGCAAGTTGGGCGCAATTAGGCCTGGATCATATATTATTGAGAGTACTGAATCACCAACAATATTCCTTCCTTAGGGTTGCCAAGCGATTGACCAAACCTGCTAGCCATTGATGTGATTTAACAAGAATACTTTTCATTCTCTACGCACAAAAGCGGTAGCGATCAGGTTTTCTACCACCACGTTGAACACACCACCACAACCCAGACAGATTAAACAAGCTATATAGGGTGGCATACCAGACCAACTAAACATAGGAAATGAAAATGAAAATGAAAATGAAAATGAAAATGAAAATGAGAAAATAACCCGGGAAGTAAGCTCCGGGCGGGCAGCAAGGATGTAGGTAGATACTAACGTTAGTACTAGATATAGTTTATTAGCCATCAGAAGATTGACGTTTAACGTTAACATTAAGAACTTAAGGTTGATAAGTTAACTTCCCCTGAGAAAGAGAAGGGGCAATTTTCGAGACCAATGGGATGGCAAAAGGTAGTCGGCAAATTTCGCCTGAACAATTGCGAAACCAAGAGCTGCCAATTTGGAATTTGGTGAACCTCGGACCTCCGCCACTTTGCATCTAGACACATCTAGACTGGGAAACTACTTCCACACCCCCCTCCCCTTATGTCTTACCTTTTGACATCTTCCATCTTTGCAAATTTATTCATCTCATGTAGGTCACACACATTCACGGTTTCATGAAGTTGACTCATAGATCAGGTATGCATCTTGCGCTGTGTCAGACCTCTTTGTCTGCCCTCGTTACGATCGCCTGTCCTTGGGTCTGCTCTGCTAGTTGATGGCTGCGATCGGATGCGGATTCCAATTGCGGTGCAGCTTGGGCTGCTAGTGCTTCTGACAGCTGTCCTCGGGGTCGTTGTGCTCGCGATTGCTACGGTATCGTGTCACGTCCTTCAGTGATCGGAAAAAGCCAATTGACAATCATAGTGGTTTACCACCTATGAATTCGTGGTGGGAGTCCAGTATGCACCACCCTTTCATATATTCTGACGAGTCTGACTCTGGAGTAGATCACAAAGCCTCGAACTCGTTGCGACCATCAAGGCTAGCCAGATTGCCTCCAATTTGGGCCTCCTCGAGACCACCTGCAAGACCATCGCTACCCGCATTCTGATCCAATCAGCCCTGAAACGCTATTATGCGGGCAATAACACCGACGCAAATTGGGTGACTTCGATCGCCGATGCCCAATCTGCGCTTGGAAGTCGGGGATACTTGAGCCTCTACCAGGCCATCATCTATTCCAAAGACGGACAAGGAGGCAGCGAGACATTGCTCAACGTGACGAGTGACACAGTCCCGGACATCACGCTTCCATATACGTATCCGAATGGGAGCTCTGTGATGCTGGGCAATGACGGGATCGGCTACCCACCCTCGCTCTATCCGAATCTTACCTACCACGGCGCGTCGGGCGACAATGGGTCAACAAATGCCTATGCATTCTCCGACTATATCCTTGGATTAGACTCGGCATTGCTCCTTGGGCCCCTAAAAGTTAATTCTTCCTTCTCACTCGTCTCCTTAACTCTGCCGATCGTCAACAACACCTCCAACACTGATATTCTGGGATTTGTGACGTGGGTATTCCTACAAGCAAGGTCCACCGGAAATCAAACATACGAAAGCTAACCCTTGTCAGTATCGTCGCTAGTGCCGCAAATCTACAGAGTGTCGTGAGCTCGCGGGATGGTTTGGGGAATACCGGACAAGTGCTTCTATTAGGGCCGTTGCAACCGGAAAACACCTTCGTCGCCAGTGCCCAACCTGCAACAGTCACATCAGCCCCTCACGCGGCGGCACTTGGTGCAGCGCAGGTCCACTACGTTTTCGAGCCCTCCCCCCTGCCCAGCCAGGTTAGCCGACACAATGGGATGTCGACCGATACCCCATTTGTACTCTCCACGTACCCCATAGCGTTGAGGGTCATGTTACAATCATACGAGAGCAAAGCTATCAGCCAATTGTCAACTAAGAACGAGCGAGGAGTCAGCGTGGCGGTAGGGGCGGTGCGTCCTCAAAATAGCCTTGCTCAGTGGATTCTTCTTGTAGAGAAAACACACTCCGAATCCTTCGCTCCCATTCTTCGGCTACGAAAGATCATCCTCGCGTGCGTGTTTGGTACAGCTGGCGCAATTATCCTCATTGTCCCTATCTTGACTCACTGGGCGGTTGCTCCTATCCGAAGATTGCGTGAGGCCGCGAAGAAGTCGGTCGAGCCTGAGATGGCGCCACCGCCTGCTCCCCGCGGCCCACAGAGGACATATCCAGGCATGGACGATGGACTGATGGATCCGGTTGAGCAAATCGAAGAACACATGAGCGAGAAGGGGTCTCCCTCCACGTGGGTGAAGCGTCCCCGGAATCCCCTGAGGAGGCCGAACAGTTCCGCCAGCATTGGCAACCTCCCAAACCCTCGCAGTTTTCAGATACCTGGGAGGATCAAGGAACGGAACCATTGTGTGACGGATGAACTCACAGAGCTTACCAAAACGTTCAACGAGATGTCAGACGAATTAACAATTCAGTACAACCGACTGGAAGAGCGAGTGGCTGAGCGGACCCGAGAGCTTGAAAAGGCCAAACTGGCAGCAGAGACAGCCAACGAGAGCAAAACGTTGTTCATCGCCAACATTTCTCATGAGCTCAAGACCCCTCTCAATGGAATCCTTGGCATGTGTGCAGTGTGTATGGGCGAGGAGGACCTTTCTCGAATCAAAAAGTCTCTGCAGGTGGTCTATCAATCAGGAGATCTCCTTTTGCACCTTTTGAATGATTTACTCACCTTCAGCAAAAATCAAATCGATCAAGCAATCCAGATTGAAGAAAAGGAATTTAAGTTATCCGACATCCGATCACAATTGGCCATTATCTTCCAGAATCAAGTGCATGAGAAGCATATCGACTTCAGTGTTAACCTTGTCTCTGGTGGAATCACCGAGCCTAAGGGCACCGTTTGCCTTGAAAGCTCATTTGAACAATCTAGTCTAGCTTTCGGACTGCCTGCACCCGGCCGACTCGCAGATATGGTTCTATGGGGTGACCAGCATCGAATCCTTCAGGTGCTCATCAATTTGGTCAGCAACAGTCTCAAGTTCACGCCCGAGCACGGAAAAGTGGAAGTCCATATCCGTTGTATTGATGACTCTCCCAGCGATGGGATTCCCGTAACTATCAAAGATCGAACTCGACGTAACTCAAGATTCCGGTCCGCGACGGCCTCGAGTACAACCTCATCCACTGTTCCTAGAACTCACGCAAATGATGTCCAATCCGAGGGCCAGAATATGATGCAACCCAATCTCCGCCAGGTGAATTTTGAATTTGAAGTTCATGATAATGGACCGGGCATTCCTGCACATTTGCATCGACGTATATTTGATCCTTTTGTTCAAGGGGATCTCGGATTGAATCGGAAGTATGGAGGAACTGGCTTGGGCTTGAGTATTTGTGCTCAGTTGTCCCGCATCATGGGTGGTGTTATTCTTCTTGATAGCGAGGAGGGCAAAGGATCTCTCTTCACACTCAAAATTCCCCTTGGATTTGTGAGAGAGCTCGCCCCTAGCGCACATACATCAAGCATTCCAGGATCCCGGACCCCCAGCGTCCTGTCTCTGGAAGACTTTTCCAACACCGCGCGGACACCCTCCAATCATGGGTCAGTGCGGAACGAACTTCATGCACCTGGCTTTGAGAAGTCGGAGATCCAACCACGCCTGGTCGGACTAAGTCAACCATTTTTCGCACCAGCTGTGCTTTCATCTCCTGCACCGCCGCTATCAACAACCCTCCCGTCAAATCAAACTACCGCAGAGAATGGTGACGGATCAAAAAGGATTCGTGTTTTGGTTGCCGAGGACAACACTGTTAATCAAGAAGTCGTTCGACGGTGCGTACTGAACCAGTCAGCCCCAACATTGATATCTGGAAGTACTAACTGATAATAGCATGCTTGCCTTGGAGGAGGTTTATGATGTAACAATTGTGAAGGATGGCCAGGAGGCATATGACACCGTCAAGTCGAACATGGAGAAAGGCGCAGTCTTTGACCTTATATTCATGGACATTCAGGTATGGATGACTGCGTTGAATTATTTATGAATCATGCTAATTCACCCAGATGCCTATTCTCGATGGACTCGAAAGCACGCGACTAATACGGCAGATGGGATATTCTGCACCCATTATCGCACTAAGTGCCTTTGCGGAAGAAAGTAACATCAAAGACTGCATGGACTCTGGCATGGACATGTTCATAAGGTTAGTCGATCAAAACGCGATACACGGATCTGCGGCTGACAAAAACCAGCAAACCAATTCGACGACCTGCTTTGAAGCAGGTTCTAAGCAAATTTTCTACAATCATGGAGGAGAACGAAACGGCCTGATAATGACAATTGTACATCACATCGGTGGGAGGAAGAATATGTAACTAACCGCCAAATATTAACGAGAGATTCACTCTGACAGTGAGCCATTGGGACTTCTAATGTTTATTCCTAATTATTTCCACCGTAAAACGCAAAGTAAGTCCCCCTGGCTAACCATGGCGAGGGTCTAGGAGGAAGGACTCCGATATACGGAAAAAAGGAACGGTCGATTATTATATAGTCCATACAGTCCAAACACTTGATAGTAATTGCCATTTGGCAATATCTAGTGATACTATCCGCAGTGAGATGAAAATAACATGTCAAACATCGGATGGTCCAATCAGCTCTTAGAAAGATTATGCCGTAAAAGCCGCGAGAAAGACGTTGCATTGAAGGGAGACATCGGGTCGAACACAAGCAATAATTGTCTTGATTGTCATCAGTTCGGCATACATTACCCCTGACCCCGAACTGTGCGGGGAATCGCTGGGCATTTGTTTTCGGTCAAATTTCACTTCATTTTTACCACCAATCGATGATGATTTCCCTTCCTCCACCAAGAGTCGTCGGAATTCCCATGCAGATGGTGCCATTTAGTCCGCCTTTTTTGGGACCAAGTGGAAAGGCCAAGAATGGTCTTTGCGTGCTCATGGCCCCGACAAATTGCGGGCATTTAAGAGCCCGGGAATCCCTACGCAGTCTGCATCTCGATCCAAGTTAGACTTGGGCTTTCGATTCTGCCCCGTGGTGAGATCATGCCGAAATTTGGTGCCAAGCTCCTGGCGCTTGCCACGCTTGGGCAATGCGTTTTGGCTGCGTTGAACTGCACCTCGTCATCTACGACAGTCAATTGGCTGGGAGAGAAGCCAACCTACAACAAAGGCGTGACATTTGGTCTGCCCTGGCCACAAGGGAAATATTGGCCTGAGCATACCAAGTTCAGCATTGTGGGCGATGCTGGGAATCCAGAAGAGTTGCAGTCATGGGCGACCGGGTACTGGGCTGATGGCTCGCTCAAATGGACCGGCCATGCCATAGGGGAATCAGACCAGATTTATGATGAGTACACTGTCACTGCATTTTCATCTGGCTGTATCGACAAATCTACATCTGCGTCACTCGGTAATAGCACCAGCTCCCTGGTTGTCACAGACCGGAGGAACGTGATCACTGTCCATACAGGGAAGATTAGTGTTTCATTTCTCAAGAAAGGAAGCATTATTGTCGATTCCATCAAGACAAAAGACGGGAGAACGACTGGCGAAAATGGAAGACTTGTTCTTCAGTCTCAGAATTGGGTGCCGGGCGGGTCCGACAGCCGGGGCAATGCGTCAATTGAATATTTCAACTTTGACAGCGACATCCACAATGTCACCGTGAACCAAAACTCTGTCAGGGCACTAGTAACTGTCCATGGCAAGCACAAAGTTACAGGTGGCGCCGACCACGAACCGTGGCTGCAATTCGTTGTCCGATTTTATCTCTATGCAAACTCCGACTCAGTTAAGGTGATGCATAGCATCGTTTTCGATGGGGGAGCCGAAAGTGATTTTATCACTGGGATCGGAATTCGATTTGGCATTCCGTTGAAAGGCGAAGAGCAATATAACAGACACGTCAGAATCGCTGGCGTAGACGGTGGTATCTTCAACGAGGCTGTCCAGGGTATCACCGGGCTACGCCGAGATCCTGGTCAAGAGGTTAAGACGGCCCAGTACGAAGGCCGCCAACTGCCAGACACCAACACCTGGGATACCCGGGTGACCACTCGTCTAAAGTGGATTCCCACCTGGGGAGATTACAGCCTCACCCAACTGACAGCGGATGGATTCAACTTCAAGAAGCGGACAAAGCCCGGCCAGTCATGGGTCAAAATCCCCAGTGGGACGCGCTCAGAAGGTCTCGCCTTTCTCGGCGGTGCCACAAAGGGAGGCCTGGCCGTGGGACTACGCGACTTCTGGAAACGGTATCCGTCAGGTCTAGATATTTCCAACGCTGCATCTGATTCAGGCGAAATTACACTCTGGTTATACAGCCCTGCAGCTGAGCCCTTGGATCTCCGACCCTACCATGACGGTCTGAACGAGAATGACTATGAGGACCAACTGGATGCTCTTGAAATCACTTACGAGGACTGGGAATCCGGCTTCAACACCCCCTATGGAATCGCGCGAACTAGCGAGGTATATCTGTTTGCATTCGACAAGACTCCGGCAAGTGAGAAACTCGCTTCCCTCACAGCGCACATTCAAAATCCTCCGGTGCTGGTAGCTGGACCGGAATATATGCGTGAGACGCAAGCTGTTGGTGAGTACTGGGGCCTGCCTAGCACCACGACGGATACTGCAAAGGTCCTAGAAGATCACCTCGGATTTATCCTTGACTTCTACCGAGGGCAGATTGAGCAGCGTCGTTGGTATGGATTTTTAGACTATGGAGACTTTATGCATACCTATGACACTGACCGACACACCTGGCGGTACGATATCGGCGGTTACGCCTGGGACAACTCTGAGCTCTCTCCAGACCTTTTCTTTTGGATGTATTTCTTGCGCACAGGCAACGAAGATGCATACAGGTTCGCCGAAGCCCTGACACGACACACGGGGGAAGTAGATGTGTACCACATCGGCGACTGGAAAGGGCTCGGTACACGTCACGGCGTTCAGCACTGGGGGGATAGCGCTAAGCAGGCCCGCATTTCCCAACCGCAGTACCGGAAGTACTTCTACTACATCTCGGGCGGAGATGAACGAATTGGAGAATTACTAGAAGAGTTGTTGGACACAGATAAAACATATGGCATTCTCGATCCACAGAGGAAGGTCCGAACAGATGGCTGGACACCTAGCCCCAACTCTACGGTTGCCTTCAGCCTTGGGACGGATTGGTCGAGTCTCGCTGCAGGGTGGTTGATGGAATGGGAACGGCGCGGCTCCAGATGGGAAGAGGCCAAGACGAAGCTGATCAACACACTTTCGGGAATTGCGAACCTGACCAACGGTTTCGTGACCGGGTCGGGGCTATACGACCCTGTTACCTGGACTTTGGGACCTCCCCCTGCAGACCCAGACAACCTTGGAAACGTGTCTGTGTCACATCTATCTGCTGTCTTTGGGTTACCAGAAGTTGTGTCGGAAGCAATCACTTATCTAGGTGACGATCTTCCGACAGGATTCAAGGATGCCTGGATAGACTACTGCTACTACTATCATGCGCCAGCAGCAGAGCAAGAGGCCCGTTACGGGGTCAAGTTTGGCAGTCTGAGCCTTTACCAGGCACATTCACGGCTAGCAGCGTATGCGGCGTATCAAACACAGAACACAACCCTGGCGTTGCGCGCATGGAAAGACTTTTATTCCAGTGATGGATTTACGACAAGCGCGCCGTGGGATATTACACATGTAAATGGAAGTTCGGTTCTGACAGCTGTCGACGAGGCAGCGTGGCTGGCGACCAATGATATTGCGCAGTATGGCCTGGCTGTTATTCAGAACTTAGCGTATGTCTCAAATGCACTTGAGGACTATGCATTTTGAATTATCAGGAGCCAAAGGAATCTAGGTGGCACCACGAAGGCAATTACCTAGGAGTTTTACCTGATGTAGTCAATCCTCCTACTTCTCTACACCTTCGGCTTTGTGCGCTTTGTGTTGACTTTCCTCGCGCCCTAAGATAGCACATAACCTGAAATCCTGCCATAGAACGTAGAGAATACTCACCACTTTCATCCGTTAATCTCTTGCTGATACGCATTATTCGTCCAGTCGCAAGGTCAGTTCGCTTTGGGTCACCTTGGTTTAAAATGCGAGCCAGCCCACATGATTGATCTCTACGTGTAGGTAGGTCTAATGGCCACCTGAAGGCTGCAGTAATGCATGCCCTGAACTATGTGCAGCTTCATTAAACTTGTGTAAGCCTCAGCACGGGAATCCTATCCCAAACTCATTAATTGCAATGAAGATTGCAAACCCCGGTGCGAGATATTGGTTAAGGAAAACCCCGGACATTCCAGCAAATATGGAGAGATTAGTCTAACCGGTGAAGTATACTCAAGCGAGTACTCGTGGAAGCAATAAATTACGCAAACACACGAATTCTATTTATTTCTGTGTGATAGTAGACGTCTACGAGTATATTCCACTGTGGGCGGGACGGGAACTCCCGTATGAGAATGGGACACTGTCGATGTGGTGTGGACCAATGAACACCACAGCCTTGAGAAAAAAGTCCGATAGATTTAGACCAATACAAATGCTTCCTTGTCGAGCTGGGGGGTGGAGTGACACAGTCAGATGCCAGAATATCAGATGGCCCCGGAGGTGATTGCCTAGGGGCGTGGAGCTGCTTGTTCACCGGAGTTACATGAAACCGATCTCCATTGCGCCTCATCAAACACGAATGGCCGATCATCAGATGATAATCAATTTGCCAGGGCTGGCTCTGTCTAGTGACCGGAGCTCCGCGCTTGGGGGTCCGCGGTGAAGCTTTCTTTTGCCAAGACAGAGGGCTTGTTCCGCTTGTTATGGTATACAGGTAATAGTCAGGGAAACCACCATGTTGGCAATACCAGAAATCCTTCAGTCATGGAGGTGCACCTTCAATGGCCGTTTTTCAGTTAACTTATGCGTCGCTCGGTGGACTCCAAATGCCACAGGAAAGGTCATGTTTCGAATATCGTCTAACCTTAGCAGTGTAGTTTATACTCCGAATGTCTGCGCAGTGCTGGACACAAACATCTGCACTATTGATAGGAATCTGCAGTTGGCGTATGCGGATATGAATTCATGAGAGGGTTAGGGGCGATCTCCACTTTGAAGAGGCTTTTCTTGATAGAAATTAGCACCATGTTAATCAAACGCGTTCCTTCCGCTTGAATACTTATGGTCAGCTAATGGCATACTTGAACAGTCAGGACCCCGTAGATCAGTTCGCTTTTAGTCGGCCATCTGACATCATTGAGTGTATTATCCGTTCCATTTCCTGCAATCATCCACTGACACTTGAATCTCATTTAATACACGGGTCGGATAGATAGGAGAGTCCATGAGCTTAATCCCTTTAGGCCGACCTAATTATGAAGTAATTACATAGAAACTTTCAAGCTAATGAACTTAGAATACGTGAACGCACTAGACATACCCAACGTAAGCTTAAGATCCAACCCTGTTTCCACTACAACTTTGCTGCAGGCTCCAAGAGATGCTTCATCTCAGAGTTCGGGTACTCCACGTTTTGAGACGAATCAGATCGTTGTCGATCCCAAGCCCATCTCTCCACCAATTCCGGTGACAACTCCCCCTCCAGCATTTGTGTGATATACTTGCCAAGCACAGGGAAGAACTTGTAACCGTGGAATGATCCGCAAGTTGCAATGTAGAGCCCCTTCGAAGCAGAGTGAGGGGAAATGATAAAGTCAGAGGTAGTCGTGAACGCGTCCCTTTTGAATGTTAAAATAGCAATCGACATTCCACAGAGAGGTACTAACCAGCAGATCCTGTGTTTCGTCATTTCCCAGTCCGCACTCTCTGGTCCATACCACAAGTTCCTTGACTCAACAATGTCCTGCTTGAGAGGCCCAGGAACCTTCCACTGATTGTAGTCGTGCGTGGGTGGAGGAGATGATATGGAACGCCCAGGCAACACCTCTCTAGTGTTTGTGAAAATCTTTGATCCCCACCACTTGAGTTCTCCATCCTTAGTAGGGGGTAGACTACCGATAAAGGGCTTTCCTGTTTACTGTGAGCAGAATTCGCACATATCTATTCAGAAATCTTACCCTCTTGGGGTGTGTATCCTTGGAATCCAACAGGCATATCTTTGAACTTTTTGTACTGCTCCTCATTGAGCTGTGCCATTCCCGTAGTAATACCGGCAGCCAAAATTCGTTCCTCAGCTCGGAGACCGGGGTTGCCGCTCGTCGCAGCGCTCCATTCTAGCAATGTGGGAGTGAAAGCGCCAGCAGCAACGACAACATGCGTGGCAGACAAGACCTCACCAGATCTCGTCTTAAGACCAATGCAAGAGCCGCGACCATCGAACACCAAAGTGGAGACATCTGCCGTCACGTACTCGACACCCAATTCTAGGCACCTTTTCGTAACTGCTCGAAGGGCATCTCCAGCGGCGGCCCAGCCACTAGCCCTGTTAATGAGAACCTCCTTAACGCCTGTGTAATCAGCATTGTCAAAAATTCCACCGTAAAGTCTTCGAGCCTCGGCGACAGGGAGGGCAATAATATCCTCGTTGCGGCCGAGATCTTTATGGTGGGTAATGACATTCTGCGCGTAGTCGCTCCGGCACGCCCAGTATACGCCGGTCTGATGGAAATGTGGCTGCCAAAGAGGATCTGACTTGAAAATATCCTGAGCTTCAAGAGCCAATCTGCAGTAGACCTTGTCGTCATAGTCGGCGCGGACAACCTTGTTCCAATCCCATGAAGCAGCCACACGAGATTCGGCATCGTATGAATCTCGGTCAATTAGGGTCACAGATGCATTAGGATACTTTTGAATGAGATGATAGGCAGTTGATACACCAAAGACACCAGCACCGATAATGAGGTATGAGGGGTTGCTTGAGGCCATCTTGAAACGACCTAAATGGGTTTGTCGCAGCAATGATTCTCGAGGATATAATGGGCTTAAATCGACAAGAAAAACAAGATAGGGGATTGGGATTTTTAATAGTTTGGAGCAAATCGGCCTATCTGTGAAGACTGACTGTGATCGGCGACTTCGGTCTATATCGGGCGGGGGTTCCGTTTGAGCCGATCACGTGCGGACATATGCTAGCTCAACACAGCTTAGAAGCCGTATGCTCTACACGCAGCGCCAGGTTGTCGATAAACGGGCCGGTCATGCTAGTCTGCTAATCACTATAGGTATATTTGAAGCTCACTCGAAAGGGTGGCATAGCCCGTTGGTAACCCTCGGCCTTGTCACGGGTCGGGTCGGGACTAATGGCCCGCTGGTTATATTTGCGGGCAGAAATCAGCGGGGAATTCGAAAAACAAATAAATGCACCATAATCTTGTCATTCAATGTATCAATACGTCTTGAGCCAGAAGAGACACGTTCGTGTCGCCCAATTAGCGGCAGAATACAGGAAAGTGTGGTGCAGGACCTTTATTACGACACCAACTTTATTGATGCAGCTGGGCGTTTGAGCAATGAAGGTACAAGTTTTGAACTATCCCGATCTGACTTTGAGAGTACCGACTGTCATTACCTACGCCTGGGCGTGGTGCAAGGATGCCAAGAAATATTCAGCAACTCCTTGCAGCTCACATATTGAAATGGGGATGGCACGATGGCAGTCTGACATAGCAGACGGGTCGATATC
>ERZ1673737.2558-NODE-2558-length-15029-cov-5.222185_pt1 | contig 15029 bp, 16 predicted proteins | sample MGYA00580211_ERZ1673737 | MGnify/ENA primary metagenome ERZ1673737 (study PRJEB41218, sample SAMN15661789) | gut metagenome | host: Homo sapiens | place: Canada: London | collected 2015-08-20/2019-03-30 | study: EMG produced TPA metagenomics assembly of... | reverse complement strand
CTCAAGTACGGCTGGCTAAGCGGACGGGAAGTCTTGTTTTCCTCACCCTATGGTCGTATATACTTCTTTTATCATTAAAGGGTTCATATAAGAGTCAATCAAACTGATAGGCTTTATAGACCAGTGTTGCTTATGTGCCGCTAGTAGTTGGGTGTCACCCGGGTGAGTTTAGGTGAGAGCCGCTTTAGCGTCGCCTAACTACTGTAGTGGTGGAACCCATGACAGTAGCGTATTAGTGGCCTGAGGTGTCGCCAATACCTCGGGAAGCCTGCATGCAGTTCTTTTTCTATAGGGGACAGCATCCTAGCATCATCAATATGACTACAGTTTTCCACCAAGTTCTTCTTTCATGATACAGCTTCATTTCTAGCACTATAGCCACCTACAGCGACCGCTCTCTACGTCTGTACAGGGCATGGGAGTGGTTGGTTGTGCTGTCCTCGTTGATATCGACCCGTCTGCTATGTCAGACTGCCATCGTGCCATCCCCATTTCACTACGTAGATCATTCACAATGTGACTCAACTTTGCATCGCCTTAGGGCCAAAAGAATTTGCCGATCTATCCACTTCCACTGGATTCTCTCCTTGTATCAACCCAAGATCAGAAAAAAAAATTTAACCCCTTTTTCACCCGGTCTCAATTAACCACAAACTCCCACATCTAAGCATGCATGCAATCGCCTACCTCGGCCCCGGAGATCTCACTCCATTTCCTAACCCAGGAGTTCGCAAAATCGGATTTGGGGAAGACCCGTCCCAATTTACCGTCGCACAACTTCTCGTCCACGGCTGGCCCGTCCAGAGATCAACCTCAGAATGCAACAACCCACCCAACGGCGACTTTGAGACCTGGGCGGAAGAAGTCAATCCACTCACCCCAGAGGAGCGTGAACAACTTCCGCAGAACTCGGACACAAAATCTTGCCATACACCATGGCGCGACCAAATCTATTATATGTGGAACCATGTATTTTATGATGTTGGTAATTGGATGTCTTGGACGTACGGCACCAGAACCTTCAAACCACCCAATACAGAGGTCTTCGCCCTTGAATTTCCGACATCCCATGAGAATGGTAACGGTAGGAAGGACCCCGCCGCGACGAAATTCTGGGACGCAGAGACTCTGCTTATTCCGGCTTACATGGCCCGGGGGGTTTCTTTGCGTGTTGAGACGCTTAATCCTGGCCAAGAGGATGGTGAAGCTTTTCATCCTGCGGATTTTAACCATGGGGACCGTTATAGTGTCTGGTATGTGAAGGAGGGGCTGCAAATGCGATTTTATGTCGAAGGAGACTGGGATCAGAGCGCGGACGGAGTGGCTGCAGTGATGGTCTATGGGAATATGTTAGGTGAGCCGCTCGAGATTGTGGACGAAGAGAGCGAAGACGGTGAACATAAAGAGTAGACGGACATGCAGCCTAAATCTGGGGACGGCACGCTATAGTATCTACTATGTCCTGTACGAAGTCTTCATTATAACATCAAGAATTCATCGAGCATGTTGGACCGGATGCAACGCGTCCCGGTAAAGATCTGGTTTCTTGATACGAACTATAAATTTCTACCATTCGAACGAAGGAGCAAAAGAAGCAAAAAACATACAACAGTAAGGATTCGCTAGTGGTCACCCACCTAACTACTAACTTACCGGCGTGTGGCTTAAGTACGGCTGAGCGGACGGGAAGCCCTGTTCTCCACACCCTGTGGTCGTATGTACTAGAGCTAGTATGAAAGGGATATCTATCCTTTGATTAGGGTAGCCAGTCTAGTGGTATCGCCCGGGTGAGTATAGGGTGAGGGCCGCTTTATCGTCGCTCGACCGGGGTGAGAAAGGTGAGTGCGCTATAGATAAGGTGAGAAGCTGGGTGAAAATCACCCAAGTCGCGCGACCACTGCATTGAACCCCTTAGCTGAACAAAGACATAGGATCATTGGATCGTGTTGTTTCCCTTGAAACGCTCGGCATCTTTGCATCTGCAAATGACTAGAACTGGAAGCATCATATGTCGGGCGATCAGTGCACTAGCCTCCTCAGCTGAACAGCGCTGTACATCTCAGCTCCAAATATTAGCTCCAATATAGATTTTACCAACCAAATTCAATGTAATCGAAAGTGATCAAAACTTCGAACTTCAAAAGCTGGGTTCAAAATACTGATATTGGTATTGGAAATTACTAGTGATAATTGTGGCATTGTAAAACGCCACTAGGCGCGGAAATTGCATAAGAACCGACCCCTTCCCGGGCCACTTGAACCCTGCATAATCTAGCCAAAACCATCACCAAATTTTTTTATTTCCAACACAATGGCAAAGACTTTGGAGGAATTGGCCCTCCTAGAGCCCCTATGGGACAAGGCCATCCAATCACCGTCATCCGTCACGTTAGACGAAAAACACCAGATACTAGAATGGCCCACCATGGCAATAATGCAGGCCAACGCCCAAAAACACTTGAACTTGTCGGTTAGCGTTCTTTTCCACAAAGCAGCCACAAATCCGGATTCTCTTACCTACCCAGAGTGTCTTCTTATGGATAATGACTTTCGCATCATGAGCTTGCTAGACCAAGCCAAGTATTCCAATGATCGACTGCTGTGGGAAACCGAGCGGCCGGATCTCATAGAGAAAAAAAATCAGGCGCGCGCTATTGTCCTCTCTACCGTAGAGGCAAAAGCATTCGCCAGCTTGAGGGATGACAATATCTTTTTCCCAAAACAGATGGCATATTATGCTGCTCTCCAGGCGAAGCGGAAGCCTCTCACAATGCCTCGGGGGTGGATAAAGAATGTCCTCGACCAGGAAGGAGAGGTTAAAACCTTCGGCTTTGTGTTCTACCACCCTAAGGACCAGGAGAAAAATCTATGGGAGAAGTTCCGGGAGAAATTTGACGAGATCCTCAAGGAACCCATGTTCTCGGCGGACGGATTTGATCTAATCGAAGAGTTCAAAGTAGCGGAGTTCGTTGAGTTTGAGAGTCCAAACCCGGACAATTTGGATATTCTTAGAGAGTGAGTCCAACAGATCAACGCGGACTCATAACTACATGATACTAACGAAATAGGAAATTCCGTAACCTTCGGGCAAGGACTGACTTGAAACCAGGAGTCTTGTCCAATGTTTTTTTGCTTGCCTCAAACGAAGCCTGTGAATCGTACATTATGGGACGTCAAAAAAGCTATCTTTGGGCAGTCGATCCTGATTGGCCTCAAACTGGTGCCGACGAAGATGGCTACGATGGACGTGTCAAAATCAGCGCCACCCAAATCTTCTATCGGTTTTACGAATTCATGTTAACAAGAGAGTTTACGTTGAAAGAAATCTGGCACGATTTCCACCAGGTCAATGAGACGCAAACCCTTCTACCCGGTCCACTTGTTGCTTGGCAACTGACAAATCTTGTTAAGCCTGCTCGTGTTTGGCCTACTTCATGAATAACTCTCTGGTACTGCTTTCTCTGAGGATCGTGGTTCGTATGTGTTGTGGAAGCAGACATCAACGACAATTGTGGACCTGTCGATCTCATCTATACTCAGATCGAGATAATCCATTGTTTCGTTCGCCCGTTGAAAAGCATCGTGGGATTCCACTCCAAATCCTTGACATTGGAACCAGCAAAGGAACATGGGCGTTGTATGTCGGACCCTGCCGTCGCGGTCATGCGTCAATTTGTACTAACACTGGCTAGTAATGTTGCCGACATGTTCCCTAATGCCACGGTCCGGGGTGTGGATTTGTTTCCTGTTGCCGGTGACTTGGATGCCCCCGAATTGCGTGATTGAAGTTGATGACATCCTAGACGAATGGACCTGGCGCGAGCAATTTGATCTCATCCACTTGCGCAATATGCTTGGGTCGTTTGATCCTCGAGAGTGGGATCGCGTGTACACACAGTGTTGCGAGTGAGTATGCTTCACCAAAAAAAGGACAGGCAGTGTCTCTGACCATAGAACAGAAAAATTGCCCCTGGTGGGAGGGTTGAAAAAGTAGAGGCTGGTCCTTTCGTTCAAAGCGACGACGGGAGCCTGCAGTCCGACAACACCCTGGCAAGCTGGGGTCCAATTATTGAAAGAGCGGGTGCCCGTGCAGGTCGCTCTTGTGCGATATCGTTATCACGCTGGGCTCAAGTATCGAGAAAGCTGGCTTCGTGGACGTGCACGAACAGAAGTAGAAGTGGCCCCTCGGTCCATGGCCCAAAGACCAAAAGCTTAAAGAGGCAGGAATGGTCAACGTACAGCACTGGATGTCGGGTATCGAAAAATGGTGCATGTGGTTACTCACGAAATATGGAGAACTCGAACCGCGGACGAAAGATCAGGTCCATTCTGCGCCAAATTGCGAAGCGAACTCAAGAATCCTTACGTCCATGCATACCACACCACGTAAGTCAGTCCAGCAGGGCTCCTGTTTGTCATTGAAGCTGACATTACCCTAGACGACGGAGTCTCGGCTTCGAAGCCTTTCCCAGATGAAGTTCCGCGCAAATGCTATGACTGCATGTCTGATCTAGTTACTCCACTCTTATACCTAAACGCTAATATTTACATAGTAGAAAACGTGCATTACCTCTCTCTTATCGGCTGGAGCTCTACGTTTGGCAACAGAGTGCATTACAAGACGAAAGGCAATCTAAAATCTAAGTTGGCGTCCATGTCAGGAGCCTATAAGTACATATTTGAAGGTCAACAGGCTGAACATCCTGAACATCCGGACTCAATGGTCCTTCCTAACGCGTGTTGCCCTAATTTGGATAACATTTACTGGTTTGGTTCGCTTAGCTGCGTAAGATCCATTTGATGAGATTTTGAGTATCAAAACCGTCACCTTTTTTAATTTGCCGTTCTTACTTCCTTTGATTCTCTGATAGGGCCAATCTAACCGCCGGTCAGAGAAGCATCAATCCTTATGCGACTATACGATAGGCGTTAGGCGCCTCCTGAAACGCGTCGTACTAAAATTATTAGACAAATGGAATGTGCCTCTATCTCGGGTCTATGAGTATAATAACGTCTTTTCCTCAAGTTTCTGGTGCTTCACAATCCATCTCTCTCGCCCGGAACATTATTCATTCAAACTCATAACTGCACAATTCCTATCAAATCTTGTGTGCACTTTTCGATTACTTCTCACAGTTAGGTTGGCCATTCTTACTTGCCTTTCTAGACTTGCTTCGTCAGTCATGTCTGGTTTTCAGCCTATTCACTTTGTGCCAGCTAGTCGCTAGGCTCAAATGTTGGCCATGCCAGTGACGCGAATCCTCGCCGTTCCTCATCGGAAGACATGGGGTACAAATCACTGGTGAACATCCCCTACAAGCTCGGTTCGCGTTGATTGCCAGCCAAGCTACAATGTCCAATTGTTAAATATGGGGTTCAGCGCGCTCCTTCATATTAAATAGCCTCTTCTAGGAGTACCCAGAATTTCTCTAAGAATTAGTCTCACTATCCCTCAATACCACTTGTTCCTTAGTCATCTTTAACTTACCTAGATGACAGGCTCTATCCTGCACACACTAGAACCCTTCTTATTTTACATTTTAATACCTGCCTATGTTTACTACTTAGACTTACTGAATTATAACTTAACAACACTACGAATAGCCTAATAGCCGGGCATAGAACTATTCGGCGCTCTACCTAGCATCGTTGCTCGATACCCTCAAACGGACTTAGCCCGTATAAGGCCAGTTAGTCGGCGGTACAGTTAAGAGACAGATCGTTGACGTCCTAGGCATAGCGATATAAGGCAAGTAACCAGAAACCTTCTAACATAACGACGACCGGTTAGATGTGCGTCACAGGTATCCCCAGCGCACGAAGGTAAACCCTTCCTCTCACTACGTTCGTTTTAGGGCACCTCTAACTCGTGATAAACACATTCCGTTTAGTAGTAACTCAATATGTCTATAATATCATTGTGTCAACATCCCTTGCATAGAGTAAGCATTTGAGGATAACAACAGTTAACACCATCTTTCGCATCCAATCATCATTTAACTACCCCTCAAACCTTGGGCTGTGATTTCTGCAGTAGCTTGAATTTCTGTAGCACTCCTTGGCAGGGAGGCCCTTTGCAGACCGTCACTATACGCTCCGACAGGTTGTAGACGACGAAAGCCACCGTCATGTTCTGCTTAGATGTATACCCAGTGAGGACGGCACTGGGCGTGTTCTTTTGGTTCGGGTTCGGGTGATTGCACAGACTTTCAGGATATGCCAGATGATCTGAGAAGGCTACCCTGATCTTTTCCGAGGTGAGTCGCCCTGCAGCACAGTCTGTTCTTACCCCTTTTTCAGCCTGCAAACATCTGAACCAGCTGCTCCCGCCGGGATAGCGGTCAAAAACATGGTCGCGACTGAGAAATTCGGGGCTGAGAAAGTGATTGCTGTGGACAAGATAGTGGTCGTCAATGTTTCCGTAGAACTTGTAGATGCGGCCGGGTGCGACTTCCATGGCCATTGCGAATCCGTCGGCTGTCGAGACGTGCAGGTTCCCGGAGACATGGCGGGGAAAGGCATTGACAGCTACTAAGCCATCGGCGTAGTTGCTGTAGTCAAGAAAGACGCGTCTGGCCACAGAGAGGGGCAGAACTGGCTTGGGGTTCTTGATCTCGTGGTAGACACCATCCTGGTCGATGTGGGAGACCGGTACGTAGTCCTCGCTTGACAGCAACGAGTTTGCAGTAACCGACATGCCGGCGGAGTTCATTCCGCTGCGAATCAGTTGACCAGCTTCCGTGAGGATAAACATAGACGGCCGATCTTCGGACGGTTCTGGGTGCACCTCGAGATAGATGATGAGGTCCTGTTTGTAGAGATGGCTGGACATGTCCCAGTTGTGCACGGCCAAAGCGTGGCCAGATGCAACTGCGTTCGGGGGAAAGAAGCCGCTCGTGCACTCGTCATTCCCGTCAAGTTCCTGTGGAGTGTTACCGCCCTCTTGAAGTCGATACATGCATCTGCCCAAGTCATATCGAGCGTTAAGCATGATGACGTCCTCGACGTTCACGCCAGCGCCATCGGCAATCCCTCTGATCTCTTCGAGTCCGGTGGGGTAGAACTTTTGAAAGGCTGGGAGATAGACGGTTTCGATGATCTTAGAAGAAATGGACCTGCACGATGAATGTGAGTTCGATGAATCCGTGTCTGTCACACCCACCCAGTTGTGCCGTGTTCTGCTTACCAATGCGGTAGCTTCCCAGGAAGCTTATAATACTCAATGTTGGCGCGAACCTTCTCGCTCACCTGTCTTCCATGCGACAAGCCTCTCTCGTAGGGCGTGCCCTCGACAACAATGTGCTGGTAACACGACGGACCAGGGACCTCCATGACGGGGGTTTCCAACGATGGCATGTTGTAAAGGCGTTAGCAGCGGCAAGATGGGAATACTGGAGAATGATGAAAATTAATTCTCGATCGGCACACATAGAGTGTAGAGCATTGGCCCGGCCTAGGGGGTAGTTATCAATTTGAGTTGTGTCGCTTGGCACGTCGCCCGATTGTCCCAAAGGGGGCACACGGGCGACGGACCGATCACCAACCAGGGCATCTCGCTCGCGGCGATGGAAGTAATACGTGGTCAAGATAGAGTTGTCATATGACAAAATCATCGCCCATGTCTTGGGCAATCCGGCGAAGATCGGCACGACCGCCCGTCGCCTCCTCGGCGGCATGCACTTTTTCGACGAAGGTGCATGCGTTCACAAAATGTTTTCCCGCACGGCAGTACTCCTTTATCTGTTGTAGCGTCCACTCTCTGTAAATCGGGTCTTTTGCCTCGATCGCGGCCATGATCAGTGGCACCGGCCATATCTTGGTCGGCGGCGCTTCCGTTCTCGGCCGCTTCAGTTTCCGATAAAAGTGGCGAGTGATGGTGATTATCTTTTCCGCATGGATGCTCTTTGCATACAATAATTCATTGGGTTGATATACTCTCGACGCGTATATCTCTACCGCGTGAAAGAGGGCGTTTGTGGTCAGGTAGATGGACAGCACCTTGTTTTCCGCAGCTTTCGCCTCGCTGAAACTCTCGAGATCCTGCGCCAGTCAGTCAATGCCCACCTCTCCCCTTCTCATCATCGTTTCGACTCACCAGTCTAATGTCGTACAATGACTCCCGGACACCCACTTCAAGACTCTCGTCTGGAAGGCCGCCATGGCTCCTAGATACTTTTCCCAGCAGACCGACCAAGCGGCACGTAGCGACGTACAGAGGCCTGTGAGCCTCGTCCCACTGCCGTTCTTCCTTGGGGTACAGCAGGGTGTATTCCCTCTGTAGAAAGTCATGAGACTGCTCCAACGCTATCATCAGCCCCGAGTCATCCCCCATGGACTGAATGATGCGATCATTCCCCTGGTAAAAGAGGGCAGTGCGTGCATCGAGAAAGCAGAACCATACAGCCATTCTGACGTAGAGTGAATGCGATTGACTAGGGCCCCGGATTCCCAGCAGTAAAGCTTCGAGGCTGAGCATCTGCTTTAAAGATGCCTGTCTTGAAAGTAGGAGGTCAGTCCAGGCCAGGAAGTATAGAGTCACGGAGACAGCATCCAGGTCATCATCTTGGGCTAGAAGCTGGAACCAGGTCTGGCTAGCCTCTTCGGTTACGTTCTCAGCCAACAGGTGGATCCCGAGCTGATCTCTGAGGGCCGCAATACTCTTGCCGTAATGCTCCAAAGCGTTCACTTCGGAACCTAGTGCTCCGTAGCAATGGAGGTGGGCAGCCGTCCATGCGTACAGAGATGATATCACAAATGGATGACTCGAACTGAAGCGATTGAAGAAGTAGGTGTGATTGTTCCAACCCCGCTCCTTTGAGCTGTATTTCGATGTTAGGTTCTGGGTATAGTGCTGTGCCAGAACGCGATCGGAAACCGCCGAGAGGGAGGCAGAGCTCGGGCTTTGACGGTCTGAGTTTGGCACGTTGAATCCAGCGGATACTTGACCCAATGTATTGGCAGACAGGCCACAATTTGGGTTGGGGAAGTCACTGGCACTGACGGCTAAGTCTGGAGTAAAGTCCCATTGCTGGTCCAGATAAGAGTCGAATATGCCGTCCATCCAGGGCAATCCCTCCATGTCGCGGATTGGGAGTGATGTTGATTCCAATGGTTCCGACTCGTGTCCTTGGGAGCATGTCTCAGCCTGCTGACTCAATTGTCGAGGACTTGGCTGCCGAGGCGTATTTGCGTCTTTCGAAGTCTTTCTCTGCTTTTTACGATGGCCCGGATGTGTCTTGACATGCTCTGTCTCATCTACAAACTCAAACACAGCGAGCGGTGACGAGTCGTAGATGCATCTGAGATGTGAGCGTCGGCACGGTGAGCAGCGCGGCTTCAGCATATCACAACCAAGCTTCCTTCTTGTGCATGTACTGCATGGGGCCATGGTGAGTCGCTTCACAGTCGAGACGAGGTGAAGACGGGAATTGTTAGGGAGCAGATGACAGCCCGATGCTTCGTGCTTGATAACTCCCGAGGAAGTGTCATAAGGCACAAGAACCCTGAGAAGTAGGCCATATGGGTCCGCCAATAGAATGGATAGTAGGTCTGAATCGGTATTAGTGCTAACTAACGTATTTCCTGGCCGAGCGGGCCACCGGCCACCGCCTTCCTTGTCTGAATCCTCGCAAAAACACGGTGAAGAGGAGGGTAGTATCCTACTAGCTATCAGAGATATTAAAATTTCAATTTGAAATCTCTTTGTCAGGCCGCAGTGCGACACGCTATACCCCGCTCGGCCCTACAGTATCTGCCGCTGGCCGACAATTTTGTGGAGATACAGGTGCAAACAGCCATAAATTAACAGATACTGAACAGACTGCGCTCAGCCACTAGATGTAAGACCTAGATCCATGCGGTGCAGCACCTAGGACTAGAGTCGTGCGTGAAGGGCTAATATTCTACTAACCGACCGCGTCCAACAGTCTACCAAATAGCGGCATATGAATACGGACACTGAAACGAACTAGTTAAAAAAGAACAAGCAGAAAAGCCTCAAAAATAAACTATACATCCATTTTCACTACATAAAAGCAAAATCTGCTGTCCCTAGGACGAAATGACGGAGCATGTGAACGAACCAGCAAGGTTTCCAGTCTCAACTTGCACGATTGTCAACTCCACAGAGCTATGTCTGCTGTCCCCGCTGAGGCTTACCAAATATACCTGAACGACGGTTGCTGCCAATCAGTCAAGTCCAAATCATCCTCGGCAGTATGCACACTGCGGTTGTCCTCTGCCTGAAGCCGGTCCCGACGACGGTTTTGATACTTGACATAGATGCTAAGAGGAAAAATGGTCAACAGCTGGGAGAGAATGAAACGGCCAAGCACTGCTCCACTTACATCAGTACAATCTCCAAGGTAATCATCACGGATACGGAGGAATAAAAGGCTCTAAAAGCCCTCTGGAACTGCGGGGCCTCGGTGCTGATGAAGAACTGGGGGCCGGTAAATTGACCGACGCAATACCCCAGAAACATCATGACCTGTGAAAAATGATCAGAACCGGGCTCAGTCATGCTTAATCGATATGCCTTCTTACACTTGCGGTGGACTTTTTGGTAAAGCCTGCAACATTCGAGGAAAGCATGCTCATGCCCAGGCCGAATGGGACCGTGTTGACATAGATGACTACGGGTTTGTTAGGTGCAATTTGAGACCGTCATTGAGGGAAGCAGATACTCACTGTAGAAAGACGCAAGTCGACTGCTGTGGTTAGATTCCGGAAGGTCTAGCACAGTCAGAACCTTGCTTGCAATTGTCAGTCCTTGATGGTGGGTAACACTCACTGCCCACCAACACCGCGCCAATCAAGACGATAACGTTCATGGCGATCATGACGTAGCACCTGGTATTCTTGAAACAGCTACAGAAGCAGCCACTGGAAGAAGTTAGCAAGGCTGAGCGAAGGACTTGGCAGGAATGTCGGTCCCTACGCAAGGACCACCGAAAAAAAGTGGATGGCGTTAGATGGCATGCTCATTAATGTAGCCTGGCGGCTGGAGTAGCCAAGAGTCTCCGTTAAAACGATTTTGGAGAACTACGATACCGTCAGAATGTCATTGTTACTGAGAATCGCGGATCACTCACCGCTGTTAGACCTCCTCCCTGCAACGATTGAAGGAAGGCATGTATGGCTAATATCCACGGCTGGGGATCAATCAAGCATTCTCGGACCTGGTACCATTTGTAGTCGGTGTTTTTGATGCTGGTGTGATTTTTCATGGCCTATCGTCTGATAAGTAACTGCCGCTTCCATCTAAACGTGGGGTTCTTACTTTGGCTGTGGCGATCGTTCTTTCCCTCTTGTTGAGGAACCACGCTGACATAGGCGACGATGGCACGGCAAAAAAGATAATGACTCCCCAAAATAGAGTCAATGGCCCAAAGACGAGATAAATAATCTGCCAGATTGCGTATTTGGAAACCGAATGTTCTTTTCCTGAAACTCCGTAGGTGATGGCATCGGCGATGAAGGCACCGACAGCACTGGACGACCACCACAAGGACGTTCGAAGCGCTTGCTCTTCTCGGCTCCAGTATTGAGAAATGAGAATTGTCAAAATAGGTGACATGCATGATTCGAAGACCCCAAGGAAGACACGGTTGACACAAAGCGTCGCAAATCCTTTCGTGAATGCCGTTGTGGTTGCAGTGAGACCCCAGAGAAATATCATGACACCAAAGTATCGTCCGCTGTATCGAATTAGACCATATTTTGACCTAGCTGCGTGAAAGAGGAAGCTCACATGGGAAGCTTTTGCATCAAGAGTGAGCTAGGATACTGCCAGACCAGATATCCTAGAAAGAAGATGGAGGATGACCAGCTATATTGCTGCCCAACGAGATTCTATTTGAAATTAGATGTAGTCATTCCAAGCGCTTATCACACTTTACATGCAGCTCACCAGGTCTTTGTTGATGCCGAATATGGAGGCTTCGGATAAGGCAACCTTGTCCATATAGTTGAGTATATACGTGCATGCCATCTATTTTCTTGCCGTCAGTTCGGTATTTTCGAGCTCGATCGGAGAATCGTAAGCATCCATACCAAAGGAAGGAGGATCAGATCGAGCTTCCATCGGACCCGCGCACTCTCCTTGGAGCTGTACACCAAGTCGAATGGAGGGGAGCCCAGGTCTTCAGTATGTTTCTCGGCATCGTCAACGTCGGCGATGGGCTTGCGGTCGCCTCCAGCGACATTAACGCAATCGACCACCCCTGCAGTTGACTTGTTGTGCATAGTGATCACCGGCTTGGAGGCGCTATCCATCGTGGTGTTTCTGGTCGAGTGGTGTGTTGAGAGATGCGCCATGCAAGGTCATTTGTAGTCGCATGCGACTCGATGCCAATTATAACCTGAAGGGTCTTGCATATCTCGGATATCAGATGCATGGCTCAAAAAGAGACGGGGATCATTTGGCGGAGAAGTGGGGATGGTTGAGTTTCGCTCAACTGGCTCAGAAAGGCATAAATAACATAGATAGCGTTATCGGCTAGCTCCACTAACCGTTTTCGGACGATTGCGCGAGTGACAAAGATAGCCGCATGCACGCGTATCTAAGCTTTATACACTGGCCACTGCTCTGGTGGCTTCACAAGGGGTTGATGCTTGGCTCATTACTGAGTTCTGACATGTGCTTATCTGTGATTTGAGACTGGACTGAGGTAGCATCTAGTACTCTAAGGATATTTTGCAGGACATTATCTCCCAACAGAGCCCATTAGGCTGTTAATTACGACGATGGTGTGGGTAAGGCGGCTTATGTAACGACCATTTGCTGCTCGTCGCCTAAACCACTCAAAACGTCCGTGACGGGGCGATCCGAGATGGTCTTCTGATTGAGGGCCCATTATGGACGGGCTGACGCGACTCGACACCGCTACCGGTATAATTGAGAGCCCGCTCAGGTGATAAATCACCTTTAGTTGACCTCTTATTACTGTGCAATCAGCACCTTTCTCATTCGTGTCGCCTATCTTTCCTTTGCTCCAGATACACACACACAATGCCTGAACAGTATGTCGTCCTCGGAGCAGGAGTCGTTGGGCTTTCCACGGCCCTAGAACTGAAACGTCGAGTTCCGGCAGCCCATGTCATCATCGCGGCGAAACATTTACCTGGGGATCGGAGCGTCGACTACTGCTCACCATGGGCTGGAGCGAATTGGATGTCAACTGCTACTGACAATGGAGTTCAGGAAGAGTGGGATGCCGAAACCTACCGCCGCTTTGGTGTCCTTGCCGACACTGTCCCCGAGGCAGCCATCACACGGATGGATCTCAACGCTATCTTTGACCGCCCAATAGAGCGGGCGGAAGTGCTCAGTCAAGTCACTGGCAAGATTTGGTATGATAAAATCACAGGTGGCATTCGCCCTATACCGCGGGATAATCTCCCAGAAGGTGCTTGCTTCGGGTTGGTCATGTCTACTTTCAGTGTCAATACACAAGGATATCTCGCTTGGTATGTCTTTCTCCCCTTCAGCTCAGCAACTTGGCTTATTAAATACTTCAGGCTGTCTACCCAGTGCCTTCAAGCTGGCATCGAAATGCGGAGGGCTCATTTCGACGACATCCGTCACGCTTTCCGGGACATTCCCTCGGATGCATATTTCAACTGCACTGGGCTGGGATCTTATCACCTCAAAGGAGTTGAAGACAAGAGCCTCTACCCAACTAGGGTAAGTGATTCTATGCTGCCTGGGTATTCCTAGCTAATAACGGTTCAGGGCCAGACGATACTCGTGGAGACACCCAAAACGCCCATGAAAGCCATGTACTTTCGCTCTCCGAGGCGGGTGGACAATGACACCACGTATGTGTTTCCACGCTACCCTACCGGTGGTGTCGTTCTGGGTGGATGCCGTCTGGATAATGACTGGAGCGGTGAGGTGGATGAGACCCTCGCAGACGACATCATGCGACGCTGCTGTGCACTGGCCCCAGAGCTCGGGAAGCCTGAAGATCTCAAGGTCATATATCATGCCGTCGGTCTGAGGCGTAAGTCTTGGTTCACTTGATTACCTCCCATAATTGACTGACTTGGTACAGCAAGCAGAATAGGGGGGCCTAGAGTCGATTCGGAAACTATCGATGGTAGTTTGGTTATCCATAACTATGGCGCTGGCGGGACAGGCTACCAGTCATCATGGTGAGTAATGAAAGATTATTCTTGTTATGATGAACTAACAACTTTCGAGGGGAACTGCAAAGTATGCTGTGGATCATCTTCTAGACAGCAAGAAATCGAATTTGTAACGGAGGAAGGCAAGAGGCAAATAAATATACAAAATTTTGGACAACGAGAGACAAGCTGGACAGGAGAAAGCAGGTTATTTCCAAATCGATCAGTAAGAGACTCCTCGACGTTTCAGAAGGGTCCTCAACTTGCACAGCTAGACTAGATTAGACTTCCACGGAACCTAGCCTAATCCGGGCCTAACCCGGGCCTAACCTAGGCTGGGTTAGCTTTTTTGGGTCGGAGTCTCTGACCTAGTATTAGGTCCAGGTTAAGATGTATAACCTAGCACTAGGTCCGGGCCCCTAACTTGGGTTATAAACACTACAAACACGCTTAGGCCCGTGACACATGAATTATGCATTTTTTGCCTATAATATTAGGTATTCCTATTATAATAAAATTAGAACTGACCTCTTAATTCCAAGAAGATCGAGAAAGAGACTAACGGCGTAGTTTGTCCCAGGATAAGTCCAAGTAAACTAGGAGACCCACTACCGTTGTCGCAGTAACCTGATTGATCACCTAATTTCCGACACTTAGATTAAATCAGTATGTTAGTATTAGCAACCTTTTTGGATATCCACGAGTCCTACCTTGGTAGACCTGGCTGTGACCCGCGACCCTACCCGTATAGGGTTAGGGTCTAACCTTAGCGACAGTCAGGACCACTACCTGACTAAGGATGTCATGTCGCAATTATCTTACGAATACTACATGAAACCGGGTCTATAGATGATCCGAATGGCTTCGGGTATACAGTATATCCGGAGGTTAGTCATGTA
>ERZ1673737.2553-NODE-2553-length-15036-cov-12.878313_pt1 | contig 15036 bp, 11 predicted proteins | sample MGYA00580211_ERZ1673737 | MGnify/ENA primary metagenome ERZ1673737 (study PRJEB41218, sample SAMN15661789) | gut metagenome | host: Homo sapiens | place: Canada: London | collected 2015-08-20/2019-03-30 | study: EMG produced TPA metagenomics assembly of... | reverse complement strand
TGTAATCTTAACGCGCACAACTTCCACCTCCAGTGTTTTCATTTGCATGGTCTTCCGTACTGCCCGGAACGTTTATCCGTCGTCATTTTCGGGCATAAAAAAAAGACCTAACTTCCATGTCGCTTGTCAATTTTAGCACAGAGCAAGCATGCAAGTCAAGCCTTTTTCACTTAAATATAAAGAAATTCACTGTTCCATACGAACGTCTCAAGTGCACAAACTCGATTCCGCTCCGCTTCATCTCGTTTTCGAAATGTCAAAAGAAGTCATAACCCCCGTGGATATCCACTACACTGCCATTCATATACCCGTTTCCAAGCACTGCAAATGCCATATCCGCCACTTCCTCCACTGTTCCGAATCTGTGGAGTGCGATTTTTTTATTGATGCGGTCATAGCTCTCCTGGGTGCGGGCGCTGTGCCATGGAGTTTCGATAAATCCAGGTGCAATGGCATTCACAGTAATGCCCTTCGGCTCAAACTCTTTTACAAGAGATTTGGTCAGGAAATGGATCGCCGCCTTGGTAACACCGTACACCAGAGAAGACGAATACGCCTGCTGTCCTGCATAAGATCCGGTAAACAAAATGCTTCCACCTTCACTCATCATTGGCCGCAGCTCCTTAACCATAAACACAGGCACAGAAAGATTGGTGTTCACGATCCTTGTCCACTCCTCAAAAGTATAATCCTCATACTTGGCATAGGTGCTCACTCCCGCATTGCTCACCAGCCAGTCAATATGATCTGCCTGGTCTTTCAGCTCCGCCACAAAAGCCATCATATCTTCATAGGAAGACATATCTGCTTTCACCAGGACCACCTGAGATCTTTTTTCCCGGGGAAGATTCTCAAGAAACGCCTGTGCCTTGTCCTCATTATGCCCATATGTTACAAAAATCCTGTCCTCAGCTGCTGACTCAGCCAGAATTTTCTCAGCGATCCCTCTTCCAATGCCGGAGGTACCGCCTGTGATCACAGTTACTTTTCCCATATTATATCTCCATCAGTTCATCAAAAATCGGTTTCGGTATATAAGGCTGCTGATTGTGGATCGGCTCCCCAAGACAGGTCTTCGGGTACGCATAAGTTCCGTTCTCCAGCATGATCTCCAGAAGCTCCGGCCCGTTCTGCTCCAGAAACTCCCCGGAAGCATTCTCCACATCTTCACCCTGGATCCTTTTTGCCCGGATTCCATACGCCTTAGCCACATCTGAAAAATCACAGGACGAAAATCCGCTGCCATCGGAAGTATCCGCATATACGCAATCAAAATAATCTCTCTGAAGATGGCGTATCATACCCAGAGCCTCATTATTCATCACGACCATTTTCACCGGAATGTTCTCACGCTTCACCCACTGCAGCTCCTGGATATTCATCTGGAATGCACCGTCACCGCAGATACAGGCTACCGGCTTACCGGTGGCATAATGGGCTCCGATCGCCGCCGGAAGTGCATAGCCCATGGCACCATGTCCACCGGAAAAAAGAATCTTCTGATCCTGTTTATTATGAAAGGACTGATAGCTCCATACCATATGCTGACCTACATCAACAGCCACAGCACCCGTATCTCCAAGCTGGTCACTTAAATATGCGATCATGCGGTTCGGATATCTCTCCGGAGTCTCATCATCCACCTGTGTAAGCTCTCTGCGGATTCTCCGGCACACCTCAAGCCAGTCCCCGTAAGAACTGATCCGGCTCTCAGCGGCAGCTAATCTCTCTGCCACGTCCTCTGCGCTTACGCAAAAACATTTCTCTCCCTCTCTGCCTTCATGGATTTCTCTCTGAAGGTTATAAGGATCAATGTCCACCCTCACGATCTGTGCGCCCCTGGCAAACTCATGAACTTTGGTTCCGATCTGACGTGTACACAGGGAAATCCCAAAGCACACAAGAAGATCACTCTTGGCATTGGCGATCATATTTGCATAACGATGTCCGTACGCGCCGCCAATACAACCACAATTCAGCGGATCATCCCACGCAAGGACTGATCTTGCCAGAACGCTTGTGATCACAGGGATCTGATGCTTTCTTGCAATATCGACGAGGATTTTTTCCCCGGAACCAGCTGCTCCGTGGCCGATCATAAACACCGGTCGTTTCGCCTCTTTAAGTTTACATAAAATTTCTTTCGCAGCTTCAGCTGCATCAGCAGAATCAGCTTTATCCACAGCCTCCCTGTAAAAAGCAGCTCCGTTTCCACCATCTTTCCGATTGTATACAGCTGCCTCTGTCTCCTCATCGGAAAACTTCATATCATAAACCGGATCACTGACTTCCCCTCTCTGAATATTCATCGGAAGGTCAATAAGAACCGGTCCCTTACGTCCTGTATTGGCGATCTGCCATGCCAGATTCAGCTCTCTCACAATATCCTGCGCTTCCCGGATCTGCACTGCATACTTCGTCACAGGCTTCGCCATGGAAACAATATCAATCTCCTGGAATCCCTGCTGGCGAAGACCGTCGATTCCGGAATATTCATAAGTATTCAGCTGTCCGGTAATAAAGATCACGGGCAGCGAATCAAAATACGCATCAGCCACGCCGGAAAGCAGGTTCACAGCACCCGGACCGCTGGTAGCATACGCGCAGGCACAGGAATCCTTGGCCTGTGCATAACCGCAGGCTGCAAAAGCCGCTCCCTGTTCATTATAGCTGGAATGGCTTTTTGTATTTGCATTGTGCTCAATAGAATCCACCAGATGAGCGATCATCGTTCCCTGGTATCCAAAAAAATCGTGAATTCCTTTTTTCTGAAGAAATTCTGTCACATAATCTGTAAGTTTCATTTTATCAGACATATTTTTTTACCTTTTCCAAAAGTGGAATCCGTCCCGTTTTTTCAAGATACTGCATATATAAATCCAGTATTTCCGGATCTGCCTCAAATATTTCATCATATTTCAGACATTTGTTCATTACATTCGTATACTCGGAGAATACGTTCTCCAGCTGAACATAATCTGCATTTTTATACAGATTCCTGATATAATCCAGCTTCTGCCTGTATGCTCTTGCACAGGTATACTTCTTTCCGCAAAATTTCGCATAATCCCAGCACTTGTTAAAATATTTCTTATAACTCATACCAAAATCTGTACGGCGTGCTCTTTTCCTTCTGCTGGCAGCAAGTTTTTTAAGCTCCTTTGACTGCTGCATAAATTCTTCACATGGAATCAGGGCACTGCACATTACCACAGGACTTGGACGGTAATTCTCCGGACCCTTGTTCTGATATTTTTTACCAAAAGCCACTGTAAGATATTTATCTGTATCTCCCGGCACAAAAAATCTCTCCCCTTCCAGTTCCACTTCAAGGGACTCTTCAAAAACATAAGCCGGATAATACGTATTCTTATTCATGGTACGAACAACGTAAGTCTTTACTTCTTCCTGCGGCTGATGGATCAGATCCCGGAAGATTCTTTTTCCAAGCCATTCCCTGCCGCACAGTGACAGAAAACGTACTGTCCAGATACACACAAACTCTCTCTTCGTCTTCCACCTGCTGTTTTTTCCGTTGATCTTTTTCCAGCCTTCCTCAAGCATACGGTTCCAGAAATATTTCCATTTCGGACCATATTCACACTGTAACGGCAGAATATTCACCGCCATTCCGGGATGCTGATATTTTCCGTAATCATCCAGCCTGTAAAACAGGGTATCTTTATCCGTATACCGAAGGTGAAAATTCGGAAAATGCTTATTATTATCCATGGATTCCAGTGCTCTTCGAAGCCCCGGTTCTTCCTCAAAGGCATTCTTGAACCGCTCCATATCTGCCGGTTTCATATATACTGCACCTGTCATCGGATTCATTGGAAAAGGCCGTCCTGTCACAGCACAGAGGGTAAAATACGGAGAAAGAAAATATGTGATCTTGTTTTTTCTGCAAATGATATCGATTTCCTTAAGAAGTTCCAGTATTTTCTTCTGCTCTCTGGTCAACATACTCTGCCTCATTTCTGTTGGTTTTTAGGTTTACATAATTATATCCAGGATCGTTCTGATATTCTCCTGACTTTTATATTTATCCAGCCAGACATTCAGAAACTCCGTTGCATCTGCTTTTTTTGCAAAAAATGCTGCTCTCCTGCTTCCTTTATACATATCCTCAAGGATGATCCTGGAAAGCTCCATCTTTATATAAGAAGGCAGCGCACATTCCAGTGCCTTAAAATAATTTTCAAATGCGCTCCGGGTCTGACCCTGTTTTCTGCGGACGTCTCCAAGCAGTTTGTATGTTACACCAAGATGCTGCTTATGAATCCGGGAGCTGCGAAGTTCCTCCGCCAGATATTCCATTTCACTCTCTTCATCTGTGCACAGCAGTCTGGTACGACACTGTGCCAGAGGTTTTGAATAACCGAATCTCTGCCATGCGTGGGTAAGTGCCTCCCGGTACAGCATCTCATTCGAAAGTTCAGCCTTCTCTATCTTATCAGATATACCTATCTTGCGGTAAAGTTCACTTATCACTTCCTCAAGCTCCGCTTTCGTGCGAACATAAGAAGTTTTTGTCAGATAAAAAGCTCCGTCGATTTCTGAATCCTCCGGCATCAGCCTCTTCCACAGTTCCATCAGTGAAAAAGCCTCATCCTTTTTTCTGTTCTCCAGAAGTTTCCGGCATTCCTTCACAGCCTGGCTCTTTTTATCTTTCAGGAATTTATCCAATTCAAGATGCACAATTCCGTTGCTGGTACATTCCCTCGCTTCCGCAAAATGTTCCAGTGCCTCATCCTGGAGCCCTTTTTTCCACAGAAGATCCCCTTTATACTTGATAAAATATCCATCGTGAGGAAAGATCCTCAACGCATGTGCCAAAAATCCTTCTGCCTCAGAAGCGTTCCATGGATCCTGAATCCGAGCCATCACGAACCTGCACTTAAACTTCAGGAATCCCGGCGCGTCCGGATATTTACGCAGAAGATCATCCACGATCTCCTCCGCTTCTTTCATCTCACGAAATTCATAATGGCAGGCAGCTTTACGAAATCTGCGGATATCTTCCACTGTCTGTTCCATTTCCTGAGTGAGATGATCCAGTTTTTTTCTCACTTCATACAGTCGATACGCCTTGGAAACACGCTCTGTATAAATCAGTGTCAGCATGGCGATCTGAAAAACGGAATCCTCCACAGCTATCAGTGTGGGGTGATAAAACGGACGGATCCCCTTATAATCCTCACGGCCGATAAATTCCACACTGAGCTGTGTCTTGTAATAATCCTCAAAAAGTTCATTCAGAACATCATAGCGGCCTTCTGCCAGAAGAGTCTCCACATTCTTCTCTGACTTCATAACCCTTGCTTCCAAATCCTTCGCAATCACACCTGCCTTGATCCTGTTTCTTCGCATATCCAGCTTATGATCTTTTCTTGTCTGGATAAGGCAGTAGAATTTACGGAATGTCATCTGTCTGCGTATCCGGCCCTTATCGATCCTTGGCAGATACTCGTCACGGATCTCCTGATACGTAGCTCCTGGCACATAAACAGACTCATGGGACTCCCTTTCCCCATGAGGCGGTATATAAGACCATTCATCTCCGTAATGCCAGATCAGATAATCGCTGGTTCTGTTTGGAACCATAACTTTGGTTCCTTCAAAATCCATATATTTCACAGGGAACATCATGTCCTTGTCAAAAAGGAACGGACATCCGCCCCAGCGCATTGCATAGCGGCTGCATTCTTCCTCTTTGTAAGAAAACATAATCTTCTCCAGCTTCTTCAAGGTTCTGTCTTTTCCAAAAAATTTGTATCGTAATAACCAGTACAGATACTGAAAAGCAGAAATCTCCCATCTCGCTCCCACGACCATGCTGATATTGAGAAGATCTGTGTAGATCATCATGTGTGTTCTGTACTTCTCATATTCTCTGTCATCGTCCGGGATCGGATCCAGCGTCAGCACATCTATGATCTCCCCGGCCTTATCCTCTCCAATGATCTGATGCTTGTGGATAGAACAGCTGTCTGTGCTTGCATAACGTGGAAATCCATTCGTATACGTCCTGTCCACATCAGAACAGTGGATCGCTCTGTTAGGTGGCATCTCTGTCTTACAGATTTCCACGAATTTATCCCAGTCACTTTTCGGCATATAAATATCTACATCATCATCCCATGGGATAAAGCCTTCGTTTCGAAGGACACCGATCAGCGTTCCTCCGGCCATCACATATCTAAGATTATGCTTTTTGCAGATTTCATCGATCTCTCGGAAGAGCTGCAAAAGAAGCTCCTGTTTTTCTGTCATCTGTCAACCTCTTTGATCAATAATTTTCAAAAGCTCCGCCAGTGTCTCCGACTCCTCATAAAAAAGTCTGGTACACTCTGTCCGTTTGTCACGGATCATAATGGTCAGCTCCTGAAGAAGATAGCGAAGACCATTTCCCTCAAAATTAAAGCTGTAACGCTTCAGAAATTCCTGGCCTTCCACCTTCGCCTCAAAATAGCCGGTATTCCACCAGTCATTGGGAACTGTGATCCTCCCCTTACTTCCAATGATCACAAGCTCATTCTCCACATCTACAGTTGTTCCGATCTCTATCGTAGCCAGTGTCTTCGGATATTTCACTGTAATCACATCATAGACGAAGCCACCGTCGCTGCCTCTTACAGCGTTAGTGTTCACATCCAGATAATCTTTTCCAAGCAGCTTGATACATGCGCAAAGTGCCTGGCTCACAGTCTCGTTGAATGATTTTCCTCCCTGAAAATCATCCTGTGAAACTGCACATTTCACAGCTACCACATCACCGACCAGTTCATTGTGTGTCAGCCATACAAGCTGGTTAAAAGCACGTAGATAAACAAGGGTGAGTTTCTCAACGAGAACAACACCCTGTTCCTTGGCCAGTTGGAATAACGCTTTCTGCTCCCCTGTATCCAGCGTCATCGGTGTATCGCTAACCACATGTCTGCCATGCTGCAGCGCATATCTTATATACTCGGCCCTTTTCTTAATTCCGGCTTTAATGTAGACGATCTCCAGCCCCTCCAGAAACCGTCTGTAATCTGTTCCGTAAGAATCCAGTTCATACTTGTCACAGAATTCTTCCGCTACAGAAATATCCTCAGAATATACACTCTCTACATGAAGTCCGCTTACGAATTTCGATTCCTGAACCATCTCGTTATCTTCTGTATCATCGGTCACGATTCCGATCCTGTATATCTTGCCCTCACTTCTCAGCTTCGTACTGGAAATATTCTTGGTACGTTCCAGATATACAACCTCACAGTAATTTTTGAGATAGTCGAATTTACCCTTCCAGTCGGATCCCAGAACAAGAAGGTCTATGTTATATTTAATAATATCACTGACCTTCTGCCCCTGATACTCCTCTATGATTATCTCATCAGCAAAACCTGTTTTCCGTACATTCTCAATTCGTTTCAGCAGACTGTCTTTGACATTCAGTTTGCCTCTCTCAATGTCATAGCTCTCGCTGGTGACTCCAACGATCAGATAATCCCCCAGCTCTCTTGCTCTTTTCAGGATATTATAGTGACCCTGATGAAACAGATCGAAAGTGCCGTAAGTAATAACTCTTTTCATTATTATCCTGCTCTTTCTGCTATTCCTTTTCCGTCAGCGTTGTCTCTTCCTGTGGCTTTATAATATCCATTGATTCATCCAGCTCCTGCAGTTCTTCAAAAGTCTGTGGTGACTCAGCATCCTCACCCTCTGTTTCCACAGCAAAATCCTTATCTGCATAAAGCTCCTCTGCACTTACTTCCACCTGAGCCGCTTCAGCATCCTCAGTTTCCAGCACAGCCGCCACATCATTTTTCACCTTCATGGCATCCTCCTCTTCCAGAGTTGCCGCCAGTTCTTCAATTGCTTTTTTTCTTTTTCGTATAACTTTGTAGTGTTCCTCTTCATCATACTCATCTTCCAGTCCTTCATCCTGGACCGGTTTTTCCCTCTTAAAGAAAATCAAAATGATAAGATTAAGAACACCATTATATATAAAGGATACCGGCTTGCTTCCAAGAAGCAGTACAAATATCCATGATACACCGAACAGTACCCATACATTCAGCATCTGCGGAATGCTCAGAAGAAACAGTCCGTTCATCACGATCATAATCGGATAATGGAAGAAATATATCCCCATTGTATTCCTTCCAACAAAAGTAATCGGCAGCTTCACATCCGGCATCAGTGCAAGAAATGTAAGTACCAGCACAAAGGATACCAGATACATCAGAAGACGGATCAGCATTCCTGTAATATCATCCATTCCGGATAACTGATATGTGTGATTTCCCCTGAAAATATCGATCGGGATCTGATTGGCGATCATAAAATTAGGGATTGCGTAAAGAAGCAGTCCTGAAATTGGCACCAGAACCAATTTTCCCTTAAATTTACGTACGATCTTCGTATAATCACTTTTCCACAGATAGCCTGCCACAAAAAACGGAAAAAATACAACAATCCTGGAACTGGAAAGATATGTTGTAAATTCCGGTCTCGTTCCTGCCCATAACGCAAAAATAATGCTCAACGGCACAATAAAACGCACCTTGCCGAGAGCCTCGATAGTCAGTCTGTAGATAAAAAGCGCAAGCACATACCACATAACTGTTCCGGATGGACGAAGAAGCTCATAATCCATGCTCTTGCCAAGCCATATATAGGCATACCATGTGAGACTGTATCCAAGAATGTAAGGAATCAGCAGATTCTTCACATTCTTCAGCACATCCTGAGGCTTCTTGGACAGATATCCGGACATAAAAACAAAAGCAGGCATATGGAAGATCGTGATCGCGTACCATACATAACGTACGATCATGTCAACCTTAACCAGCTGAAATGCAATAATATGATTAAATACAACCAGGAAAATCAGTAATACCTTAATGTTATCAACCAGATAGGAATATGGAACCCCCTGGCTGTCTGTTCTCTGTTTCATCTGTTCCCACCTTATTCATACGGATATCCATAACCCGCTTCGCTACTTGCTAAAAAAATATGAATAAATAATAACATATATTTATGAATTTGGAAATAGAAAATTAACATTTACCAGGATTATTCTGGTTTACCAGCATTTTCAACGGTACTTCCATACTCCATGAAATGCGTAAGATACAAAGAATATCAAACTTTTCAGTTTTCCATAGCCCATATATTTATAGACCTGATAGGTCATGGCTGCTGACCTCAGTTTATTGCGGGATTTGCCGCCTTCACTGAGCCTGCACTTCAGATACGGTTTATTGATTCCTGCCGCAAAACCACCTTTTCGAAGAATTTTCAGCCAGGTGATATAGTCCTCATGGCTGTCATCATGCTCCATTGGAAAAGCGATCGCATCTTCCCTTCTGAGGAGCACAGAGGAACAGTTGATACTGTTATGCTTCAGAAGATCCCGGTAGGTGATCCGCTCATTAACCGGGATATATTTCCCTGTTGTACGGCCATCCGGCTGCATCAGCTCTCTTCCTGTGGAGCAGATCACACATCCGGTAAGCTCCATCACTTCGATCTGCTCTCTAAGCTTACCCTTTTCCCACCAGTCATCCGCATCCAGGAAGGCGATATATTTTCCCCGTGATTCCTTCACACCTCTGTTTCTGGAACGGGCTGCTCCCACATTGTTCTCGTTGCGGATATAACGGATACTTCCTCTTTCCATATATTTCATCACAGTAAGTTCTGTTCCGTCTGTGGAGCAGTCATCGATCACCAGGATCTCGACAGGAACATTCTGCTCCAGAACTGACCGGATTGCTTTTCCAATATATTTCTCACCATTATAAACAGGCATGATCACTGAAACCAGTGGTTTTTCCATAAAAAACGCCTCCTTTATGTCTCATATGTCTCCATTTGCAAAGTGCGCATCAGAGCCAGCCTGACACGCACTTAAAAAATCTTATTTCTCTTCCTGTGAATCCTTCAAAGCATTCTTCTGATCGTCATCCACACCTTCAGATACTTCTTTCTGGAAAAAGATCTTCACAGTCATAAACAACAGCTTGATATCCAGAAGAAATGAATAGTTCTCAATATAAAACAGGTCAAGCTTCAGCTTGTCATACGGAGTCGTATTGTACTTGCCATATACCTGAGCATAGCCGGTAAGTCCGGCTTTTACCTTAAGTCTGTAATGGAATTCCGGGATCTCTTTCTCATATTCCTGCATGATCACATCACGCTCAGGACGAGGTCCTACCAGTGACATATCTCCCATAAATACATTGAAAAGCTGCGGTAGCTCATCCAGATGCAGATTTCTAAGAATATGTCCTACCGGTGTGATACGGGAATCATGCTTGGATGCAAGACGTGCTCCGTTCTTCTCAGAATCCACGCACATGCTGCGGAACTTCCGGATACGGAATTCTTTTCCTTTATATGTGAGACGATCCTGAAGATAAAATACCGGGCCACCGTCATAAGCCTTCACTGCAATGGCAATGATCAGCATGATCGGAGAAGATACAATGATTCCAAGTCCTGATATAATAATATCCAGAACTCTCTTAAATGCTCTCTGTTCCATGGAAAGTCCCTGATTCCTGCACATCAGAAGCGGTGTGTCAAACAGGTGTATCCTGTCTGTTCCAAGCAGGATAATATCCGAGATCTTCGGACTCATATAACAGCGGATGGAATGGGAAAAGCAGTATTTCAGATATCTGTTTCGAATCTGGGACGGAAGATCCCAGATGATCACGCCCTCATACTTCTCCATCATAGCGTGGATCTTCTCCTCACCTTCACAGATATGAACCTTTCCACTGATATCGTATTTATCCTTTCGGGTATTCATCTTGTGGATCACATCTCCTGGATCACGGTCTCCGTAGATCACCAGAAGTCTTCTGGCCCCGTAAAGCTTCGAATAAATGTACCGCGTCCCCCAGATCCAGATGATCGTCACTGCGATCTGCACCAGTGTCATCTCAAAAAGCGGTTTCACTGAGAGGAACCAGCGGTTGATCAGTGTAATCTGAAAATATGTCACAACATTGGCACAGATAAGAGCCAGCGTCAGTGAATAAAACACATCGATCCGCTTAAGATATCCTACTTTCAGGCCGCCATACAGCTTGGCAAACATCAGGTAGATCAGCGCATAAATCAGAATCAGTACCCAATTACCTTTTCGCCAGAAAGGCTGCTCGATCATTCCTCTGTAGAAATCATACCACACATAGGCAAAAATAGCCGCCTGTGCAATCACGATCAGACTTGCCAGACAAAATACCACGAATCTTTTATAATCTTCTCTTTTACTTCTGTTCACAGATTTATCTTCCTTCCTGAGGAGTAAATATTAGCTTTATCATTATAGCTAATATATACTATTCCGTCCAGTAATTCCAACGTTTTTATCCCGTTATTTTCTGGCAATAGCCGATTTTTGCACAATATAATAGGAAAAACCCCGGATTCTAACCGGATAACTGTTCTGCAATTATCCGATTATATACAGGTAGTAACTGTCTACCTGATTCCAGGGCTTTTCTGCTGCTTCTTTTTATTTTTCTTTTTCGATTTTCGCGCTTTTTCTGATTATTCGTTCACAAGATTGTATTCTTCAATGGATTTGTTGATGGAATCAGCCATGTTTTTCACCGCTGTATCTACATCCTCTTTTCCGTTGAGCATACTCTCGATCTCAGACTCTACTGTTGCTCTTGCCTCAGGGAATACGCTTAACAGTGCACCTACATAATCTGCGGAAGAATCATGGAGCTGGTCAATTGCTGTCTGGAACTGAGGATATTTCTCAACATTATCTTTAAATACCTGCTCGTCCTGAGCTTTTACAGTTACAGGGAAGTATCCTGTCTGTGCGTTCCAGTAAGCCTGAGACTCCGGAGAAATGAGGAATTTTACGAATTCCCATGTTGCACGGAGCTTTTTCGGATCATTGTTATTCAGTGCCCAGAGAGATGCACCACCGATGGAAACACCGCCCTCGTCGCTGGATTTGATCTTCGGGAAGTATGCTGTACCAACCTCAAATTTTCCGTTTACATCCTGAAGGATCTGTTTCAGGGACGCTGTGGAACCGAGAGTGATCGCTGACTTTCCTGCGGAGAAATCTGCAAGTCCTGCATCACCGCCTTTACCTACGATCGGTGCAAAGCCTTTGTCGTTAAGGTCTTTCCATGCTGTAAGGATATTCTTTGCAGCACCGTTCTCGTCAAAAGCAACAGCTGTAGCAGCCTCTTTACGTCCGTTTCCGTTGTTTGCATACTCAAGGCCCTGCTTTCCGATAAACTGCTCGAAGAACCATCCGTAGATTCCAAGAGACATTACCTCGCCTGCGCCGCCTTTGTCCAGAAGATCCTGTCCGATCTCACCGATGCCCTCCAGGCTGTCCGGAATTTCTGTGATGCCTGCTTTATCAAACATGTCCTTGTTGTAATACATGATCGGTGTGGAAGAGTTGAACGGCATGGAGTACAGCTCATTGTCGATGGTGTAGTATGCAGCCAGGTTCGGCTCGATCTCAGATACATCGTAGCTGTCTGCGTCGATCATCTGCTGCATAGGCACGATCCATCCGGAATCGATCATGAATCTTGTTCCGATTTCATATACCTGTACAAGATCCGCACCCATGTTTCCGATCTGTGCACTTTTCAGCTTGTTCAGGGAATCATCATATTCACCCTGATACTGAGCATCTACAGTAATTCCGTATTCATTCTCATCGTTGAATTTTTTTACCAGTGTATCGATCGCCTCACCATTGACACCACCCATGGAATGCCAGAAGGTAATGGTAGTTCCGTCTACATCGGAAGCATCTGCCATTTCCACTTTTTCATCTGTGCCGGCATCTGCGGCGAATACAGTTACTCCGGAAAGAGAACCGATAGTCATTGCTGTGGTAAGGAAAGCTGCGATGATTTTTTTCTTCATAACTTTTTTCTCCTCTTGAAAAATTTTCTCTTTTTTCATTTTTTTATATAAGATGAACTGCCCGTCTTACGACTTTGCAGTATCTTTTTGCATTATTTTTCCCCTTACAGCAGGATGCTGCAGGGTTGCTGCCTGCTCCGATATCAGCCCTTGACTGCACCAGAGAACATTCCTCTGATCAGCTGCTTCTGTCCAACGATAAAGATGGAAATGGACGGAATGATGATCATAACAACGCCTGCGATCATCAGGGTGATGGACTGTGAATCCACACTATCCAGCATACTGATACCGATCTGAACGGTTCGCATATTGTTGGAGCCTGTTACAAGCAGCGGCCACATGTACATATTCCATGCGTTGATAAAGGTATACACTGCCATAGCGCCAATAGCGGATTTTGTCAGCGGAAGCAGGATCCTTACGATAAATTTCAGATTGCTGCAGCCGTCAAGCTTTGCCGATTCATACAGTGAGATCGGGAAAGTCATGTAAAACTGACGGAACAGGAAAATTCCCATTGCGGATGTAAGGTAAGGCACGATCAGTACCTGATAAGTATCCAGCATTCCCCAGCTTGATACCGTCAGGTAGTTGGAAATGATCGTTGCCTCTCCCGGAACCATCATGGTTGCCATCACAACCATGAAGAGAATACCTTTTCCTTTGAATTCCAGGAAAGAAAACGCAAAAGCAGCAAGAGAACAGGTAATGATCTGTCCGATGGTAATACATCCCGCCATGATAAAGGAATTCAATATGAATCGGAGAAGCGGAACCGTGCGGAATGCATTGATAAAATTGGAAAAGGTCGGATTCTTAGGAAAGAGATTCAACTCTGTAGTAAACAGTTCACTGGAAGGCATCAGCGCAATACTGATGGCATAAAGCAATGGAAGCAGGATCAGAGCCGCAAATACCACATTTGCCGTAACACGGAGCGCTGTTTTTGTTCTTCTCTTTGCAAGAGCTTTTGCATTCATGGCTTTTTTCAGCTTCAGGAGCTCCTCTTTTGACATATTTCCCACTGTGGGAACTGCTATATTTTCTATCTGGCTCATCAGTAATTCACTCCCTTCTTCTCAATACGGAACATGATCAGTGTGATGATCATGATGATCACAAACAGGATAACCGACTGGGCTGCCGCACTTCCGAAGCGGTAGTTAAAAAACGCATCCCTGTAAATGGAATAAACAATAACATTGGTAGACTCATTAGGACCACCCTCTGTCAGGATCTTGATCTGTCCAAAGGACTGAAATGCCTGAATGATATTTACCACCAGTGTGTAAAACATGATCGGGGAAAGTCCCGGAAGCGTCAGGCTGAAAAACTGCTGCACACTGCTGGCTCCATCCACAGAAGCTCTCTCATAAATGGTCTCATCAATATTTCCGAGTCCTGCAGAAAAATACAGGAAATTGATCCCGCTGTTAAGCCATGCGGTAAGAATGGCTACGCAGATCAGAGCCGTGTTCGGATCGTTCAACCAGTTAATGTCCAGTCCCAGCAGCTTGTTTACGATACCAACTACCGGATGAAGCATGATCTGAAAAATCATTGCTGCGGAGCTGGATGCGATGGCCATTGGCAGCGCATAGGAAGTACTGAATACGCGGATTCCCGGAAATGCCTTGTTACAAAGCACTGCTGCGATCAGACCGAGAAGCATGCCGCCGACCACAACGATCAGTACAAAGATCAGCGTCACCTTCAGGCTGTTGATAAAGGATGCTGACTGAAGCAGCTCTTTATAATTGCCCAGACCAACGTACAGCTTTGCCTGTCCCATTTTGTTGGTCTTGTAAAGACTTAAATAAATTGTTTTCACAAACGGATAAAACAGGAATATTCCAAAAATCAGCATACAGGGTACCAGATATAAGTACGGTGTGATCTTACTTTTGCTGTTATTTCCCATAACTATTTCTCCTCCTTGCATAATCAACTTCTATCTACAGGCTGATCTGCCTGTACTCAAGCTCTTCCATGACATAAAGACATAAATTCATGGCACAAAAATATTTTCTTCTGTCTCCGGATCAAACACATGCGCCTTCTCCATATCAAAATACAGAGAAACCTTCTCCCCTACCTGTGTCTGATTTT
>ERZ1673737.2547-NODE-2547-length-15071-cov-4.421284_pt1 | contig 15071 bp, 10 predicted proteins | sample MGYA00580211_ERZ1673737 | MGnify/ENA primary metagenome ERZ1673737 (study PRJEB41218, sample SAMN15661789) | gut metagenome | host: Homo sapiens | place: Canada: London | collected 2015-08-20/2019-03-30 | study: EMG produced TPA metagenomics assembly of... | reverse complement strand
CCAGATTCCCAGACGGGAAAAATGAACCCGTAATCTGACCTGTAGCAGGGTCATAGGGGAAGTACTCATCGTAAGGACTGCGATCCGAGATATCCATCTCTTGCTTGATGAATTGATCCAGGAAATCTGGCGCTTCGAGACCGTATGGCTGCTGCACTCCAATCGAACTATCTGATTGATCTATGGGCGAGCAGGTGATAGGATCCAGCTCTGTGGCAATGGCATCAACAGCTGCAGTCGTAGGCAAATGGGCACATGGATCCAAATCCAATGATAAATCACCAGTTGGGTCTTCTGCCATTCCCATAGGGTCTGCGGTGTCAGGGAAGAGAGTGTCTGTTGAACACTCTTCGTGGCTGGGGAAATCGTTGACATTGATTCCAATGTGTGGCGCTAGGCGGCGAAGGAATCCATCACAGAGCCTCCAGGCTCTTTCAGAAGCAAGGCTCGTCTTTGATAGAGTGGACAACCAGTCCAGAGCTTTTTTCGCGGCTTTGGAGACCATGGTTGCCTTTTCGGGGACGTGTTGGGCGTGAAATGCCAATTCCAGGAGGAGCACTGTAACTGCCTGCATCAGGTAGTGGAGGGTACACCACCACGGAGACATGCGGTATAGCAGGGCTGCATCTGGTGTATCCGGGAACAGCGTGAGCATGTGGCACGCGGCCTCGACACACTCTGCGGCAGTTTTGTTGCAGAACTCGTATGTCTTGTCGTCCTCTGATTCCGCTTGCTTCAGGCGACACAGACATGGTCGGGTGATGCCGATTTTGGTGCTGTAGAATAGGAATGCTAAACCCATACGCTGGTTGATGGGGCATTGTGATGTCTGTGTTGACGTGAAATCGTAGGCTGGGGGGAGGTTCATGAACCATGAATCGATCTCGAGCATTAGGCTTTGGATGGTGAACTCGGTGCTTGCCCATGGTGATTGCAGTGCTTCTGGGCTGTAGAGTTTGACTGTCATCCGCTTGGAGATGCTAGTCAATGAGGACAGCTGCAGGAAGTAGAATGAAATGCATGGTGGCAGGCTCTTGAGATACTCTGCTCTATTCATCTTTATATCGCTTTCTGCAGGCGCATCATTTGATTCGGATTCCGCTGATGACTCTCGGTCCTCGCCGTTATTGCTGGCTGGCATTTGGTCGTAGTACATTGAGGAACTTCGTCTATCTGTGCTGATTAGTCGGGCGACCTCTCCTTTCTGGAAATCACTTTCGTCGTAAGGTACCGGCATGGGTGTAGTGCAAGAACTATCAATGACACACGAGGGACGGCCAGTCATGACAGTCAGGAGATGTTCAAGGGTATAGAGCGACCACCATACCCGATAGCGGATCTCCTTGGAAGTATCAGAAGTGCTCGCGCCCACATTGCGAAGATGTAATCCCAGAGCCAATGCTCCTCGAATCGCAATTCCAGATAGTTTCCAGGCCCTAGAGAGACCAGCACTGTGAGTATATATCCAAACTGCCAGATCTACCAACTTACCGATTGATATGACCCGCCCCGGTAAGGTAGAACGAAGTGAGTCCTTCAACTTGCAGCTGTTGCAGATCAGGATGATGGAGAATCTGATTTTCCAGACTCAAAGCCCGCGCCCTTGAGAAATACATTTGGTGGTCATCTTCTTCATCCAACCATTCCGCGTAGGTCAATTGGCCATACTTTGACGCAATGGCAAAGATCATATTCAGTATGGCGAGCCACTTGTTTCCTGGCTTGAGAGCTGGCTGACTGAAGAAAACCTGGAACTGGGAGACAAATGTCGATATCCCAATGATTGGAAACGATGGATGCACCGAGGTCAGATAGACATTGAGCAATTTGGTTGCTGGCTCACGAGATGGAACTGCATAAGCATCACCATGATCTGCAGTTGGAATATCCATATCATCAACGTAATAATTGGAACACACCACCCATGGATCACTGGGATTATCTGGTCTAGGCGTCAAAGTTGGCGAAGGTAGACCGTTAACATCATCTGTGTTGAGAAGAGTGGCCGGCCATGCTTCACATTCATTGTTAACTTCTTTGCTGAGCCTCTGGAGCCAAGTAATTTCGGAGCTTTTCCCGATAAACCCTGTTGCTCGTGCGGTTTCGTCTCGGTTGAAGTCTTCCTCCGTCTGGTCTCCGGATTCCAGAGGACTAACAGATGAAGCTCGAGAGGGTGGTGGCTCCGAACCAGAGCGCCAAAGTATGAATTTTTGGTCTCCGCCGATGGATGCATCTGGGTTAAGCGCCACGTCTGGGGCCGATTCCTGGTTGGTCTTAGCGTTTTTCCTCGTGGGCGTGGATCGAGTCTCATACCGCTGCTAAGGCTATGTTTACCAGCTGTTCGTCAGAGACTCCAAATCGATTGCTCAACTTGCTGATCACATCTTCATATGCCTGCACCTTTGCCGATAAGCTTGCAAGTTGTCTTTCAAGTGGTTAGGATGTCAATATATGCAATGAGAACGAAATATGTAGTCTGTTCTTACCGTTTAGACTTTTCTCTTTTGCCATCAGTGTAGCAGCAGATGATTCCAGCTTCTCGACAGTTGCGGCAGCCAGACTTGTCGCCAGTACACTTCGTCTTTCGCTGTCTGCAAGACTCGCAAGCCCGACGAACATGTCGACGGTGGAACCTACCAGGCGAGGTGAAAGCCGACTCAGCTCCTTCCGCAAGTCGCGGAATTGCCATTTTCTTGCTACCAAGATCAGTATCGCGACGTTGGAGTTGCGACACTGGATTATCCTATAGATCATTTATCAGAGTCGCTGCTATTCCTGCTCGCGTGAGCACTTACCACATTGGATAGCTGATTATACGTCTCAGCATCGGCGCATGATATATTAAAGAGGTTTTGCTGCTCGCTCCATGGCGGGAAATGTAAGCTACTCATAGTAAATCATCGGATTATTAGGACTGAAGCTGTTCAATGCTGTTAGGGAGAGTTGCTCGAGTCATATATAACCCTAGAAGACTTGCCTGAATGTGTAGATTGATCTTGAAATATATCCAAGTCACATAGAACTATGAATATATTGAAGCGACGGTATCCGCAACCACTTGCCGAGACATTGGGCAAAAGATGGAAATAGATCAGGAGGCGATGGGTCTTATAAAACCACTCCAAGGTTCGACCCAGGAGAAGCATATACCGGGGAAGTATGTGTCAAGAGAGGTTCGGGTTTCCAGCACCGCTTGGAATCGCAAGTCGGCTCGTAATGCTTTGTCGTTTTGACAAGGAGTACATCATGGCCACCGATCACCGAACTAGGAATAATTGTTTGGTATTTGACCTCATAGCTAGGTACCTTGCTAGGAGATGAGGCAAAAAGTTCAACGTTTTTATGAGCAACACATCCTTCTCGCAGTTGTTTGATCACGCTATTTGCCTTCAACCAACCATAATTATGGGCTAGCACCTTATCACACACCAGGGGAATTATGGTATTGGCTTAACCATTTAATAATTTCCCCGGGAATTCATGCTTGACTAGGCTGGCTTTCGGTTGTTGGAACCGTCTGGCTCTGGACTCCGATGAGGCGACCAATGGACCAGATATAAGAAATAATTTGAGTGTCAAGGCTTCCAATCATGGACTGGCAATGGTGCTGCCAGAAGCTCTTGCAAGCTCTAAACACAGGTCATATTGAAGAGCTAGAACTGCCAATGCAAGACATGCTACCCTCTGTCCGAATAGTCAAGATCTGGTAAATTCTCCTAGTAGTCGAATGTAGTGGCCAGACCAGGCCGATTGAAGTCAATCTGACGTGTTTGACGGTAAACGGAGGCGCGATTTCGAGATTCGTCCCTGGTTAACTTTCAGGCTGGACCTGAAGGGGAAGGTGTGTCAACAGGGGAAACGTACGCAAAGCTTTACGGCAATTGGTACGAGAATCTCTCGTTTGTTTGGGTATATGACGTTCATATCTCTGACGCGGTGTTACGTGGAGATGACTCTATGGTGAGGCCTCCAGGGCTGATGTAGTAGGCTTAGCCCTAAAGTTTTGAGTTAACCTAATCTATTAATCCATGACTAGTATACACGGGAATAATTGTTTGTTTTTGGAAGATATGGCCATTATATATAGCGATAGTTATAATTGAAACCGAAGTTGGCTGTTGCACAAGCCACGATATATATCGCTCGGAAGCGAGCCTAAAGGCAAAGGACATTCTAAATTATGATTAGAGATGTAGTTCAGAACGAATTAAATTTCCCCATTAGCTCTAGTTCATCTTAAAAAGGGCTAATCTTTTGCACAAGACTATAGAAGAAAGAGGCTGGAAAGATAATCAAATCAGGCATTGGCTTAACACGATCTTGGAAGCAAAATAGAACACCACCACAGTCCGAACATCATTAGGAACCTATACAATAGTAATCCAAGCCCATTTTTTTACTCAATGAGGAAGTTCTCAGCAACGCTACGGACATCCTTGGAGAAGCCGGCGTTTTCACCCTCCATCTCTAGGAGAGAAACGCTGTGGACGTCGACATCCACGAAGGGCTTGGTCTTTGTGAAGCGAACACTCATGGGGAAGAATTCGTTCTCATCGGCGTCGGTCGCCTCGAATTCGAAGCTGCCGGAAGCGTTCGACTCATCGACAGCACCCAGGTTCCAGTCCAGACTGTCTCCGGAGACCTCGTAAACTGCATCGAAGCTGGATACTGCGGGCTCCGCTGAGCCGTAAGGAATGGTAACGACAACATCCCGCAGACTGTCCTCGCCGGTGAGCTCATACTCCACGGTCACCGTGGTTGAGTCAGAGCCCTTGTTTACCCAGACGGTGAATGTGATGGGAAGAATATCGGCATTGTCAGCCGAGCTGGCCACACGCCACCGCAGAACACCGATGGAGTTGTTGGCGGGGAACCGCTTGGTAGTATCCTTCAATTGGATGACGGAGGAGCTGGTGAAGAGGGCCTTGTCGACGTTGGGGTGAGTGCGGAATTGTGCGCCATGTGTGGGGACAGCCTGACAATCAAGTCGGAGCTTGGTGAATGAAGGGTCGGTGATGCGAAGCTGCAGGTCACCCTTGACCTCGAATGATTTCAAGGCACCCTCCCGAGTCAGGGTGGCTGAGATGGTCTCGGCGATTGTGAGATGGATGGGTTCCCGGTCCGCATTGAGGGACTCGCGCGCCGAGGAAACTTCTTGCACGGGGGTCGAGATTTGAGGAGTCACCAAGGGGCTCTCTTCCTCAGGCTCGGGTCCTAGATCACCCCGCACCTTCTCGTAGATATCGGTTGCCTTGGACTTCTTGCCAAGTTGCATACCCTTGCCGCGGGTGGGAATGGGCCTAGTATCACGCAGTCAGCAATGCCCCGGCAACGAACAGGTCGCGGGTCGAGGGAACGTACTTGGAGAATGTTTTCTTCTTCTCGGCCTCATATGAATCGTAGGTGTCGGGCACCGACGGACGGGACGGGGGTGTGTAGACGGGGTAGGATGGGGTTCTTGGGGCCGCAGCACGACCTGTGCGAGCAGCCTCCTTGCGCTGCATCTCCAACTGCTTCGCCTTCCTCTTGCGCTCCTCGCTGGCCTCCAACTCTTTGTTCTATCGATGCCTGTTAGCCATAGATCAAACCCGCGTGCTATCCCGCAACGTACCCGCTCAATAATCTCTTGGATTCTCTCCTCGTGACTCTCCATTTCCAAAAAGGTCTTAATCTGAGACAGAGAAAGGTTCTCCCGGTATCCCAATGTCACCAACTCATCGAATGCACTCAGGAGTTCGAAGGCATTGCGGAGGATCTCCCGCTCATCCAGGCTCTTGCAGATGCTGGTTGTGACTTGCGCGAAGAGGTGGAGACTGTCGATGTCTTGTAGAATGTTGGATTGGCGGTTGGTGATCAGGACAATGTACAACTCGTCCAATGGCTGATAAACGAAGCGCACGTTGTCTTGCTCAACAGTGGTATGCTGGGTTCCGGAGTCCGCAAGCTTGGGGAAAGAGGCGAGTAGGGCTTCGATTCGCGACCGAGAGATCTCTCGGAATTGGCGCGAGAGGACCGCTTTGCCTCCGCGAGTACAAATCGACGCTGCCAGAACGACCTGTTGTGTGTTGATTAGTTGATTCCCCCCGCGAAATGGCTCACACAGGGGCATACCATGGTGAAGGAGGCGTCAGTCAATGACAGTCAAAATATTCAGGGGAAAGAAATGGCACAGAAACCACAGAATAACAGTTAGCGTGGACTAAACAAGCATATGCGGTGATGGCAACGGTAGGGAGCTACTCTGTTCACTTCGGCGGATGGTCCGTGCACCACTTTCGCTTAGTCCGCAACCACTTTCTTCCTCACTTCACCTTTTTCCCACGCGTTTGATACTCTTTGCCCGCACCCGCTTCATCGTTTTCTTTTCTCTTCCTAGGTTTTCTACTTTTACAGAGAGCCGAGAGGCGTTTCTCGTTCAACTTTACATCCACTTCGTGCTTTTTCATGGAAGCTCACCACTGAGCCTTCCATCACGTACCTGTGGCACTCGAACAAGTTCACGCGTTTCTTTTTTTTTGCCATGACAGCAGTTCCTTCTGTACCCTTCCCCGCCATGGAATTCCCTGCCGTGGAAGACTCTATGGAGATGGCTTCGCCCTACCAGGGGCAGGCCGACGATTTTGACATCGACATCGACTTCATGGAGGACCATGAGAAAGTCTCCAATATGGACAGTGATATGATGGGTGCCGAGGAATACACCAACGCATCCCAGCCTACCGAGTTCAACGAGACGATACACGATGCCGACATGGCCGATGAGCCCTCCGAGGGGTCGATGGTCGATGCCGACTACGTCGACCAAGACAACGATATTGACGTGAATTTTGGGGAAGAGACATACGAAGCTGAGATGATTGAAGACGATCAAGTCGAAGACGTTGATATTCCAGTCCCCACTATTCAGTTAGAAACCACGACCGCCAATGAAGACACCAGCAAGCCCATCGAGGTAAATGAGAGAGTCTCAGTCATGACCGAGCAACCTACACTGGAAGTACAGGAAACCCCGAGTGCCCCTGCCGAATCTCAACACGATCAAGTTGAGCCTCAGATACCTGAGGTTCAGGTCCCTAGCACCGAAGCCGTGCCCACCAAGAATGACGGCCTTGCCCAGAACCCGACCGAAAATGTCACTACGACCGAAAACACCGACGATCACGAAAACGCCGATCTTGGACAAGAGGTGAATGAGGCAGCAACCCCTTCTGTCTCAGTGACCGATAAGAACCTTGAGGCAACTGAAGGCCTCGAGACCACTCAAGTCCAGGCTTCTCTTGAAGAGCCCCAAGCTGCTACCGCCACAACTGAGCATGCTGAGACACAGCCTGAGCATGAAGGAGAGGACCATACTGAGAATGGAGATGTATCTTTACATCCTGTGAAAATCTATTATCAGGACAATGAAATTGCTCTCTTCCCCCCTCTGGAGGGTGACTCCGCAGAGACATTCTTTCTTCACGATGAAGATGTGGCCTATGAAAACATTGGTGAATTGTTTAAGGCTCTGCGCCTGGTGCTCCAGGGTAATGTGGCGGACAATGAGGTCCTCGTTATTGATATCGACGTGCTTGGTATCCAAATGACAGAGGTATGTCTCTTCCCTTTTTTTCCCCATCGATCAACGAACTAACCCCTTTTCCAGGACTCTTTCCACGCATCTCAGGTTACTTTGCACCAGGTCGTAGATCTTTACCTTCGACTTTGTCACAACGATGGCACCACGGATGCTGAAGCTCTCTATCTGACACTAAGCAGCAAGCGCGCGTTCCCTGCTGAAATCGCTGATCTCCTCGATGCTGCAAATGAAGGCAAGGGACTATCTGGAATTCACCCGTGGGCTGATTATGATGAACATGAGCCCGGTTCTGAAGATGATATTGAAATTCATGAGACTGAGCAACATGAGGATGGATCTTCCAGCGAAGAGGCTCAGCCAGAACAATCAGACCGTGAAGCTAAGCTTGCTCTGTCCGGCGAGGAGCAGGCTCCTGCAGATATCGTGGGTCAAACCCAGGAAGACCGCCCCGATGATGCCCAAAGAAAGGATTTGCCGCAGGAGGATATTGCATCTGCCGCTGCCCAAGAAGAGACGCAAGCTGCACCAGAGTTTGATGCTCTTCAAGGTTCCCCTCAAGGCAAAGAGACTGATCAGTTTGACCACTTTGAGCACGTTGAAGGCGAACATGCCCAAGAAGATGGTTCCCACCATGATGATGAAGCCGAGACTCACGATGATCGAAATGAAGATCACTACGATTCGGAAGGCCAACAGACCGAGTCTACGGCCACTGTGGCCCCGCTTTCTGGTGAGACTGAGATCACCGAGCTGATCGAAGATGTCTCTGCAGATGCTGCGGAAGCCAAATATGACCAAAATGAAGATGAAAATGATGGGTTCGATCCCGACTACTATAACAACGAGGACAATGGTTTCGGTGATGACCAACAGAACTTCCAGGATGAATCTGCCGGCGAGGATAACGATGCTGGTGCTCAACAACCTGCTGGTCATGCACCCGGTCCTGATGGAGACGGAGATGAATTAGGTGCTGCCCCCACGGACGAAGTCGTGTCGGCAGATACCTTCGACAACGAAGGCGCTCACACTTCTCATGACCAAACGGAACCGACCTTAAACGGTGCGCCACAAGACGAATCTGGCAAGGAGCAAACCCCTGATCATGCAGATGATTTGCTTGAGATAGCTCCAGACGTGCTGCAAAGCCCTGCGAAAGATACCGAGCACGAACCCCTTGATCACATTGAGAGCGTAGACTCCGGCGAGCCTGAGCACGAACTCGCTCACAATGAAGGTGCCGACGAGCAACATTTCAATAAGGACAACTTTGGCGAACACGACCCCAAGTTGGAAGAATCCGAGGCAGTCGTGCTGGCTGAGGCAGACCATTCCCTCGCGAATTCCGAACCCAGCGCGATCCTGTCTGCCAAACGGTCTCGCGAAGACGACGACGACGATGAATGGGATCTTGTGGAAACCACCATTGACACCAAGCGCCGCCGGTCGTCGTAAACCCGCTGTCACTGGGCCCGGTCCAAGGGCCTTTTGCCTCCGCTCTCTCCTACCATGTGGCCTCATCTTGGATGATGGCCACTTTCCACCCTCTACTAATCATACTTACCAGCGACGACCTCGGCCGGCGGACGCAGTGTCATGTTTGCGAATTAACTACTCACAGGTATGTTCGACCCTTTCCCTCTGCGCTTCCGTCCCCGGTTCCTGGGACTCGCGATTTCTTTGTTCGCCTCCTCACTTCTGGATCAAACCCCGGTCCGCGACACATTCCCCGATTCCCCTGATTTTCATTTGCATTTTCTGCCTTGTCTGGTGCTTTCCTTGCGATTTCGAGATACCACGTTCGGTCTTCGGCCAAAATTTGTGTTCGGTGTTGATGGATGTTGGGTTGGGACTTGTTTTTTTAAACCCTCCATAGGACTTAGGCGTATCGGCGCGATGGGATATTCCACGTGTAGCATACCACAGAGTTACATGTATTCCTATTCTTATTTTATGCTGCATAAAAAGTAGACCAGTGCCTCGAATTATGAACACAATTGGAATGTAACTCGCGTGTCTCAGCACTCAGCTCTTAGGGGACAAGGGTGGAAGTACCGGCACTAGACATGGTCGTTGGCCAGTTTCCACTTCATAAACGCCATGGAATCAATAGTATGAGTTTATTTAAGATGAATGACTATGTATAGAAACGCCGCATTCGGAGCTGAAACGATCGCCGCACTCATTTCAGGGTCCAAGAAATGAGAAATGCAGGTTCAGGTACCGAGGGATAATCAATGTGACTAGTAATAAGTAACAAGGGACTGGTTGCGCAGGACTTCCAAGGTACTGGAACTGGCCACCTAATTTATATTCTGGAGTGTAAAACTTATCCCGATATTCAGATCTTCCTGTTTCAAGACTTTTAATTACAAGTCGATTCCAGGTCGCCCTCTCCAGACTCAGCCGTTCTCTTACGCGTCCCGATCGGCCAGGCTTGAAACCGGAACCCCACCGCACGCAGGCACCACATCTCAGCCTTCTTCCTTCATCTTAACATCCCCGACTTCACTTTTAGACTTTCGCTTTTTGTTTGCTCCCCTTCGCTCATTCGAGTCGCTCGCTCATTTCCCCGATCCATTGCCGGCCCTGGAGGTCTTTCGACAGTAGGAGCACTCGGCTCCTCAGGAATTACGTCAAGATGCTTCCAGACAAGTATGGCTTCCCTTTCGAATGGCTGTGGACAAGCTGGCCAGAAGCTCTAACATCGTTGCGCGCAACCCCTTAGATATGTCGGGCTCATCCTAGCCATTGTTTCGACTATGGGAATCGGCACGAGTTTTGTTATTACGAAATTGGTTCGTCTGCCCCCGACGTTGCGATCATTCGACCTGGATGGAACTCGGTCGGGGAATGGGATGGTGAGCTAATGAGTGTGCTACAGGGTTTGAATCATGCATCCGAGCGACACGGCTTCGAGGGCGAAGGATTCTCATATTTAAAGAGTCCCCTGTGGTGGGCTGGTGTCTCTCTACGTACGCACCCTGCGCCAGAATCGACGATTGGGCTATGCAGAAGCTAATGAGGTTGATAGTGGGACTCGGTGAAGTGGCCAACTTCGCGGCATATGCGTTTGCGCCCGCGATTCTCGTGACGCCGTTGGGTGCGCTGAGTGTGTTGATCGGGTAGGGAGCTCCCGAGATGGTGTGCGTGGATACAGGGACACAAGGCTGACAATCACAGGTCGGTCCTCGGCTCGTACTTCCTCAAGGAGAAACTGGGCGTTTTGGGGAAACTGGGGTGTGCGATGTGCTTGTTGGGTTCGGTTATTATCGTTCTTCATGCGCCTCCCGACAAGCAGGTGGAAACCGTCAATGAGATCCTTGGATATGCTGTTCAGCCAGGTATGTCTCGAGATTGGTTTGCGGCACTGGCAGATCGCTGACTCTCTCTACGCAGGGTTCCTCATCTACTGTCTGGCGGTCGCGATCTTCTCCACGCTGATGATTTATCGGGTTGCCCCAGTCTACGGCAAGAAGAACCCCCTCATCTACATCTCGATTTGTTCCACTGTTGGGTCGGTTTCAGTCATGTCTGTGAAAGCGTTCGGCATTGCAGTCAAGTTGACATTTGCGGGCAACAACCAATTCGTCCATGCCTCTACTTACGTCTTCGCCATCGTGACCGGATTCTGCATTCTCACTCAGATGAACTACTTCAACAAGGCATTGAACTCGTTCTCCACCTCGATGTAAGTGAGATGACTCTCAGGATGAAGACACGGTACTCACATATGGTCTCTGCAGTGTGAACCCGCTTTACTACGTCACCTTCACGACCGCGACCCTTTGCGCCTCATTCATCCTTTTCAAGGGATTTAACACCACAGATGCAGTCAACACGATATCTCTGCTCTGTGGATTCCTCATTATCTTCACCGGCGTGTACCTCCTGAACCTCTCGCGACACGACCCTGACGGACACCACATGGTGAACTCCAAGCTGGACGAGGACGGAGTGCCAACGGATGCTATTGCGAGCTTCCAGACTCGGCGCTCGATGCAGTCCCGCCGAAGCTCCTCGAGCGCATATCTGAATGGAAACGGCGACCGTGAGGGGCTCATCCACGCGTACGACGTGGAGCACAACGGAATAAACATGAATGATTTCGCAGAGGCAAGCGATGGGGAGCCAGGGCCGACGTTCCCACGTACCGACAGGACGACTGCGAAGCACACCAAGCAGAACAGTCAACTCTGATGGTATAGGGCTTCAATTGTATTTTTACTCTACGAAAATGCCAGAGTTGCAGAACTCGGGCTCAGGCAGAGAGATGTCTGAACGACTGGATATGACTCTGGGTATGCGTTTTGTTTTGTATATAGTCTTCTCTTGGATTTCTTGAATAGATGGTGGGGCCGATGATGTAGTCAGCTGTTTATGGAACATGCCCATCCGAGATTCTAACTCTTCCCTCTCTGCCTCTTCAGGCTGTTTGATAGTCGCCAACCAAGAGGGGAAGCAAGATGCCCGGTCTCCTGCGCAAACTGGTTATCGTCGCCGCAGTCGACGGCCTAGTCCTTCACGCAGCCAACTCCCGATCTAACAGCGGATGCAATAATGAAGCCTCCTCAATCCGCATCGACTACAAAACGAAGAAGATAACCGCCCTGCCAACCTCGGCCTCAGAGCCTCTCGACGGAAAAGACGCCCTAGAAGCCCACGGTCTAATCGGTACGTGAAACAGCTATCCAACCCCACAAAAACACAACCTAACCCGCGGGGGTGAACAACCCACACACCCCACAGGCCTATTATCCGTCGCCTCATACTCATTCCTGGTATTAATCACACAGCGCGAACAGGTCGCCCAAATCCAAGGCCGACCCGTCTACGCCGTAACAAACGTGGCCGTCATCCCCATCTCCTCCCAAGCAGACGCCACCCGCGCAATCATACAAGCTAGAAAAGATACAGCCCAGGTGATCCTCTCGCTCGACTCCTCCGATGAAGATGAAGACGATCTCCCGGATAATGAAATAGATCGCGCGGGGGTAGAGATTGGTAGCTTGCCCGCGTCGCCGACTCGTGAGTTGCACCATGCCCGCGGTGCTAGCGCTGGAAGCATCGCGGAAGATGTAATCGGCAAGCGGGTTCGTTTTGGTCGCTTTGCGGCTAATTGGTTGTCGCGTAAGAACTTGGGCTTGCCTCGGCCTGGTGCTTTGGAGCAGGATGCCCCTGCCACTGCACCTGCTCCGGCTCAAGTGGCTGAGTCTGAATCACCTTTTGATGACGATGCGCCCAGCCCTTCGAGTGAGGCCCGTGATGCAAAGGATGAGCCTTCTTTGCAGGCGGGGACGCTCGATGGACCGGGCGAGTCGGATTTCGATCGGTTGAAAGCTGGTCAGGCTACTGATCTCTTGCCGAAGTTGTTGAGGTATACGAGGCTTTTGTTTGCTTCGCGCAATTTCTTCTTTGCTTATGATTATGATCTTACGCGTTCTCTGCACACGCAGGAGGCTAGGAAGGATTTGCTTCCACTTCATAAAGTTGTTGATCCGTTGGTATGCGCGAACTATATGCTTGGGTGCTTATTCTCTTGGGGTCTTGCTTACTGACTTTTCGCAGTATTTTTGGAATAGACATTTGATGAATGCATTCATTGATAATGGGGCTCATGGTTTTGTTTTACCGCTTATTCAAGGCTTCGTTGGCCAGCGTGAATTTACCATTGCTGGCGTTGAGAAGAAGTCGTCAGAAGAACTCACAGGAGGTAAAATTCTCGGTGAGAAGCGCGAGGCTGAGGCTGTTGAAACCGACGCCAGCAAGCGTGATTACCTTCTGACGCTCATTTCTCGACGGTCTGTTAATCGGCCGGGTCTTCGTTACCTGCGCCGCGGTATCGATGACGAGGGCAACACTGCCAATACTGTCGAGACTGAGCAGATTCTTTCAGTTCCTGATTGGAATCCGTCTCGTCCTGCCTACTCTTATATGCAAGTCCGAGGCTCAATCCCGTTGTACTTTTCTCAGTCGCCATATACTTTAAAGCCAATTCCTGTGTTGCATCATTCAGCGGATACCAATCTTCTTGCTTTCAGCAGACACTTCCGAGAGTTCAGTCGGAGGTACGGGAAGATCCAGGCCGTTTCCCTCGTTGACAAGCTCGCCGGTGAATTGAAGCTAGGGGAGCAATATGAGAGATACACGCAATCCTTCAATGAAGCCGGTGGCATTGATGGCACTCCGTTGAGCCTCGAGTGGTTTGACTTCCACCGCGAATGTCGCGGAATGAAGTTTGAGAACGTGTCTCGTTTGGTCGACCGTCTGAAAGACACACTGAACGAGTTCTGCTACACAATCCTCGCAGACAACGACATCCTGCAGACCCAAAAGGGTATCATCCGAACCAACTGCATGGACTGCCTTGACCGCACCGGCGTCGCCCAGTGTGCATTCGGGCAATGGGCCCTCGAGCACCAACTCGAGAACGAAGGCATTGATATTGACTTCGGCGGCGACTCTTCAACTCAATGGTTCAACACGTTGTGGGCCGACAACGGCGACGCTATCTCCAAGCAATATTCATCCACCGCAGCCCTTAAAGGTGACTACACCCGCACCCGTAAACGAGACTACCGCGGCGCCCTCAACGATTTCGGTCTCACCCTGTCGCGGTACTACAACAACATCGTCAACGACTTCTTCTCCCAAGCCTGCATCGATTACCTCCTAGGCAATGTCTCAACCCAAGTCTTCGATGAATTCGCCATCCAACTCCAAACCACAGACCCAGGAATCTCCGTCCAAAAGCTCCGCCAAAACGCGATCGACACAAGTTGCAAAATAGTCATCAGCAGCCCCTCCGAAGACTTCCTTGGTGGCTGGACAATGCTCACCCCGCGCCAACCAAATACCCTCCGCACATTCCCCTTCGAAGAATCCGTCCTCCTCCTCACAGACGCAGCCGTCTATAGCTGCCGCTTCGACTGGGAAACAGATAAAGTCCGCTCCTTCGAGCGCATCGACCTCCGCTCCATTTCCCGCATCCACTATGGCACCTACATCACCTCCATCCTGACGGAGAGCCAAGCAAATGAAGCGAGTAATGTCGGCCTTGTCATCGTCTACAGAGACGGGGATGCAAATACCCTCCGTGTTAACACGCGCTCCCTCCAAAGTGATGTTAATATGAGTTCGCTTGAGACAACTGCTAGTGCGAATAGCGAGTGGGATCTTGTTTCTTGGTTACGTGGTGTGAAAAGAGCTACGACACGCTTCGTTGCGTTTAAGGGATTACCTTTGTCGACTTCTGTGGCCAGTCCACGGCTTGGTCCTACGACCGGTGTGGTGAAAGAGATGGATCGGGTGAGGTCTATCGCTTTGGATATTGAACGCGCTATGCTTGCTGGTGATGGGAGGAATGTTGAGGCTTCTTCGACTGTTGAGGAGTCGGATATTATTTCTCTTGCTGATGCGAAGAAGAGGACTGGGTGGTTGGAATATTTGGTTTATGATTTGAAGAAGATGGTTTGGGCTTGATTGTGGGCTT
>ERZ1673737.2546-NODE-2546-length-15074-cov-4.405952_pt1 | contig 15074 bp, 13 predicted proteins | sample MGYA00580211_ERZ1673737 | MGnify/ENA primary metagenome ERZ1673737 (study PRJEB41218, sample SAMN15661789) | gut metagenome | host: Homo sapiens | place: Canada: London | collected 2015-08-20/2019-03-30 | study: EMG produced TPA metagenomics assembly of... | reverse complement strand
GTCGACGGAGTCTATGCCCTCAATGGAACGTACGGCCTGGACCGAATGAATCAGTTGGTTGGGATGCAATCATCTCAGGACATCTGGCCGGGCATGATAATCTGGACTCTGGTCATCTTGGTCTGCGTCACGCTGCTGGTTCAGATAGCATTTGGACTTCGATGGCTTCGTCGTGAATTGGCAGATAACATCGATCAGGATTTGCGCGCCAGAAATTTGCCGTTTACCCTGGGCAACATTATCCGCATGGTTTTCAATTACCTTCTCTTCCCTATTGTTTCCCTTTCCTTCTTCCAGCTGGTCATAGCTGGCCAATCCCCCGCTTACAGTGTGGCCCTGGCAGCTCTGGTGATTGTCGTCCTTGTCTGCTTCTCCCTTTGGTTCATCCGAGTCATTGTCTCCACACGACCTAAATCCCACCTTTTCGATGACCTGCCTACGGTGCTTTTGTACGGCCCTCTCTACAACACCTATTGCGATGATGCGGCCGCCTTTGCCGCAGTTCCAATCGTCTTAAATATTGCTCGGGGTGTCGCTGTAGGTGCTTTGCAGCCATCCGGTATCGCTCAGGTGGTCATGCTCGCGATTTGTGAAGTCGTCTCCGTGCTCACACTACTTGCCTTCCGACCTTTCTCCGGTCCTACTCACATGAACCTCTACCACTGTCTCTTCTCTATTGTGCGTTTCTTGACTGTCATTCTCAGTGTGGTGTTTGTTCCGTCTCTGTCAGTCTCGGAGGCCGCTCGAGGCTGGATTGGATACTTAATCCTCGTGCTTCATGCCATGGTTCTTATCTTCGGATTCTTCCTCAATGCCATGCAGACGTTGATTGAAGTTCTGGCCCGACTTGCAGGTGCCGGTGGAACTACTCGTGGTGGCCTCACCAAGGTGTTCGGTATGCGTCAGCTTTCCAGACGTACTCCACGCCGCGATATCGCTCGACAGAGCATGGGATCAGAGGCTGCTATGCTCGGACACGCCGATGACCGTCTGTCTGCCCAGTTTGATGGATCGCGTCCTCGTAGTCTCTCTGGCAGTTCCGCTCTCCTTTTGAACCGCGCCACAGGCAGCGATGGCCGAGCCAGTGCTTACTTTGACTATGCCAGCTCACAAGGAGGCTCGCACAGTCGTGCTGCCAGTGGAGGATTCCCCACGCCTACATCAACAGCCTACCCTGGACCTGGTTTCCCCAGTTCACCTAGCAGCGGTACGATGATGGGAATGAGTCCTCGAGATCCCTACTACCGGCCGCCTCGCCCTGGACGGAAAGGTCCTCAAGGTACTGTGTCATTCGAGAAGGGTAAGGCCCCGAGCAAGAGTCCCTCGAAACGCTTCTTATCAAGGTCGCTTCGTCGAGCAGTCCATACTGACGATGAAATCGGGGATGTACCGATGTCCGGCCGTGCAACACCTGTGCCGGCATATCTACCAACAGCGAAGGATGATTTGGAACTCGATGACCAACGGCAATCACGAAAAGACTACGCTGTTCGCGAGGTCGATTTCTACTACGGCGTCCGCGGTCCCCCGCTCTCACATACCGGCACGCGGAAGTTGAAAACCGGTCCAGCCGACCCCACAGGTCCGGTCTCGTCTGCAACAGGCTGGTTCCGAGGCTTATTCCAAGGAAAGACCAAGGATAGCGCCAAGGGATTTGAGGTCGTTCGAAGTGCTCGGGCACCCCCACCTGGTTTGTTCCCGCCCGGTGGGGACTATAACGAGCATTATCAAGATGATCCGGATGCTCCTAGTGGTAGTCACTCTCGCAATGTGTCTACTGGAAATGTTCCCTATGAAGATTTAGATGGCGAGCATGAATCCACGCGATTAAGCGGGACACACCCGCCGGTTCTACCGCAGCTCAACACATCAGTGGGCGGCGGTATCGAGCTACCCAGTCGAACGGGATCTCGCCATACCCAAGCACCCGCCGAGGAAGGAGATGCACCCTCGACATCCCTTCCGGTCGTCACCGAGAGTATCTCGCAAGAACAACAGCCCGACCCGGACAGACGATCCGCTCATTCTGGGAGCCACCTACAATCATCCCCCACCGGCCGACTACCGTTCAGCGATAGTAGCTCACCTTCTCGGGAACGTGGTCTATCCGTGACCTCCACTTCCAGGTCAAGGTCAATAGCGTCCAGCCATGGAACGGGACGGGGTGGCCGACGAGGCGAACGGCCTTCAAGTATGGGTTACGTGGCGCAACACCGCGCACATGATCATATTCACGAAGCCAGCCCGGATGAGCCATCCTTTGCTGGCAGCTCGGCAGAACTTGTGGATGAAGCTGCACACCACGCAAGCTAGAAACAAATGCAAAACGATGTGTTTTGGACCCGTATATCCCTCGTTCTCTCTCTGTCTCCCTCTCTCTCAACCTGCCTCAATCTACCTCCATATCACTGTCATACTCCCAAAACCGGCGCCATAATGACACGCCTACGAATTTCCTTTCATTCTGTGTCTATCTATTGCTTGCTCTATCTAAAATTGCTGCGACGGCGTTTCGATTGTGATCCCGAGGTACACCAAACGGGGACTGGTTTTTGGCCGTCGGTGAACTCATGCCACCATTTTTCTTTGGAGGCTTTGCTTTATCTTTGTTTCTATTTTTTATTCTTGTATGAATCCTTCAGGACATATCTTGAGATAATAATACGTGAGGATCAGTTTCTTTCTATATACTTCCAGCTTTCTCGAATCTATACATACCACGGTTTCTTGATCTATACTCTGTTCTTGCTAGACATTACTTACCCTTTATGGTTCAAATACTGCTCAATGTTACGTTCAAACCTGAATGATAGTTGACACCAGGCTGCGCCAGGGCCTGCGTGGCTTTCTGTCCAGTGCCAATGTCATGCAAGGAGCCTGCGGCTATGCGTGAAAGAACTGCCAGCGAAAGATAAGTCGCCGGAGACCATCGCTGCTTCAAGTAGTTGAATAGGGCATGTTAACTCACAGCCACAACGCCAACAATAGCCCAGTAAACTATGACTGCAATAGAATCACTCCATAGATGTACAGCGGAGTATGCGGCTCCCCATAGCCGGGCAGATCGGGCCGAATTTGCCTGTCGCCACCGCCCTCACCGCCCGGCCCCACGATAACAGAGCCAAACATCACGCTGCATCATCATCTCCTTCTCTCCTTTTCTCCTCTTCTCCTGCAGGGATTTCTATTTGATTCACTTGAGAAACCTCATTTTCAGCTGCCGGCAGCAATATCACGAATTCGGTGTCTGAGAATATAGTCACGAGACCTCATCATTGCCCAACCACGATCTTGACCCATGATAAGCATTATCTTGTCACTGTTGGATGCAATCTTCGGCAAAAGGCGTCAACGTCATTGAGGCTGAGCCTGAGATTGCATAAAAGGACTGTCCTTTCTATACATTGATTTGATTTATCGAAATCCGTCGAGATTCCCGCCGTTCAGCCATCGTTCATCCTTATCGCCACCTGGTCCATGAAGACCCGTCGCCCCGACGGCCGAGATTGATCTCGTTGCCTGCATTAGATAACATCTGGTGGAAACAGCCTCGTTTTCGATAAAACAAGGACGATACAATATAATATGCCTGGGTCGAGCACTGCATCATCCAGCCCGACTGAGTCAGGCACGCCGCCGAGGGTGCAGGCTGGCAGAATGAGCGAAAGACCAGAGGCGCATGGCTCTGCCAGCTATAGCGGGTATGAAGGGAGCTCTAGGCCACGAGCGTTCCCTATCCGCCCTGGATCTGATCGTAAAAGGCGGTTGACGAGTACTGGTGAGGATACCAGGCAGTGGTCACACGGACGGTTGGCCGGACCAGCCCGAGATAACGGGGGAAGCTCCCGCACTGCGTTACCGTATAGGTCAGTTTCGATGGTGATGCCTTCGTCTCGAACACGAAGTTCGATTTCTGCCACGGCTGGCTCTTCATATGCCACCGCCATTGATCTTTCCTCTTCTCCCCCCGAAACGCCTCGTTCCTTTGCTTCTGGGCAACTTTCCAGGCGTTATACACGCGAACCTTACACTTGGTCAGGCCAACCCATGCCTGGTGGTCCGAATAGCCAGAGCCAGGCTTTCATCGACATGTCGCTCCCAACCTGGCAGGCTGACTCGGATGTGACTGAATGTCCGATCTGTGGGACTGTCTTCAGCTTCTGGTACAGAAAGCATCATTGTCGAAAATGTGGAAGAGTTGTATGCGCTTCTTGTTCCCCGCATCGTATCACTATCCCTAGGCAATTCATTGTCCGCCCTCCTGATTCCGACCCTCTCGAATCTTTACCAGTTCCATCACATCCTCCAGTTGTTGATCTTACCAATGATGAGCCTGCCACACCCTCATCGACCATCAACCCCGCTCTTGGGGGAGGCGAGGAAGTACGTCTTTGCAATCCTTGTGTGCCAGACCCTAACCCAAATCCTCTGGGCTTCGGCAATGTACGAACCGGCCATCGTTCTACTCACTCTCTTTCCTCTACCATGCCCGCCACATTCCAGAATCTATCGGTTAGTACTACGTCTGCCGTGCCTTGATCAGTTGCTAACATGATACACAGCGTGATAATCACATCCACGACGCTCGCCAGGAACGACGCACTGTGGGCTCAAGTGACCGACCACAGTATCTGGATCAATTGAACCAAACCAGGCAGCCCTCTATCTCCGGGACCCGACAGTTCCGTTCATTTTCCAACCGTGATGCCGGTCTGCCTCGTCGCCCAGCCCCTGACGAGGCCGACTTCTGTCCGGTATGCCGGCGTCAATTCCCACCTCTCTGCCCGGAGCATCCCATTGAGGCCCGTCAAGCCCATACCCGGGACTGCATTGAGAGCTACTTTCGACCAGCTGCTGCGAACCGATCATCACCCGAGCAGGGGCCCCCACTTCCCGCTCCCCCACCTGAAGCCCGCATGCTCAAGTTCGTGGCCACGGAGAAGGACTGTCTTGGTGGGGATGGCCAACCAGCGGAGTGCACAATCTGCATGGAGGACTATGAGGTTGGGCAGGCTTTGGCCCGCCTCGAGTGCCTGTGCAAGTTCCACAGTCACTGCATTGTGGACTGGTTTGATAGGAAGGAGGAATGCCCTGTGCATAAATTATCCTAGATACGCATGGATCTGGCCTGTTAGTAATTTCTGAAATTTTTCTTCCGCTGTTGGGTTATTTTTTTGCTGTTTCCTTTGTCTGCGTTGTGGCGCTTGGGACATGTGTTTCTGATATCCAGCTGAGCGATGATCTGAATTGAACCAATACCGAAATTGAATCCAAAGTACGTTGTCAAGTAATAAATGTAGTTCTTTGTCCAGGTTGACATCAGTCACGTGCTAGCCCCGTGAAATCATCGGTCGACCTCGAAGGAACTTTGCACACTAGAGAACCAAGTGACAAGACAGCTCTGAGAGTGCCCAGGTGATTCAAGAGAAAGGTAAGCAGCCCTTTTTATTTGTTTTGTATGAACACCGGCCTCCCCACAGTTCTTTGGGACCGTTGATCATCCACATCGGTGGTCGGTGTTTGCGATCACCGTCCTCCGCGTGGTCGAGTGGCCGCATTTGCGTGCGTGGTATACAGCCATACTGCTATAGATCAAATTGCGATGAACATACCAAAATGACCCCATGCTAATACATGCAATATATACAGTGAATTATATCTACCCCCTACCCACCCTATATGGACATCGACCCGCAATTACAGCGCACCCGCGACGGGGATCCCCAACGACCAGTATACATGCCAACAACCACAGACCCGGAATACCCGGAGCCACCCTCTCACAGGCACACAGTTCTAAACCTACACCGGGACCTAGCGGGCCCATCACCATCATACAGTCTGGGCGCCGAGCATGCCACCGCCAACCAATCGCCAGACCCAAACGACGGCCCAGGCGATACCAAACGCTCTCGCGCCTGCGAGCCCTGTCGCCAACTAAAAGTACGCTGTGACCCAGACCCAGAACACCCAGATGGATCATGTAAGCGGTGCGCGAAAGCCCGACGAACATGTATCGTCACGGCGCCGACGCGGAAGCGCCAGAAGAAGACTGATAGTCGGGTTGCAGAGCTGGAGAGGAAGATCGATGCATTGACTGCGACGTTGCAGACGTCGCATGCGACTGGGTCGTTATTTGCTGGTCCTGGATCTGGGTCTGGGTCGCAGGCTCCGCCGTCTCTTGAAGATCACCCTGCTACTAGTCGGCGGTGGCTTTCTGGGGAGTCGAGCTCGAGCTTGGCTGGGAAGAAGCGGCAGCATGGTGGTGAGACGAAGGAGTCGACTGGGGCTGGGCTTCTTGGGCCGCGGTATTCGAGACCTGGGAGTCCATCTGCAGAGCAGATTTCTAGTCAGCCGGCTTCGAAGCTGTGGCGCCGACCTGTTGCTGAAGTGCAGAGGCAGGAGGCTGCGGGTGAGTTTGTTGACATGATTGATCGCGGTGTGATTGATTTGAAAACTGCCACTTCGGCTTTTGAGCGATTTATTTATCAGATGGTTCCGGAGTTTCCGTTTGTGGTTTTTCCCCCTGGGACGAGTATGGCTGAGGTGAGGCGTATGAAACCGATTCTGTTTCTTACTATCATGGGTGTTTCTGTTGGGATCTTTAATCCCGAGGCACAGCTTACTCTGATCAATGAACACTACCGTTCGATTGCTGAGGAGGTTGTTGTCAAGGGCCATAAGACCTTGGAATTACTCCAGGCCATTATGGTTGGTATTGTCTGGTATATTCCACCTGACAATTTCGACGAGATTAAGTTTTATACAATGACGCAAATGGCCGTGACAATCGCAATGGAACTTGGCATGAATCGTCGGATGTCTGTGAATAAAAAGGGGTTCAACATGATCCGTGATTTGATTATCAAAAAGCCATCCGGCCCGGCTTTCGATCCTGAAGGACCGGAGGCGAGGAGGACTTGGGTTGGTTGCTATTACCTATCTGTCCAGTGAGTGTCACTTGATACACTTGTGTCAGTGGGAATGCTAATTATTTCAGAATGGCCTCCGCTTTGAGACGTGTGCATCTAGTTACTTGGCAACCGTACATGGATGAATGTCTTGAGATTCTAGATACTCATCCGGATGCTTTGCCTTCTGATCGGAACTTGAAATGGTGGGCAAGACTCGGAAGGATCATGGAAGATGCTGCTGTACGTTCTTCAGATGACGTTGGCTCAATTGTCACATTTGCAGATAGTAGGGCCTGGCATGAGATCAAGTCGTTTGAGAATCGGTTATCGCGGTGGAGAGCTGAGGTCCCACGCGACGTCTACACTGGTGGGTCTAGTCCAGTAAGGGTTGGAATTCTGCTAATACTTCTTAGGGCCGATGGTTCATACCGAATGTGTTCTGAATATCTTCATACACGAATCTGTAATGAGCTTGGACTATAACGCCATAAACAACTCTCCGCGTGACTTGCCAAGTGCATCTGTTGCTGCTGTCATCGATGCTTTAACTTCCATTATTCGCTCCATTCACCAGAGTCTCGATATAATCACCTCAATTGAGATCGACAGGCTCCTTTCTCTGCCTACCTCGTCTATAGCTCGGACATCGTATCCAGTGGTGGGCCTGATCAAGATATACTCACTTTACATGTCGCCAGACAGCCGCATAGGCCAGATTCTCGATGTGCAGAGCCTCAAACTGGATTACTATCTTGACAAAGTGATAGCACAGTATCGCGCTGGCGCAGCGCGCGATGGAGGCCGTGTATTGGCCAAATTCGGAAACATCTTGGTCTTACTCCGCAATTGGTTTGTCAAAAAGCGAGACCAGGGAGATCAAGGCCGAGAATTGAAGGAACTCTTCTCGGCCGGTCATCAATCTTCGCAGCCACGACAACAGGTACATCCAAGCCCAAATATCCACAATGCGACATCATCCAAATCAACACAGATGGCACCGGGCATGACACCCCTCCACTTCCTAAGCGAAGTAGCAATGGGCGACCCAGCCAACCGATCCTCAACCCAACCCAACCCCCAACGCCAAGTATACTCAACAGACCAAAGTCCAGAAACGATACAAACAACCACATCGTCCACCTACAACGCCGACCCGTCTCTCACTCACCCAAAGAAACCAATACCCCAATCACTCTGGCCCACAGGTCCATCCTACCAACCTCAAACCACCCTCCCAACCACAGACCCAACCCTCGAATCGAGATCATACTATCAACCCTATCCACAAACAGATCAATCACAATCATACCCAGATATCCAGACAAATACCACAGTCACTCAGGGGTATCCCGATATGTCAGCAGTGGCAGGAATACAACTGGCACCACCGATGGGAATGGCCGAGGTTGGTGTAGACGCTGGATTTGGAGATCCATTTTTCACATTGAATAATATGATGGATGAGGGATTATTCACGTTCCCGCTTTCTTCTGATGGGAATTTTGGATTATTTTAGTTTGTTTACGTTTGAGGTGCTCCTTTTTTGCTGTTTACCTTATACCTGATGCGAGGGCCAGGGCTTGGTTTGGCCGTTTGGATTTATGTATATAGGAATTTGTTCACCTCTACTCACCTTCTAGTTTCACGAGGCTATGAAGCCGGATAAGGTAGCTAGGTATGTATATATGGGTTTGTTCCCTGTACATAGCTAGATAACATCTATCTCATTGCTCATTGGTCACCGTTGAGCTTCAAGCTATATACTAAAAGCAGAGTATAAAAACAATCCTCGCAAATAGACCAACATAAAACATAAACATGAACATCAACATCAACATAAACTTACGCACCATAACTCCTCACTTCGGTCTCACCAAGCAAAGGCTCCCTCTCCCTCTCCCTCTCCCCACTCTGCACAACAACATCCTTCCTCTCCCTCTCCAGAACCCCAGTCATAACCCAAACAAACCCAACAAGCCCACCCCCGACAACAGCAACCAGAAGCGTAAGCCCAACATTAACAGGAACCGGATCCCCACCAAAAACAATAAGCGTAAGCGCATCCAGACCCGCCTGGGCGAAATTCCCAATTCCAGCTAGACAAATCACAAGTCCATATACCTTGCCGAAAGTCTGAAAACCGAAGACCTTAGCCGTGTAATCGGAGACAGCCGTATAATAGAAGGGACGGTATAGCACGAAGAGAATGATATTCCCATAGGCTGCCGGTAGACTATTTGGGATACAGCCTAAAACTCCGATAGTGGACGCTGTTGAGACGAGGATTAGGAGAACGGTTCTTGTTTGAAAGGTATCTAGGAATGTTCCTATGAAGGGGACAGAGATGAGACCGCCGATTGGAAGGGCGATGTCGAAGAAGGTGTTTATTGTTTTTGCGGTGTGTGGCGTGAGCAGGTAACTGTATTGGCTTCGGAGGGTTGCGACGAAGTAGTTTATCCGTAGCATCATTAGCACTGTGAAGGCTGTTATTAGGATAAACCATGGTGTGCGGAGTTGGTTGAGGGCGCTGCGGCCGTGGAGGACGCCCCAGACGCCGCCTTGGAAGGGGGGTCGGGGTTGGGGTTGTGGGGAGGGTTTGGGGGGTGGGGAGAGGTGGGTGTCGATGTGGAAGACTGTGTCGTCGATTGTTGTGGCTGAGACTATTGAGGCGGTGCCGTCGTCTAGGAGGCTTTGGATTTGGTTGACGATGCTTTGGCGGCGGAGGCGTCTATCTTTGCGGAGACGCTCGCTTTCGTCGCGGTCAGTGATTGTGTCATCTATATGGTCGTTTGTTTCATCGGCAACTTGTGCTTCAGCATGTTGAACTAGCTGGCCTGCCGTTTTGTAGGAGTTTGCCGGCATGATGAAGATTTGCGCTATGATGATGAACACTGGCACGATGAGGTAGACTGCGAAGAAATTGGTGACTGATATAAAGCCATCGGTGTGTTCGTTCAGAAGCCGGAAGATCAAGAAGAGAGCGCTCGAGGCATCGAATGCACCTGTTAGCATGGACAGGATCAAGCCTGATCGTGCGGGGAACGTATTTGATAGATGGAACGATGTGATGAACACGAATGGCCCGCCCAGTGCAAGGAACAGATATCCAGGAATGTATCCATCGAATGGCAGTTTGTGTGCTGTTCCGAAGAGCAGTGCTCCAATGGCGAGGCAGAATCCGCCAATGATCCCACTCACGCGTGGTCCATAAGCGTCTAGGATTGTTCCTACAGGCAGAGCTGAGACGTTGGTTACAACAGCCGCGATAGTGAACATCAGATTCAACCTGTCAATTGTTAGAAGTGGATACCAGGGGAATGGAGCTACTTACCTGATCTCCTGCCTATCGCATACATCAACCCCCTCTTCAAGCTCCGCCTTTGTGCAAAGGTTGCGATATACATTCTCACGAATAAGGACTGGCTTGAGAGCTGCAAACCCAAACACAATACCGGCGGCCAAAAAGCAGTATACAACCGCAGTACAGACCTGGGCTATCACCAGTTAGCATTGAAGCATACCCCACCCACGGGGGAAGCATTGCATACCAATTCTCCGCGCAGCGCTCACTTCATAAGCACCCGTGGTATCTGCCCAAGGTTCTTTACGCGCAGGTACGTCTACTTGTACCGCAGGCTGTCTCTCTGCAGGAGCCTCTGTAGGGGCAGGGGCAGGTGCAGGCGAAGCACGTCCCTCGCGAGTAGTAGTCGGAGATAGTCCCAGAAGGGTGGATCGGTCATCGTGATCGTCCGGTCTCTCATTCCATGCCGGACCCGCATACGGATTGAAGTTCAGTCTGCTGTAGGTGGAGGGGAAGGAGGATGACACAGACCCCTCGGGCAGATCCTGGTAGTCCTCGTCGTCGGATTCGGTCCGGGGAAAGGTGGGGGTGCGCTCCCATCCTTCGAGGAAGGAGATACGGGGGAGGGACATGTTATGGCATGAGGAGAAGAGGGAAGGTTGAGCGGATACAGAATGAACAGAATATATTCAGAACTAACTAGCTGCTAGCTGTTGCAGCTGCGTTGATAAGACTCGACAAGATGACAAACCTGTTTATCAACATCCCTGCAAGGTGGTGGCCTTATTTCCCAGGCTGCCATCACCTGACTTACACACTTCAACTTCAAATTTGAAAAGGTCAACATTGCAACAGTTCAGTATTTCGAGTCAGCATTGACTCTTCTTTTAGAATTGATCAAATCCCGGAGCAGGCCCGAACAGGCAGCTGGATACTGAACCCCCCACACTCCCCTGGCCCTCTAATTTAGGTTTGCATATTGCAGCAGGTCGAGCATACTGATCGAATCATATCTTCGGCTTCAAATGCCTCGGGGAAGACCTCACCCCAAGATCGACAGGGTTCGACGGGTCCGGAGCGCTTCATCCACGGCACAAGTGAAATTAACCAATACTCACAATGCCACAATGCCACAATGCCGGTATTTCCTAGCAATGAAGACCCACCAGGGGCACTTGCGGGATTTGTCGAGCGATCCCGGCGTGTCCGATCCCATCCTGAAAATTTCCTCCAGAGCCACCATGTGGCTCTGGCAGCGCTCGAGCAGCAAATTTCTCAGCGCGGGTCTCAACCAGACTCGGTGAAGACTCCTGGCAAATGAAAAGGGGACAAAGGGCTAATATTAGCCCCCTGAAGCTTGTTGCGTCCGTTTAGGTTCTGGCCCTGACCTCGGATTTATACCAATCCTGCGGCATTCATCCCGTCCACGTGTTATTGGCTGTCAATGTTGTCTCCCCTTAGCACCCCCATCGGTCATTTCAAACGGAAAAGTGGTCTCGGCCATGCCAGTTCTGCAGCACACTCACTAGGCAAGGCGACTCGCTAATTCTTACCCTTCCTATACCGACTTCCCGACACAAGCCGACTAACATGACTCGCCCGAGATCTTTCTTATTCGGGCAAGGATCGTTGTTAACGATCGAAGAGGCAGAAACTTTGCCCTGTGGGGGTCCCTCGTCCAACCACATCTAGCAGGAATTTGCCCAGACATTGGTGTGGTGGGGAATGTTGCACTGGACGTTTTCCTATTCGGGGTATCATCCAGAGATTCTATCCAGGTCAACCAATTCGAGTTTCAGTATATTTCAAACCTGAGATCCGCTCCGCGAGCTAAACTCCAACAAAACGTAGTTGCTGGTTAATACCCCAACGTACATACGCAACCCGATGATCTACCAACCCCCCGCCCTCTGGTCTTATTTATCTAGATGCCCTCGGGCCTCGCATGCCGTTGATTGATTCTGGAAGCTTTCCCCGTTTGTGATTCTGGCGTAATGAGGGGATGGTCAGTTTCTATTAAATACGAGGTTGATGCTTGGATCTTGCTAACGTGTTCTAGCCTCACCTGTCGTCTACGCCATCTGAAATGTATGTCTTCAATATTCAAGGTATTCCACCGGATCTCCATTCCTGACTCGAAAAGGTGATAAGTCCGGTTCGAAATGTCTCCGCTGTCAACGATCTGGCCGCGAATGTGTGCCGGCTCCTGGCAAGTCAGAAGAAGTGTCGTTTCGACATGGCCAAAATCCATCGTTGCGAGGGAAGGGCCCCCCGAGATATGGCGAGAGTGATCTTGCCTTTCCGGACGATCAGGTCTGGGTTGAGACTACTTCCGAGTGTATGGTATTCGTCTCCTCCATCTCTTGTTCATACTTCGTGCTGACCGTACAGTCGACTTCAAGGATGAAACGGATCAGACCGCGGCTGAATACTATGTTGTACCTGTAGCAAGGCAACAATCAGCGTCAAGATCACCCTCTGAGGGTCGTTCGACGCCTTCATCTGCAGTGGATTCATCTATGGCGACCCCAAACCTGGTCATTCCTTGTTCGCAACTTGGCTCGCGGTCCAATTCAGCAACCTCACATTCATCGACACCTACCCCTGACAATCAGCCAAAACTAACCCACATGAACGAGGCGTATCTACTGCGCCATTTTCAGAAGCACCTTGCACCATGGGTGAGTTCCACTCCGATCAATTCCCACGTTATACTAACATTGCAGCTCGACGCATGCGACCCTCGCCGACACTTCTCAACCGATGTAGTCGAACGTGCGACCACATCTTCTCTACTTTTATACGCATGTCTAGCAGTATCAGCCTGCCACCTATCCCGAACAACAAACACCTTCCCAGCAGAACTCGAAGACATGTATCATGAACGCTGCATCTCAATCATGCTCCCAGTCCTTGACAAATCGGAATCCGAAATCGGCATCGACCTCCTCATCTCATCAACAGTAATGCTCCGCTTCTTCGAGCAAGTCTCCTGTATGTACCATCCCCATCCCCATCCCCCACCAACCGAACTAACCAAAGGACAGCATGCAACCCCTCGAACGACCACCAACGCCACCTCCTAGCGGGCTCAGTCTACATAAGCTCTCACGTCGACTGCGCAATATCCGGCGGCTTAGCAACAGCCTCCTTCTGGCTCTTCGTCATCCAAGACATCCAGTTCGCACTTACGTACCAGAAATGCCTTCGGCTCACCTTCGCCCCGTTCGACGACGTTCTCCGCCGGTGGTGGGTCGCCAAGCCCGTCCTGAGCGACGGAGACTGGACTAATCGCGCGATTTGGCTATTGGCCGAGACGGTGGATTTCTGTTGGAATGTCTCGGGCCGAAATTACGGGGGCCGACTTGGCTCCGTTGGTGAGACGGCTCTGAGACAGAGGATTCTTGAGTGGGAGGTTGGGAGGCCGGATTCTTTTGCGCCTTTGCATGTTTCGCCGCCGGATCGTGCTAGGGGGAAGCCTTTTCCTGTTGCTTGGTTTACTAGTTGTTGGCATGGTATGTTCTTCGTGTGCTGGGTTTATGTGTTTTGTGCTGATTTGGTTTTAGCTTCTGCTATACAGCATGTCTGCCTTGCCAAGGCATTGATGTTGATTCGCGAATTGGAGGGTTGGCAACCGAGCATGAGACATTTAGAGCAGCCTGTCAGGTTGAAGGTATGTTCTTCTTTCTTGGTGTGGATGTGGCGTGGACACTGCTGACGAGCATCAGAATGAAATCATCGAAAACCTTTATTTCATCTTCGGAATCGCCCTCTCTGCCGACGATGATCCTCCCCTACGAATTACAGCTTCCCACGTCCTCCGTGCTTGTAAGTCTGATCCAACATATTATCCATACACCAACTGACATCACCCAGGCGGCTCATGGATCGACGACCCTCTCGCTCAAAACCTGATCTTCGACCTTCTCCAACGCATAGAGAGGGAAAATGGCTGGCCGTTAGCTCATGTACGAGAAAAGGTCGTCGGATACTGGCGACGAATATAGTCTTAGTACACATATGGACAAATCCATATGACTACACCAATGTATAACTTATCCTTGTCCCTATCCCTGTCCCACATGTGCCTCTCACCGTGACTGGAGAGGACATCCATCGCATACTGTATTTATACCATAAACTGTGATAAGATTTTGTGTACATAACCTCTAAATCAGCCCTACGCATTGGCACTGAGTTACGCCGAAATACCCCCGACAAAGTACCTTGCGGTGCGGGCCGTCGCAATCATCGGAAAGACGATCGTGTCTCAGTCTGTGCTCTTCCCCGTGGGGAAGTCGGCGTTTGTTTTGGGGTTATCCCAAGTAGAGGCTGGCGCGCTAAGCTCGGTTACTACAAGTGTATATTTATATGTATGGATTAGGATGTGTTGGATTACTCTGGCTGCATGTGCATGTACATGTCTTCTCTTTAACCTCCTATTTCATGTCTCTCTGGACTACTTTAAGATAGAATGTCCCATATGTAGCATTGAGAATCTTATATATTATATCTCTAGTGTCAACAACCCAAACAGAATGTAACATGTATACACGATATAATCCAAATATCCAGAGCATAGCTGACACCCTATTATATCGACTGACATAGACGTTGAGGGTGGAAAGTTGTTTTTTTGGGGGGTCCCATTATTATTCAAGCCATCAAATCTCATCCAAAAAGAATAAGAAAGGAAACAGGAAACATATAGAGAGAGAGAGAGGAAAGAGAGAGAGGTTAATGTGTCCAGTGTGATGCGCACGTTTGTACAAGACTCTGGTCTGTCACTTTTTGGGTATCATGAATATGTTCCGCATGACCGCATGACCGATGAGGGTGAGGAGGGGATGGTACGTCAT
>ERZ1673737.2545-NODE-2545-length-15075-cov-4.383089_pt1 | contig 15075 bp, 11 predicted proteins | sample MGYA00580211_ERZ1673737 | MGnify/ENA primary metagenome ERZ1673737 (study PRJEB41218, sample SAMN15661789) | gut metagenome | host: Homo sapiens | place: Canada: London | collected 2015-08-20/2019-03-30 | study: EMG produced TPA metagenomics assembly of... | reverse complement strand
CAAGGGAAAAATAAATTAAACTAGAAACAACCACCACCACATCTTTGAATGTATTCAAGAACGCCAATCATGATCCTGAGCCAAGCCCAGAAGTAAGACCTAGGCAAGACCACCAAAGTACATGAATGCCTCAAAAACACCAAATAGATTGCATCGCCCGAAGGGGGTATATAGATATATATGCAGAGCAAAGCAAGAACCAAAAAAGAAAAAGAAAAATAAGACAAAGAAGAAAATCAAATCTCGAACCAGCGGAGAAAAAGAATGGAAAGCGCCCGAGGTAATAATGCCAGGGATATGAACAGTGAAAACAACTCTATGCAATAGAGTCAAACTCCTCACGCTCACGTAGCCTATTTCGCGCCAGGGTATCACCCCCACTGGCAGACAACTGCATCCAGTGCAGTGCCAGACACATGCTCTGCGGATCCGACTTTGAGTCCTTGTCTCGGCGGTACATCATCTCAGCCTTGAATGTATCCCGCGGAAGGGTCAGAGGGAGGGTCACGCGCGGCAGAAGCTCGGGATGAGTCAGGTATAGAATGGCAAGCTCGCGCTGTGCGACTGGGTTACCCTCTTTTGCGGTGATGATCCACATGCCTGCAGCATCTTGGATGGCATGGCCAGGTTGGGGTTTGAAATCTGATGCGAAGGGAGGATGACGACGAGAGAGTTCCTGGGAAACGATGCGGTCTGCGATCTCGACTAGACTGTAACAGATCTCTTCTTTGAGGCTTAGTGCCGCCAGACCAAACTGGAGGAAAGCCGTGCCACGGGTTTGGTCTAGTTGATCTCCTGGAACGAACGCTGAGATGAATTGAAGATCTCTGAACAGGGTCTTGGGTTTGACTTCCAAGATGAGGTCGCGCATCGTTGCCACGATCTGTGACTCGGAAGGAGTGGAGTAGTCGGATCGCCTGGAGCCACCGGTCACGGATTCAGGTGTGGATAAGGGTAGTACCGTGTCCATCTGGGGGAGGCTGCGTCTTTGCACCTCCGAGAAACTGTGGCGCGACCGACGAAGCTGTTGAGGGCTGCTCCGCATGTCACTTTCCCCAGCAGCGAACGTCGTGGTTGAGCCCGCATCTTGCGAGATCAACGACGCAATCACCAAGGACCGCAGGTCGCGTAGAGCATTGAGTTTGACGAAGGGACTGCCGTGGCGCGAGAACACCTCAATCAACCGATGGAAAACAGCCTTATACGAAAAGTCCGACTGGTCATCAGATGGTTGTGATAGCTTGGGCGAGTCTTCTACACTAGCAGCTTTACGACCAGAAGCACGGAGATCATCGAGAGACCTGCTCCGACGATTTTTCACACCACGCGGCTGAGGCCGCTGTTCATAATCAGCATAGAACCTCTGAACAGCAGCGCGTCTCCGCATCTCGATCTGGATCCGCTTCTGGTTCAGCGCATTCGCGAACCAGGCGTCCGTTTCACTGCCACAACTCCATACTGGCGAGCCTAGGTCACTGAGAAGTAGACTAGTCAGAGTCTGTCTCAAGCCATCCATGAAAGCCGCCTTCCCATGTGTTTTGCGTTCGACACGACGGGGTTGACGGGCTGCCGTTTCACTGAACATTGACGGTGGCCGCGAATAGGCGCTTGATACACTCGCAGCATACATGGGGTGACGCTGGGGCGCGGACCAGAATGTACTGCAAGTATCACCAGTCGACGTTGAAGCAGGGCGGCCTGGGGACCCTCCAAGGGAAGAGACGTCAATTGACGGCATGTCTCGCTGAGGCCGCCACTTGTCGGAGATGATACTTTGGATAGACGGCTTGCGACCCAATGAAGGAGTATCTTGGGAAAAGCGAGACATGGGATCAGGCACCGGTAGGTTGCCCCCATAGAACTGGGAAGCATGGTTTGTTTCATCGTTCGCTGTTGACGGGCGAGGGGTCATAGGCATGGACAGGCCCGGAAAGGCGCGAGTACCGTAGCCCTCATACTTTGAGCGTTCCCTTTGGAAGAGCTCACTTGCCCACAGCACTGGCGTCTCGGCCATCGTCTCACCCACTAGTTTGTTGATGCTCGTCCGGACCTCGTAGCAGAAGCGATGGATTCGCTCCTCTCCTTTGCAGAAATTCTCAATACCATTGTGTGACAACCATTTTCGGGTCAGCTCGACTTGTTCATCCGACAGCTTGTTCGGTCCACCCTGACTGCTAGGTGCCTTCATCATGTTCATGACCTGCACCTCAGGCTTCTGGAACAAGGACCCGCCTAGCGACCGAGGTCCATAGCGAGATCTCTGCTCTTCAGGATATTGGCTGAACAGTCGAGCGGAGTAGATCATCGTTTTCAAAGCCATAGCCACATGCTTAGCCTCTTCATACTTCATGGAGTTCTTGACATCGGTCATGTACCACATCTTATCACGGATCTTGAAAAACGTGGCCATTAGATCCTGGACCTGAGTTTGAAGTCGGCGGAGGCTGTGATCCAAAGATAAGAAATCACTCTCACAACGCTCAATCACAGCTCGCGATTGATTCAACGAGCGACTGTAAGAATCATGCATCGGACCCAGGATCCATGAATCGTCTGACCGAGTTGAGCTGGGGGTCGCCCGCTGCCCAAGTTGCCTTGAAGCATTCCACCAGTAGTGCGCACCGACAAAGTCAGAGTCATGGTGACAGGAGAACATGGCCTGATTAAATTGCTGCTTCAGAGACATGTTTTGTGTACGGGGCAAAAACTCATCGTCCGAGTCTCGGATGCGATTTTCCTTGACAAGTCGAACGATTGCAGTCTGCAAAGCTTCATGGTTTTCATCCAGCCCGAGAGTGGAGTGTGCGTCATCGTCGCTTTCAATGACCACACTTTTGGAGGTGTCATCTTTACTTTCCGGAAGAAGACTCCAGGTCAGACCATGGCCGTCTGCTGCAACCGAAAATATTGCCCAATGCTCGTTTGAGGGATGTTCTAGACTCAAACGCTCATTAGGGTGATCCAGGTCAGTCAACTCAAAGCGGATCCGAGCTGCCTTTTCACTCAGTCCATTGCCGGCGGCTAATATGGATGAACTGAGTGAGAATATGGAACCGTTGTTTGAGGTGGGTCTTGAAGTATCATATTTTGAACGGATAAATGCAGATTCCATAGACTCTGGACGACTGCTGAAGGAGGGTGAGAGGGTGGGTGAATGCATAGATGCAGAGGCTGGTGAATGCAGAGACGAAGCAGATGATGACTGCTGGAAAAGAGCGTCTAGAAGCGTGAGAACATCCAAAGCAGACATCATAAGGAAAGCCGAAGAGGGATTTCGCCGAGGGGGTGGTGTTTGTAAGGAAGGGATGGGAGAATCAACCAATACTTGAGAGAGCATGTTCTCAACACGCTCCTTGATAATTGGACGAGGGATCGAGAAATGATGCCTAGGAGTCGTCAGCACAAGCACCAGCACCAAACATTGACATGGTGTAGAACGCACATTGAACGCAAAACAGCAAATACTTGAGAGTAGGCACGGTGCCCAACCTGGTTCAACAACTTCTCGCGGGCATCCTTTCTGATATGGAAGTCGAGGAGAAGACCGTGCGTCTATCGAAAGAAAATGCCGTCAGTCTCATAAGAACATCATGGACTAAAGACTCATACCTCAGGGTATGCCAACGCGCCATAGAGGAACTTGGAAAAGAACCACTGGACAAACAAAAACTCCAAGAAGCGATTACGGCTCTCGGGGCTATCCAGTTTCCGCAAAACGGACTTGGCAAACTGAAGAACAGCGTGGGGGAAGCCGCCGTCTGGATCATCAAGTACGCGGAACAGGTCATCCACAGCCGAAGCAAAGAACTCCTCTGCAACGTCCGTTCGCAGTGGATCCAGGGCATCCATATCAAAGTCCAAGCCGGTCGGTGCAGTTATAGGCTCCAAAAGAAAAGCACCGGTTTGCAAAATATCCATAAGGTAGAGTTCAAATTTGGGGCGGGCTTTCCAATTGCTGCCAATAGTCCAGGAAGTAAGAATCTGGCCGATGAGGGGGTAGTATCTACTACTTCCATGGGAGATTAGTTGAGCGCAGACGGAAGACCACACGTCCATCCGTAAGCGGGACTCGGCCGTATCTGGATCCAAGGGGGCAGCAAAAACGTTAAAGAGAAGTATAGACAGTGGATCGGTCCTCTCAAAGGCATAAGCGTGGTCCTTGAAAGCAGCCGACTGAGCCTGGCTTCGGCTAATATAGGATTGGCCGCGAGCACGGGAGGTAGAAGGAAAAGCGGGATCATTGGAGTCCAGAATAGTAGCTGGGGAGGTAAAAGCGGCCAGTTGGGACGAAGACAGGCTTCGTAACCGGTCGACCAAGAACTGAGGGTCAGAGCGGACCAGCCGCAGAATCTCTAGGAAGTCAGCCCTGGACTGCGGGCTCATCTGGTGAAGGAAATCCGGGAAACGATCAATGTCCATGCCGGACGGGAGTTCCATGGAGTCCGCCTGGTCATCGTTCAAGGGTGAGTGACAAGATTCCTGGATATCATGCAGTGTGTGGTAGAGAGCAACGAAATTGGCCTTGTCATCGTGCCGGAGCGCTTCCACGAGACCTCGCTGTGAAGTGAGCCCGACACGGATCATGCGCGCGGAGACGCCAATAGACACCTTGGTAGCCCGCAGGCGCTTCTCCAGTCGTTTCCTTTGGGCCTGCTTGCGCTGGGTTTGGTGGTAGCGGGTGGCAAATTCCTCAAAGGAGACCTGGGGCACCGTAGGTATAACGGCGTTGTTTCCATTGGTAGTGGCCATTACCCTGGGACTGGGACGGCCCGAGCCACCGAACTCACCTGTCCCCACGTTTTCCAGTAGCAACATCGGATATGGAGATGGAGAAGGAGATGGAGATGGAGGCAAAGGCACCGATGTGGGATCTTGCGCCCGCGAGTCACATGGTGGGTTAGCCGGGGAAGCAGGTAATTGCACTGTTGGTGTTGGTTAGGTTGGGCTGCAATAGGGGGGTGGATCCCAACATACTGGCTACAGCCAAAGAGTAATCTTCTAGCTGGGATTCCACCATTTCGACAGTAGACAGTCGCAAACCCCCCTAGCCGGCGGCGGATCTTTATCGCATGGCTCGATCGGGAAGAAAACCAGCTGGTTCTCAGAAGAGTGCCGATGCACTCGATCGGAACAGTCCAAGTCCAGGATGAAGGTGAGGAAAAGGGAGGTAGAGAGGGGAGAGGGTAGAGAATCTCAGAGTCCAACACGGTCAAACTCGAGAGATCTTAACAAGCGCAAGGGAGGTACCGAGTACAAGACGATGCGTTGGCAATGCATGAGTGAGGTGGACAGTCCCCCCTCATTCGTCCGTCTCCCCCCCTCAACTTGCGGAGTCAGCGTCGCTTTTATACCTCAGATGTATCGTCTAGAATTTGACCTGTATTTAATGTTCAACAGCTATAAATCATCCTAGTATTCTGTAATATTCGGAAACACGCTGGCCCCAGAATAATGATGTGGAAAAATAACCCACGCTTGGACATCTTTGAGTGGCAAACTATCCTCACATGCAGGGATACAATACTTGATATACTACAACACGCGCACAATCGGGTCTGCCGACATTTGACCCATGCAGCTAATCCGGGACACCCCGAGAAACATACAGAAAATCATAGGAAGGTCAAAATGGTTCATAACTCCGTTCATACTCATGCAAGTGTACGCAAAATCTTAGGGCATCACCGACATACCCATTTCTTGTCGGCCTCCCGCTCTCCCACGCGAACAGCGACCAGGTCAAGGGTAGCCTTCAAAGTCTCTTTAGATACCTTGGGAAATCTATATACATGTTAGCATAATGTATGGAAGCGGGCATCGGAGCACAAACCGTTTCTTTAAGATCTCGACTAACCCGATCTTGCTGAGATCGTTTCCTTCAACAGCCTCTTTAAATTCACCAAGTTGCTCCGGCGGGAATGGTCGCTTGGCCTTTGAATTTGGGGGCAGAGCAGTGCCCGCCGGTCCACCAGGGACAGCAGGAACACGGAAAACACCCAGTGCTGGGAGACGACCAGAAGCGATAGGCACGGCAGTGCGCTTTGCAGTCGGTGCCGGCTTGGGCTTTTCCCAGTAGGCAGTTGAAAAAGGATCGATGGGGAACTTGACCGCGTCGGAGATGGTTTGAATCTGATATACCTGGAGCTCGGGATCAACTCCATTGGCAGCCCACTGAATCCCACTGCAAACAGGCTCGAGGTCACCGACAATCAAGCGACGCTTGCCGTCGGCAGGAGCATCGTCTTCATCATCGAGGAAACCGTCGAGGTCATCCTCGCCGTCGTCACTGCCTTCCTCTTCTTCTTCTGAGTCCAGCTCTTCGCCCTCTTCAGGCTCTTCCCACTCTGCCTCTGAGTCATAATCGTAATCTGTATCCGGCAGGCCTCGATAGTATGGGTTTCGTGAAAGTCTTTTGGCAGATGACGCGGACACACGACGAGTATATGTTCCCTGATAGGGAGGGCGTATATCCTCGCCGAACTTGAGTGACTTCATAGTTACCTTGCGCAAAAGATCTTCTGGTCTCGTAGAAGTCCCACTGCTCTGATTCTGGGGGAGATGCGTGGAATCGCCCTCGGCTTTCTGTAGCTGCAAAAGAATATCCTTCACGGAAGCGGCCGCTCGACCTCTCTTACGATGGAATGGAATCATATGAAAGACCTCAGAGGGGTGGAAGGGTCGTGGTTGTGCGGGGGTGTCAGCGTTCAGACACGCATCAATGGTTTGGCGTACATGCTCTAGTGATCCATAGTCACGCTCAAAGCGATGGGGGGGTGCAACAGTTGTATGTGACTGTAAAAAGAAGGCGGGAAATGCCCGCTCGTAGTCCGATTTCTGGTCCCGGGGCGTTTCATGGATGATATCATCCGAAGCTGAAGGTTTCCCGGGCGAAACAGTAGTGTTGCTCTGCCCCAAAGAAGCGGAGTTGGCCGGGGGTTTGGCGAAAAAAGAGTTCAACCTCATTTGTGACTAGATGGGGGAATGGTCAGCATGTCTGGGTGTTTGTGCCTGGAGATGCCACTTACTCGCGCCTTCTTCTCCTTCTCCTCGTCCTTCTTGCGCTTCTCCTCTTCTTTGGCGGCTTCTTTAGCAGCCTTTTCATCCTCCTTGGCCTTCTTCTTTTCTTCTCGCTGTTTCTTCTCTTCCTCTCGTTCAGCTTCCCGCTTCCGCTTTTCTTCGTCACGCTCGGCGTCGCGCTTCTTTTTTTCTTCAGCCTTCAAACGCTTCTCTTCTTCTTTCTTGGCCTTTTCCTCTTCCCTCTTGGCCTTCTCTTCTTCCTTCTTCGCCTTCTCCTCCTGCTTCTGGCGCTCCTTCACGTCCTTTTCTTGCTGCTTAGCATCTTTGGTAGCCGTCGTCGCCTTCCGTTTCTTAGAAGCCGGAGTATCTGGCTCCGGGTTTGAGGCAGTCTTCGGAGAGTTCTGACCACTAGAAGACTTCCTCACAACAATCTCAACTGTCGGCCGTTGGAACGAATTCCTGAAATTATCCGTCGGAGGAAGAACCTCATCCGATTGGGAAGGCAGCGAAGGATCACGGTTCTCCTGATTCTCGGCAGTATATTCAGTCAATGTACGCTTCGCATTCGGAGAAGGGGTCGCCGCATCATCGACTTCATGGATAGAACGTTTTCTCGGTCCTGCTGATGGTGAGGCGGGAATTGGTTGGGCCGGTGGCATCGGCGATAGACTGGCGTTGGGCTCCATGGACTCTAATTTTGCCACAGCGACCGAGTCAAGACTCTAGTCGCCTGTGTCGTGGTCCAATAGGATAGGATAAAGGGTCGAGTTGTCGTGTGACGGTCGTGTTTTCAGTCGGCGATCTGGTTATTCTCAAAGAAGAAATAGAGATATGTAAGGTGTATTGCACACTGAACAGCATAAAGTTATGGACTGGCAATGAATGCAAGAGAGGTTGGCTCCGCTGGGGGAAGCGACCAGTTCATCGGAAGGAGTTGTGCCTGACAGGGGGACGCGTTAATCGATCGCGATGCGCGACCGATAACGTGTGTGCTTAGCTAATCGCCATCCCGCAACTTGCGTGGGGGTTCTATGTAGTGCCAATTGGGGATCCAATTGTTCATCTCATACCTTGTGCTAAATGTTATTTTGATAGCAGTTGTGGTAGAGTTAAGCAAGCGATGCGAAGCTACTAAGCACAATACCAATTGAGTAAGTATTTGGTTTACTATTACTATCTCTAGATAAAAGAGAAGCTATGCCAGATCAACGCCAGGATGACCCAATATGCAGCCACAAAAGCACGAAGACAGCCCGCATAGCCAATCCATAGAGACCCACAGTGCCATCAAGGATATACAGCAGAAAAGGGAAGCCCTGGGAGACAGGAACACAGCGCTTAAAGGGAATAAAAACCAGACAGTAAAAGCGCAAAAGAATATGAACATAACATGGACAACACATAGGTCAAATCATCAAGATTTGCCAGATGTGCCAGAATTGGAATTGCAGCAAGGGTAGGTATTATGTGCAGTAAGTGCGGTAAGAGGAATCATGTAGAAATCATAAGATGTAAAGGCGGGATCAGGCGAGAAGACAAAGGGTACGAAGATAGGCAGATATTGGGTGGAAGTTGAAAGACGCTCAGTCGCTGAGATCGGGGTTTGCGACGAACAGTCGCACATTCGTCATGGAAGTAGTGCGTTCGTCCACACTGCCTCGTCGTCGCAACTCATCTGCCTTCTTGGCCTTCTGGGCTGCCGCATTGGCGGCACTTGGAGCTGCCATATCGCCAACGAAATCCTCTTGTTCTTGCTCGCTGCTGTGTGTTGTTGCAGCATCATCCTTAACCAAGGAGGAAAGTCTGCTCTTCTCCTCCGCTTGAATCTCAGCGGGTCGATTTTCTGACACCTCCGGAAGATCGGTCTTTTCGTTTGGAGGTGTGCTGTTGCTACCCATTGTGCCTTGTGGCCGCGAGTACCCACTCGGATAGCGAGTTTGGCTTCCGAGTGAGCTCCGCCCGCTACCAGTCCGCCGGTGGATAGCGCCACCATCGCTGCTGAGAGCGTCATCTTCCCCGTCGCCGATCTCATTCGCACTCAATCGCACAGGGACCTTAGCGCCCACAAGATTGGAGGGCGAAAAGTCTGCTGCACCCTTAGGTCCGTGGCGGATCTTGCCACTGGCCAGGGTTCCTGCCCGGCCGGCGCCTGATCCGTGGACCTCGAGGTACGCTCTCTTCTTGTCACGCATCGCTTGCTCGCGCAACCTGGCGTCTTCAGGCTGTGCGCGATCACACCAAACAGTCGCCTTTTGCCGCCGCATGAGAGCCACATATCCAAGCTGGGAATTGGCGGAGCGAGAGGAGGCCGTGCGCCGAATATCTGAAACGCTTGGCGCGCCATGCGCCGTGGGGTGGTTACCAGTAGACGAGGTTGAAGTGGTGGTGCTCGACATGCGGCGAGAGGGAGAATGGTGAGGGAGAGTCATGTTCTGAGGGATAGGAGGAGGTGGGGGACCGCCGTGGTAGTTGTGGGAGCCTTGGGCGTAGGGCAGAACGCTAGAGGAGGTTGTGCGAGTCCGACTGTGGGTAGTCTGGGGTCCGGCGAGATGAGGAGCAAGCTGGCCTCGGGGAGCGTCGTATGGCTGATAACCATAGCCAGGCTGAGGAGCGGCGAGGGGCTTTCGGGCTGGAGGGCCCTGGTGGAGGGGCATTCGAAATTCCGTCATGTTGGGCGGGGATAGGACACCAGCCATATAATCCCAACGTGCGACTGTTCCAAAAATCCAGCGTATTCACCAGATCGCAAAGAGACCTGTGAATTATCCCAGGAGGTGGGAGGCTGGTTTGTGGTGACTTGGCGAAAGTGGTCCTTTGCGTCTCCGATGCGCGCGGCTGACTGGTAAGGAGATGCCTGTTCAGCTCCCACTGCAGTACACAGCTGCACAGTCCGATTTGGGAGGTCTTAAGCGGAAGGCTGAAATTGTACGCCTCAGAGCTGCACAGGCGCCTGTCCGTAGTAAAAGTTGAATGGGGTGGAAACTCGGGGTAGTTGAGGCGAGGGTTGGGAGCGCACACGAGGCAACACACTGGGGAGGGTTTAGAGAGTTGTAGAGTCTCGCAATGAAAGTGAAGAATAAGCGAGAGTGAGAAAGTCAGAGTATGGGCAGTTGGACCTTAAGGGGAGGAGAGTTAGGCCGGGGAGAGAAGAGGACTTTGACCGGCCGTTCCTTGGTTGGGCAGCATGATTGGTCGATACGGAACACGACGGACAAAGTACCTTCCAACCCAGTTTGGCGGGTGGAGTACTCAGCAAAGCCACACTGAGGCTGGGTCAATACAGTTACCTGTACAGAGTTACAGGTGATTAATTACACTGATGCTCTAAATGTTTCAGTTGTTTCACTTTCTCTTTCTTTAGATGTCACTTCTCTCTTGAATGCTACCTTACACATGCCTCAGCCCTACAGATTCGCCTCCCGAGCACGTGAGTGCCCGAAGGCGACATGACCATACTCCCGAAACCCATGATTATTCTCCCCGAGAATAACAGCTCGCCTACGGAAATGCTTGGTGCGATGATACGTGTCGTGGACCCCCAAACTTTCCCAGCCAACATAAACTACAAAGCAGGGGTTGTAGCCATCAACCGGCTCCACCATCCACCCGCCCGTAACACCAGTGCAGCCAGGCACATTGGCGACAATACCGGTCCACAGTGCCCACGTCTTCTCCCAGGTCGCAGGGTTGGCAGTCAGGTAGATAGCCGTCTCTGTAATGGGCGCACCACTCCCTAAGCTGTTAGTGTTAGGCGAGAGTTTTGAAGATCATGGCATGGCGGACCATGAGCGAGAGCTAGCGTCCGAAATGCCGCACGAAATCAAGGCCAAGGTTTTGGTAATCTCCTGCCACTCAGGGGGCCCAAGCAGGGCATAGAACTGGTGTAGACTGGCTCGAACTGGAACGCTCAAGGGCGAGATTACTTTCTTGCTTGGCTGCAGCGGTGATCCCAGCGGTGGCTGGTTCCTTCACTCGCCGATGTGAAGATGGAGTTGGCCTGGCTCCTCCACTTGTCGTCCCCAGCACAGGTGACGGAATCCGGACCAGTGTTCCAGAACACTCAGATCTGCAACCAGAGCTGGCCTTGCTTAGTCGAGGGTGCGTCGATTTGCGCGTCTTCTTTGATAGGCAGGATGATCATCTGGGTGGGGACTGCCGCGTATACCATTGCCCCAATGCTTGTCTGGACGTTGGATCTATAGAAGTAGGATGCTCTTTTACCTAAGATATACGGTCTTATGTACATGGAGCTACCTGGTACACATCGGTTCAATTCAAGCCGGCCATAAGACCGAGGACCGATGACCGCGGGCTGATCCTAATATGCTCACAATGCGGGGTATACATCCCTGCTAGAGTAGGGGAGCTAAAGGAATTACCTTTGAACGGGAATGATGTTATTCGCATTCGGCTATTTCTTCGCTCCAAGGGCACCGGGGCTGTCTTAGCGCATACCTGAGCAAGGAAGATGACGCTATAACCCCTTCGCTTAGCGACGCAATTCCGCCCTTGAAGGCGAAAACAGACGAAACTCTTCATACCTAGCAAACCCTAACGAAAATTCAATTGTACACTGTAACGGAGCAATACGCTGCGCCACACTATATGGGCTGATTATCTCAGCTGTGGATCTGGGGATATAGTCGTGACGTCAACATGTTTCGGCGTATCCGGATTTGCAGCCCGTTCCTGATGAAACAGACATTGACAGCCAGGAACACTAGTAGTGTGATGTAACAACATGACCCTGGATAGGGGGAATACAGGTATTTAGAAAATGAAAGACATCAAAGACATCAAAGTATCTATCTACAATGCAAGTGCCAGACCACCCGAAACTAGGGTCAACTAGCGGGGATACGCCAAGTTACAGTTTAGTCCTGCCATTCGCCGGTAATAACGCCCCATCCTGTCGAACGGTGAAGTCCTTGTCTTGCTCCCACCCCATCCACACCCTAAGAGTCTCCGCGCCTCCATCACCGGGTACAAGAACCCCGCCGCTCCACCCACCCTGATCGGCTTGGATCGGGGCTGCAGGCGTGCTCGCCAGGTGGACAATGGGGCGCTGCTCGTAGCCTGATGCTTCGAGTTCATCCTGCTCCAGCACGGGAGTTGCACAGGCATCCGTACCGTCGAAGATAACCTCCCACTCAGCGCGAGTCTTGTCCTTGAACCGACGAGTGAAGATATCCCGTAGGGCAGGCCAATTAGCACGATCTTCACGCTTAGGAGTCTTCTTCGGATCGAGATTTAGTCCACGCAGCAGCGCCGCGTAAAACTGTGGCTCCAATGCCCCGACTGCGAAATATTTGCCGGCATCTTTGGTCTCGTATGTATCATAGTAGGGGCACCCACTATCCAGCAGGTTCTGGCCTCGCGGCTCGCCCCAGGCTGGAGTCTGACGCGCAAGTCGGGGGAATGTTGCTAGGTAGGCTGAGCCGTCGACCATGTTGGCTTCGACCACTTGCCCGCGGCCAGTGTGCGAGCGGGAGATGAGTGCTAGCAGAACACCCTGGAAGCAGATGGCTCCGCCGCCGGCGAAGTCGCCTAGGATGTTTCCTGGTGCGTAGGGCTTTTCGCCGGCGCGTCCGAGCATTGATAGTACGCCCGACACAGCGATGTAGTTTATGTCGTGGCCCGCCATATCTTTGTACTTTCCATCTCGCCGGAAGCCCGTCATGCGTGCGACTATCAATCGCGGATTGTGCTTCAGGAGAACTTCTGTTGGAGAGAGACCGAGGCGCTCGAGAACGCCTGGTCGGAATGGGTCGATTAGCACATCTGCTGCGGTGAGCAGGCGGATGAGCACGCTCCGTGAGTTTTCATCGCGCAGGTCGAGTGTGATTGATGTTTTGTTTCTTGTTAGCTGGTCTGCGTTCACGCTTCCTGGTCTGTCTATGCGGAGTACAGAGGCGCCATAGTCGGCTAAGAGGAGACCAGCGAATGGGCCTGGGAAATTGGTTAGTTGTGTTCTTAGTAGGAAGTTGACTGCGCACCTGGAGCTAGACCAGCCAATTCAATGACTTTGATGCCTTTTAATGGAGAAGCCATTGTGTGTAGAAATAAAACATTGGAAGTAGAAGAGGTTCAAGTGGTTCAAGTTAAGTTACTCCGCAGCCGAGTGTATCCACGGACCTCGGCTGCGGGGAACCATGTGTATAAGATCGACTGACTATTACAGTGGGCAGAGCTTTTGGGTAAGATCTAATAAGTCAACAGATTGTTTCTTATATACAATTAACATTTTATTTTGTCTATTGCAGATAGTATAATGAAAAAGGTACGGTAATACCCAGACAGGGAATGACAAGCGAACACAAAAGAGTCCACAGAATACACATTGGGAGAAGTCATTAGGAAATTGAACAGTGAGATTTGACCGAGGGGTCTAGTCAGAGAAATGGCCAGAGTAAATCACAAAAACAGGCCAAGAGGTATTGAATCACGCCAACGAAACAGGGAAGGGGAATCCCCAGAAATGCTAGCGATCAGTAAAAAAAGAATATAATAAAGCAAGATCATACTTAAAAATAATCGCCCAGGCAATTACAGCTTCTCTCTGATGCAGCATCGTGAGATCAGGCGCATCATGTAGATGATGGGATCATGCTGACCAGATAACTGGACAGACTCACAACAGGACGAACATGGAGAGAGCGACGGCGAGGAGACAGCCGAAGAGGCCGGTGACGTTGGCCTTGGAGGCGGCGCCGGTGTAGACTGGGGAAACGCCCTCGGGGTTGCTAGTGCTGGTAGGCGCCACAGGGGTGTTGGTAGCGACAGTCGAGGGGCGGAAGGCCAGAGTCGACGAGGTCTTGGCTGGGCGGACAGGTGCAACTGGGGTGCTGGAGATGCCCTTGGAAGAAGACGCAGGTCCAACGGGGCTGGATCCGGATCCGAAACCAGAGCCATGGCCGGAAGAGCCAGAGCTGGAACCCTCACCCTGGCTAGATGAACCAGAGCCGGAGTTGGAACCGGAGCTGGAACCCTCACCCTGGCTAGAGGAACCAGAGCCGGTGTTGGAACCGGAGCTGGAGCCTGAACCCGAGCCAGAGCCAGAGCCCTGGGCAGGAGAGGTAGCAGTGGCAGTGGCAGCAGTAGTCTCAGCAGCAACACCAGTGGTGGTAGGAGCAGGAGGCAGAGTGAGCGTCACAGTGGTAGGAGTGGCAGCACAAACAGTGCAGACAGTGACAGTGGTGGTCCAGCCCTCAGGGATAGAGGGGCTGGTGGTAGCCGGGCCGGAGGTCGGAGCGGTCACACCAGCAGTACCAGTACCAATTGCGGCAGGGCCAGTCGCGGTAGCGGTGGCCGGGGTGTTGCCGGGGCAGTAGTAGGTGGTCAGGGTGGTAGTGATGGTGGTGAAACCGGTGGGGCAGATGCTGGTATAGGAGGTGACGATCACAGTGGTGATGGTCTCGGCGGAGGTGGTGTGCAAGGGAGTCGGGGTCACGGGGATTGTGATGGTGACTCCGGAGGAGGATCCGGTGCTGGTGGGCTGGACGCCGGAAGACTGAGCTCCAGTGGACTGGGCGCCAGTGGACTGAGCACCGGAAGATTGAGCGCCGGAAGACTGAGCACCAGTGGACTGAGCACCGGAAGACTGGACACCGGTGGACTGAGCACTGGTAGCGGAAGATGCACCAGACTCAGTAGCGGAGGAAGCAGAGCCGCTGGGGGTCACGCTAGAAGAGTGACCGGGGACCAGAGGAGTAGAGCTGGAGCTAGACTTGGAGCCCGGGCCAACGGGGGAGCTGGGAGTGGGAGTTCCAATGGGGGCAGTCACAGTAATAGTGTGGCTGGGATGTCCGGAAGAAGCTACGGGGCTGCTGGCAGGGCTGCTGGCAGGGGTGGAGGCTGAGGGGGTCTCGGAGGTCTCGCAGTCAGTGGATGAGGCGGCGGAGCTAGAAGCACTGCCGCTGGGGGAAGCGGAGGAAGCTGGCTTGCTGGGGGAGACGGAGGGAGACACGGCTGCGGAGGAAGAAGGAGACACGGTACCAGCGGGGAAGCTGGGAGTGACAGAGGGTGTTCCAGAAGCCGAGACGGTGCCAGCAGGAGAGC
>ERZ1673737.2524-NODE-2524-length-15190-cov-5.355666_pt1 | contig 15190 bp, 13 predicted proteins | sample MGYA00580211_ERZ1673737 | MGnify/ENA primary metagenome ERZ1673737 (study PRJEB41218, sample SAMN15661789) | gut metagenome | host: Homo sapiens | place: Canada: London | collected 2015-08-20/2019-03-30 | study: EMG produced TPA metagenomics assembly of... | reverse complement strand
TCATTATGAGTCATAAACGGATAGATAACTATCTACCCAGAAATTAAGCGCTTACATTTGATATACGTTACTTTTGAAAATGAGGAAACTAAAAGAGACAGCCGAAGCTGTCCCTACTGTCGTACTACATGATTCAATTTTTCATATCCAATATTTTCAGAAATCTTCCCAATGATTTACTGTGTTTCTACAGACCGTAAAGCATAAAATTTTCTGTCACTCAAACTGCCTGTCTTACAAATTTACAGTGTTTTTATTTTTTCAATTAAATATTTTACATCAACAAAATATGGTTTCAAATAAAGCATGCAAAATAATAGAATAATGACAGTAGAGGAATGTACAATCAAATTGATCATACATTCCTCTACTTACATTCTAATTACTATGTAATTATTCTTCACTTTTACCAGAATCCATGCATCAAGATACTAAGAGCTGCCGTTCTTACATGCAACTGCTTATTTTTCCTCTTTATGATAAGTATACTGCAGCGCATCTGCCGGTATTTCATAACGACCGTCTTCTCCTTCTGCCGGGACAAATACATCTGATTTTGTCTCATACTCCAGCTTCATCAGCTTTCCGGAATAAAAGATCTTTTCCATCAGATTCCGCCGCTCTATCGTTACCGGTTTTAAAGTCAACACACCCGTTCCGTCCTGGCTCACATTCAAAACAGCCGGATGCTCAAATCCCCGCTCTGCCATGGAAAATGGACTATCATCCTTTGATTGTTCCGTTTTTTGGATGACAAATGCCACCGGATAATCTCCTGGCACCATATATTCCACGATATCCTTAAATTCAAGAGTACCCCTGCTGTCGATCTGGTCGTACATACTGTTTTTCTGCACCATATCCGCTATTTTTTCCAACATTTTCGCCTTAAAGTCAAGTGTCAATGCCACTACCTTGTTTTGGGCGCTGTCATGTTTATCCTGTTCGGAACACTCCGGCAAGTATTGACCAAACCATTTCTGAAGCAGTACGCTCTCTTCCTCATATCGTTTTTCCAGTTCTTTCCCATGATCCGTCAGTGTCAGTTTCCCCTCATCTTTTATGATATCCATCTGCTTTAACACTGCCAGATGCCGGCTCATTGTGGACTTTGCCACCGCAAACTCTTTCTATGTAATTACACAATAAGTATTTTATAATTGTTCTGTAATTATTTTTTCTATGGATGTTGATAACATGTTTTTCCGTCAGCATCCACTGTGACATATCCGGCAATTCCATGAATCTGATATCGCTTTAGTCCTTCGATCTGCTCCATCCGGTCGATGATCACGATGCGGCGCACCTGCCCTGTAATGCTCTCATAACGTTCTTTACTTGCAAGAAGGGCAAGTTGTGATTCCTCCCCTTCCATGACTTCCAAAATCTCATAAATACATCCATCTGCAAAAAATGCCAATAACATGAATGGGAACTCCCTGCTGTCGATCGCCACCGGGTCCTGTGCCTGCATCCGCTTCTTAAAATCCAGAAACACCCATAATGCCTGCTGCTTTTTTTGAAGCTGTGTAAGGTGTCCTTTATACTGCTGCATATCAGCATAGACATTCTCACTGCCATGGATCTTCGGTGTTTTATAATAGGTCGCATCCAAAAACCGCTCATCCTGCAAGTAAACTCCTTCCTCCGGCTCACAGATCTCGCCTGTCTGTACCATCTGGTGCAGTAGATAGCCGACCAGCTCCTGCTTATTGTCTGCAAAATACTCCAGAAACTGCCGCTTACTTACCCGTCCCACTGTGACCAGAAGGGAGCAGATCTCTTTTCGCAAGTCATGCTTCTCTTTCCTTTCCTGGAACTCCACCTGTTCCCCCTGAAGGTTTATTGTCTGCATCACGCTCCTCCCATCTGTACATACATCTGCTCCAGGTCCTTTCGGTCGGTCGTGATCAGTTGGTGTTCCAGTGCGCTTGAGCGGAACCAGACCGGGATGTTGTTCCCACCGGTGCATAAAAGCCCATGCCCGCGCTCAAAATGCAGGATTTCCTTATACTCTTCTGCCGAAAGGGACAGCAGCTTTTGCACTGCCTGTGCCTCATCCCGCTCCAAGTTTAATACGATCTTGGTCTTGCAGTTATTGATGATCCCTTTCCCGTATTTTCCATCTTCCAGTGAAAAAAAGTCGTTCAGATCCTGTGTTGCGGCAATCGCTGCCCCGCCATAACCGCGGATGATCTTGAAAATTTCCAGAACGATCTCCGCTGCCTTGGCATTTGACTTGGAACCGATCAGCTCCCAGATCTCATCTACAATGATCGCCTTTTTCTTCGTTCGGTTTTCCTTCGCACGCGCATACACATACTCTAATACGATATACATCAGTGCAGTCAGAAATTCCCCCTGAATATCTGAAATGTCAAAAACCATGTACTCACTTTCCCTGATATTGGTCTGCTGGTTTAAGGATGCAAACGAACCATGCACGAACCGGTTCAGCATCAGGCACAGACGTTTGGTGCCCTCCGGTATTTCCTTTAGTACATTGTAAAGGTCTGAGAGTACCGGCATCTTCTTATATGTCCCTGCCGCCACATCATAAAGGGATGCATTGTCATGGGTAATGCCGTATTTTTCGTAGGTCAGAATCAGCGCTTCATCCAGGATCTGATCTTCCTCTGCCGTCATAGTTGGAATCAGCAGGGAAAAGAACACATGCAGGCTCTGTATTTTAAGGGCAAGCTCCGATGCTTCCCTTCCGGCTCCATCGATCACATGGTTTGCAGAATCATCTTTTTTTCGGATCTCCATGACATTGATGCAGGCGGACCCACCTGGGGAAAATTTGACATAGGTGCCATTCATATTGTCGCAGAGCCTTTTATATTCATGTCCTTTATCCGGAGCAATGATAAATGTCTGGATCTTCTTCTCCCGGAACCGTTTGGCTAGAAGCTGGATCGTATACGTCTTTCCGGCTCCGCTGGTTCCCATGATCGCAATATTGGCATTCTTATAACTGGAGGTATTAAAAAAGTCAGCCATGCATAGGGAGCCGTTCAGCTCATTGCTCCCAAGAATGATGCCATCCGGATCACTCATTTCATAACTTGAAAACGGATAACATGCTGCCAGTCCTTCCGTTAAGATGTTGCGCTTGGCGCGGGAAAAGATCTTCCGGTCGCAGCGTGCCAGTGGCAGATAAGTATGGAATGCCCGCACCTGCTCATAGTCACATGGGGATAGTAAAATTTCCATGGATTTCAGATAATCGATGTATGCCTGTGCCTTTTGGCGCATCGCTTCCAGGGAAGGTGCAGAAATCGTAACGATCAGCGCAAAATAGTAAAAATCATTGGTGTTCGCTCCACCAGATAAGCCATTTTTCAGGTAGTACCCGGAAGCAATGCGGTCGCTTAATTCGTCATATTCTGCCGTAGACTGGTCCATCCCCTTGATGCTGGAGCCTTTCCATCGCAGACGCCGTCCGATCCGCTCAATGTATCTGCTCCTATCTTTTTTCTCTACATACAGGTCCACATCCACCCCGTCCCCGGCATTGATGATGCAGGCGGTCCAGCCAGCCCCTACACGTGCCGGGATGGAATCCGCGCGCACATAATAGGTCTGATAGTAGGTATCGTCCATCTGCAGGTAGTCACTGTGCCTAAAATCCAGCCGCTTTGGGGTAACATATTCTTTCACCGGAATCTGCTGTGTCCCGGCTTTCCCATAATTCAGATCATAATACCGGTACACTTCGGACACACGTTTAGGGAAATCAAGGGAACTGTTCCTTGTCCGGTTGAGCAGATCGAAAAAAATCTTTGCGGTTTCCTCTGTCGTGCTCCCAAGGATTGCCACCCGGTTCCCGCAGTTTTGCAAATAGGTCAACACCCGGTCACGCATCCGGCACAGCACCCGCTCTATTTCTTCCTCGGTCTGCATCCGAAGCTCCTGCTTTGGTGCTTCAAACGCAAGGAAAAACCGTCTGGAGATTGCTTCATTTTGTCCCAGGTCGATGAGGAGCTTCCTGCTGTCCTCCATCATGGCTCTGCACTTTTCATCCGGTTCACATGCGATATTTTCATTCAGACGTTTTAAGTAACTGGAAATATCTGTTTTCTTAGCCAGCACTTTAATCTGGAAAGTATCCGGTGCGATCCGCAGAAATTTTTCAAAATCGTAGATCACCTGTTCCTGTTCTTCCCGGCTCTTTAGCAAAAAGTTGATCGGTGAGACTTCCAGAACCTTCACATACCGCCCATCGTCCGTATAAATGGTCCCGTTTTTAATCTTCTTGATCGGCAGGAAATCAACCGCCAGCGTTGTCGGAAGCGGTAACTGCTCTGCCTTTGCATCCGGTGCCTTTCTTTCTGCTTTCGGTACAGACATTTTTTCTGCATGAATCATCCACAGACGCTGTGCCGCACTCATGTTCGAAAAGTCATCCGGCTCCTGCCCTGTCCTATCGGTACTGCTCTCCAGTGTCCGGCTTTTTCGCATACGTTCCAGTTCCCGATAGATTTTTTTCTCATGCCGTAACTGTTTCATTTTCATCTGTGTCTACCCTTTCTGCAGCCACTTTTTTTCATCCGGCGTGCGTTTGCCTTCTCCCGCTGCATTTTCTGGTATTCCTTGCGTACCAAAAGCTGTTCCCGGTGGATCTTGACGCTGCTGCCCGGTGCCTCATACAAGCCCCGGTCTTTCATCGTCTGAAAAAAATCCTGCAAAAACGAAAACAGGCTCAACTCATGGACTCCTTTTAGTGCCAAGACCGCCAGCGGGAGCAAAATGAAAATGGCAAGATACATCCGTACCTTAAACGGGAACGGCAGCAAGCGGAAGATCACGCTCCCCGCCGCGCCGACCAGGATAATGGCTTGTACCAAGCCACTCCAGGTGATTTTCCCATACACGTATCCTTCCTTCGCAAAATTGTAGGGAATAATATATTGTTTCAACGTATTCCTCCTTCCTGTGGTAAAAGCGGCAAGAATCAATCTCACCGCTTTTGAAAAATGGAAAGTACAGTAATCGCATGCCTTGCGATCACATAGAAAGATATACGTCAAAACGTCAGGATCGGAAACTTCGTTTTCTCACAAGCACCAGGCAAACGGCACAGGCCATGCCAATCCCGGCAGGGAGCAGCCACTTTCTGGTGACCTGTTTTTCCGGAACAATATCTTTCATCGCATCCCCACTTTCTTCTGTTCTGGTCTGCTCGGATGTTTCTGCTTTTTTGTCCGATTCCTGTGTTCCCCCGGAAGATGCCAGAATCTGGTCGATCACATCCGTCTGTCCCGTAACCGCTTCATAGGGCAGTTCCATTTTCTGGTCTGCCACATACCGGTATGCATCCATCTCCTGTGCCGCTTTGCAGACCAGCTCCCCTCCGGCGGTATCCTGTTCTCCAACCAGTAACGCGATCTCCGGCTTCTGCATGGCATTTCGGTCAACCGTAAAATACTTTGGGTAATAGACAGTGACCGGCTCCTGCTTCTCATCGTATGCATTGATCCCTGTGATCTCATAGGTTCCGGCATCCAGATCAACCGTCTTTTCTGACGCTCCCACAGAGGTTACGGTATAATCCTCCTGCCGGTAAGTCACCGTATCACCATAATACACATCCAGTACCGCATGCAGCGTGATCTGCACCGTTCCGGAAAATTTCTCCTGTCCAGAAAACACAATCTTACTGGTGACTGCTTTCGGTGCTTCTGACCGGCCGACAGCAAACACATATACCGGCTCTGTCTGTTCTTCTCCAGTCACCGAAAATGTCTCCGGGGAGCACGAATAACGGTAGTCAAAATACAGGTTGTCGTTAAACCGGATAGCAGACAGCCGGTAAGTCCCAACCGGCATCTGTGCGGTAATGGCATGGTTTTTATACTCCCTGCTTGCTACGGTTACCTCTTCCCCCGTATCCTGTTCTTCAAACACCAGTTCCATCGTCTGCCCGTCCAACGACAGATCCACAAAGCACTGAATTTGCACTGTTCCCATCACTTTTTCCTGCCCGGCAGCAAATACCGGAAACGGTAACAGCAGTGCCAAAATGAGCAGACTCATCTCACATAATTTTCTCATGTATCCTCTTCCTTCCTGTCCATCCATGCCGTTTGTGACATGGTGTTTTTCCTGTAACCAAAAAATCCAGACATCTACACAGTGGTATTTATTTACGTTATACTATTCTGTCAGGAGACAATAGAACGTATCACAGCCATAACCGTACCTTTTTTTGTCTCCTTCCAAAGCCACTAAAGAAATATCTGGAATTTTCTGATCACAAAATGCCTTGATTTTCCAATCGATTCCTTTTCTTTCATTCAGATCATTTCTGAAACCAAAACCGGCGATCCTGCAATCATACCTCTGGCGGTCCACAGCCCTCATAGGCTCTGCACATAGGTTTATACCACTGCTTCCAGACCGTCCGAACCGGAACGCAGAAAAACTCTGCCCCGTTCTCCCCCGACTCTAACCAAAACAGGAAACGTGCCTGCTGCCAATAGTTTCTTCCCGCCACCGTTCTGAAGGTTTCCGTATTTTCATGGGGCGCATTTCCCATAGCTTCCTCTGTAACTGGTTCACTCTGATTCCTTCCGCCTGCCGCCTGCTCCATATCCTGTCCCAGATCATCCAGATATGGGTAGAACGGATTCATTGGTGTAAGTTTCTGCCCATTCCCTTTAAAATGTGCTGTCCGGGCAAAACGCCTGATATGCTCCGGAAGGTGCTGCTCATCCCAGATATCGTGTTTTGCGATCTCCACCGCAAGGATTGCCGTTTCCGGATCAGGCAGAACCGGATCTTGTACCACATTCCCCCGTCTGGAAAAATGCCGGTTGCAATATCCGGGCAACACAAGCAGCATGCCCTGTGATTCCAGACATGCGGGATGTGTCTCATAGATGCCCAGTAAGCCATCCGACACAAAAGTGCCAAGTCTTCGCGACACCGTAGACTTAGAGCAGTTCCAGCGCACCGCCAGATCATCCAGATGCACTCTGGGATCTAAGATCTTTTCATTTTCCATACATTCCTTGTACACTTTTTGGTTCAGTTCCAAGTGTACTACCGGCATTAATACGCTACCTGCCGTATAGGGATCACACACGGTTCCATGAAACCACAGGTCCAGGAACATATCCATCGGGCTCAAGTGTCTGTCCGGCTCATCCAATCGTAATAACTTTGAAATTGCTGTAATGGGGAATAATACGAATCCTGATTCCGCATAGAACAATCTCTGCATGGGTGAAAGCTCCTTTTTCGGATTTATGAAAATACAGCTCCAGTCCAGCCAGATCCACACCTGCCCCTGCCTCACCTTATAGGTCAGAACCTTCATCTTCTGCATTTCTTTTAAGATGTGCAGAGCATCTTCCGGTGTTCGCACATCCAATACCCGGCAAAGATGATTCCTGTGCTTTTTGGAGTCCAAAGGAAGGATCAGCATTCCGGTATTATATGCAATGCCATCCTTGTATCCAGGTCTGGTTGCTGCTCTCGCCCACAAGCGCAGGAAATGGAACAGATGTGTATTGCCCTTGCTCCGCTTCAGGGAAGAGTACGATAAAAATTCGGTTAGTACAGCCCAGTTCATCTGCTTATACTTCATATCGCTAACGACAGCATGATCGACTGCCACTTCCTGATAGCGCGGGCGGCACTCTGCCTTAATCATCTTCTGTGTTATCATTTCCTGCTGCATCTTATCTCCCACTCTTTCTGTCCATATCCTTAGTGTATATATACTTCACATTGCGTTTTGCGGAAACTTCAGATAATCTTAAGAACACTTTCTATGTTTTGTGGTATACTGGAAAAAATTGAAGATGTTCATACTAAAACAGTATGATAAATCGGAAGTTGTATTATCAATTAAATAAATCAACATTTAGGAAAGTGGTGATATTATGAAATATTTATTGATGGTGGGAATGGCACTTGTAATATTTGGGATTTGCTTTTTGGTTACTTTTCGTAAAGAAAAAGCAAAAAGATATATAGTTGTTCAAGGAAAAGTAATCGAAGTCGCCAAAAGTCTTGGGGTAGGGGAAGGATTTACCTATACTCCTATCTTTGAATATCAATACAATAATAAAATATTTAGTGTTGAACACAGAATTTCATCGTTTACACCTAATTGCACATATAAGGTTGATGATGTTGTAGAACTAAGAGTATATGAAGATAAGCCAGATAAAGCTATTGTTAACAGCAAGAAGAATTTGATAATGCCACTTGTTTCGGGTATAAGTTCCATAATTCTTGGCATTGTATTCTTTGTTATATATGCTTTATTTAAGTAATTCACAAATTCAAGTTTGTAATTGAAACATTCCAGGTATTTATGAAAAATACAGTTCAAAATTTTTTGACATTTTCACAGATACATGCTACTGTGTTATAGAAAAGAGTGCTACTGATAAACGGTTAGTCCAATAAATTGTTAGACAAAAATAGTCGCCAAGTTTATCAGAGTGGGGCATCTATTTTTGCGGTTTATTATGATCCTTGCCAAAGGTGTATCCAAGACCAAAACAGGTTAAGCCGAAACTTACCACAGCTATAAAGTCAATACTACATATGGCTTATCCCCTATTGAAAGGCCAACCGCCTACTATTACGGTAGCACTCATGTTTCCATTATAAAGCTCAAATATATATCACATGATTTCTCCCATCGTAGTTTATATCAGAAACAAAGAGAGCATGATTTTATTCTGACAGAATTATTAGCTGCCAGAGTAGAATCCTGCTCTCTTATTCATAATAGACATCATTTCATGATATCCAGTAATTCATTTGGTGTAACAATAAACGGCTTTTTGGGAAAATGCTTGCTGTTTCCAGTCACAAGGTATGCATTTTCATCCTGTTTCGCCATAACAACTTCGTAAAACACAAGATCTTTAGGATCTGGCAAAATTTCATTTGTAATAAGCTGCTTTGCAAATACACCATAGGTTTTTATTGTATCTAAAAGTAATTGAATGTTTGCATCCGGGAACTTAAACTTTGGACGGTGAAGTACATTATCATATTCTGCAAGAATCTCATCATTGAATACAGGAATAATTGTTCCGTCAAAAACAGCATTAAGCACCTGAACCGTTGCCGCATCACTATGTTTGGATAGTAAAGCGGATATAAGAACATTCGTGTCAATAACGACCAGATAATTCATATAGCGTCTCCTTATGCTTTACTATTGCGGGCAAGTTGTATTTCTGCATTTATATCATCTAAAGATAATTCCTGCAGGTTATTTTGTTCAGCAGAACGACGCAGAGCATTAAAGGCAGCGCGCCCATCCTCTAAACAAATGCTTGACTGTGCCGAGATTTCAAATGGGATTTTTCGTTCTCTGACAACCGCACGCGCAAAAATATTAAATGCAGTAGAAGCATTCATGCCAAACTCTTTACATAAATTATCAAACTGATTTTTTAGTGATTCATCCATGCGGATACTAAATGTAGCCTGAGCCATAAAACATACCTTCTTTCATAAATATAATCGATTGCTTTGTTATATTTATTATATACAGGAAAAGCAAAAATATCAATAATCAGAACACAAATAGTTGCAAAAATAACACAATAGGTTAAAATCTTCATGCAGAATATAAGCCCGGTCAGTTTCCCAGACCGGGCTTTTTGCTTATCCTTTACTTTGGAACAGCCGTTCCGCTTCGTTCATTCTTTTCTTCAAGGCCTGGTACGAATTTTTCCGGCGTGCCGGGTAAAGGTTTCCCGTATACTTTGCCCCTGCCCCACTGGAATCCACTGCACGCTCATAGCCGGCACAAAATTCCTGTGCCGCCAGTTGTGGATCTGTCGCCGTCTTTAAAAAAGTTACCAGTTCCGGGTAATCGGCAAGCTCATATACCATGAAGCTGACCTGTCCCTGGAAAGAATCCGGGGAATAACCGTTTTGGATACAGTAATTCTTCATGTTCCGTAAACGGTCATCTCCCCACTGGCAGATGCCATAATATCTTCCTGTTACATTCGTCGGATCATAGGTACTCTCCACATAGATATTTGCCAGCACACCGCAGGCTCCCGCCTTACTGAACCCACATGTTTTCGTCAGATATTCGTACAACGCATTTTCATCCCCGACACTGCCTGCCAGAGCCGCCACATACGGACGTCCATACCCAACGATGTGGTTATTGGTCTGGAACTTGTCAATGCACACCCTTCCCCGGCTATACGATGCCTGGATGATCTCTGCCTGACCATCCCCATCAATGTCACCTGCATACATCGCCACATGGTCAATGTTTTTGTATCTCCCATTCCCAGCTCCATACTGGTAAAAGATCAGGTCTCCCGGACGCAACTCCCCAGGTCCGGACAGTGCCGTACCGCGCGTGTCACAGTGTTGCCCCAGGTCTGCCGCTGTCATGCCATAAAGGGTATCATATCCCGCCTCCTGATAGCTTTTTGTCACCAGGGAAGAACAGTCGGAAAAACCGGTCAAAAGCCGACGCTCCTGACTGTATATATCCGTACTGTGGTTTTCCAGTGCACACTGCACTGCTGTTGCCCCAAGGGTATAATCCCCAAGGATCGCTCCACCGCCGCCTACGGAAAATGACGTGCTGCTGGTAGTGGCATCCCGCCAGGAAATGATCTTATTGATGCTCTGTAAATCCTCATCCGTCATCTGTTCATGAATCTTTGCCGGACTCCACTGGAGCAGGAAGTCCTTGGCGATGCTAAAAAAGCCAAATACCCCCTGATCCTCCGGTGCCGGATCACCCACAAGGAATCTCAACAGCCGGATTGCAAGGTTTAAGCTGTTTTCATCTGTAACAAAAGCATAGTCCCTGGACTGTGTCTGTACCATGGATGCCACCGGTTCCTGCAGGGATATGGTATACTGGCAGGTGATGTAACGGGTGACTTTCTCTGTTGTTATGCTCTCACTTTCAAGCTGCCACCATTCCCCATCGGAAAGCATACCATCCCCATTTTCCAGATGTTTTTGAAATAAGGATTCCCACTGCTCTTTTGTTTTTCCGCCGATCCCTGCAAGCTGGTCCATTTCATCCAGATAATAGCGTTTCCCTGTATCCAGGTACTGAAACGTTTTCCCTTCCGGTCCGCAATAACGGTAATAGGCGCGTGTGGCCACTTCCTGTGTCGTCTCTTCCCGCACAAGATCTTCCCCTCTCGTCCAACTTCCCCATGGGATGCTCTCGATCAGAACGGGTAAGTCTGCTTCCAATACGCTCCCGTCCCCATTTTCCATTTTCGTAATATCCTCTGTCGTACAGGAATTTTGGATCAGTGGTAGAAAATACTTCTGATAGGTTCCATTACTCCAGAAGGTGTCATAATCAGACACCAGCGTATAGCCTTCGTATACGACTTTTGTCCCGTCTGCTTCCACCATCGGCTCCCGTCCTTCCCCGGTTGCTTGTGTATGTGCTTCATACACCTCATTATAATCTGCATCTACCGCATCATAGAGGGGTTTTAATGTGCCTGCCGAGGGCAGCATGTGGGAAGTATCATACGTTCCATACCGGCTCCCGTCAAAATCTGCCAGCAGGGCAGAAATGGAAGCTACATGCCCGGCATCTGAAAAATAGGTATCCATGGCAGCCGTCAGATTTTCCGTTTCGACCTGAAGCATCTCACTGGTATAATCAGCAGAATTTGAAAATCCTAATTGGGAAAAGATCACCCCAAACAGGCTCCCAACCACAAATAGGAAGCCGATCAGCACTGCCAGAATCGTTACCAGCACTTTTATCACAAACAGTTTTGGATTTGTCGCTGCACTCACTGCCTGTCCTGCAAACCAGGCAGCTCGCTGTGCTCCTTTGTTCTGTTCCATAAAACTCCTTTCTTGCACAGACAGCCCCATTCCATACCGGAATGAGGCTTGTCCGTTTATCAGGTTCCATCCCCCACACTGCCATCATTGTTCAAGTGGGTTTTGGTATCATATTTATTCTGAAAAGTTCCATTTTTAAATGTAGTCGCATTCGCATACGCATTGACCGCGCGGTTTGAACTTCCTTCATGGATCTTCAAATACGTGGTATCATCCAGCCGCACACAGGATTCCGGATTCTGCTGTGCGTAAGTTTGCGTCACCCTGGTTCCGCTAAAAGAATGTACCGCGCCCTTTTGATCCGCATAGATGCCATGCATTTCCCCGTTTCCGACGGTATGCACCTGGAAGCCCTGGTTTTTCGGCATTGCCGCCACGCCAAAGGAGCGTAACCCTGCCTCATCTGCCAATGCCTGGTTTGCTCCACCGCCTTTAAGCTGTGCCGCCAGGAGTGGTTTTGGAGCTCCTGCATAGATATCTGCCCGGTCAGCTCCGACTGCAGTTGCGGCGTCTTGTATCGAAGCGTATGCCTGACCGCCAACCGTTGCTTCCCATCCACTTTCTGTTTTGGAAAATTCTGCCGGATGAATGGCTCCGTCTGCTCCATGGAGTGCTCCATAAGCCTTTGCATTTTCTCCTGCCGGACCGGATACGGCATGTTCTGACAAGCCTGCTTCAAACGCTGCCTGATCTGCCAGGTTTACATCGGATGCCGCGATCTTTGCCATGTCAAACCCTTTCATGTCGGACCTTCCATCGTACACTGCCATGCTGTCTGCACCCAGAGCAGCCGCTGCCTGCTGTGGAGTTTCATAGGATGTGCCGCCTACCAGCGTATTCCATCCACCGGCATCGTTCTTCTGGAATTTCACGGCAAACTGGGTATCCCCCCTCTGGAATGCCCCGTAAGCCCGCTCTTTTCCGGGCTTTCCTGCCGCATGTTGCTCCAGTGCGTCACCGGTCTGCTGCAGATCATACGGATTGATCCCCTGCACACCAGTCAGTCCATGCACCACATCCGCACCTGACAACCGGTTTCCGGTGGAGAGTTCCCGCCAGCCATCTCCATTTGCTTCTTTCGTTATATTTCTTGCGCTGATGCTTCCATCCGGGGCAGTACGCATAACTGCCATGGAACTGTTCTCTTTTGTTGGCACTTCTCCCTGTTGTGTCTGATACTGATTTCCACCAAGTGACTCAGAAAATGCCTGGGTATTTGCCTTTACATCGCTGGAAATTTCGCTCTCATTTAACAGTTCTGCTGCAGGAGTAACCGTTTTCCCTTCCGCTAAGGTTTCGCCGCCTGGTGCAGAAGTTCCTTTTGTTTCTCCACCAGTCGGTGCCCCTTTTGCCATCTTTAACGTCTGGAACGCTGTTTTTGCCGAGTTTACAACCATCTGCTGTCCCTTAGACGACAATCCGGCAGATATTCCGCCAATTCCGATTGGCAGGCGGATCGGTTGCATCCCGGTACTGATCAGACCAATCTTCTCCAATAACTGATCGAGATACTGGAAAAAATCATAAATACCAAGAGTAATGCAAAACAATAAGATGTTGTCCGCAATCAGATCCGATTCCCATAGCAGCGTCTGCATCATCGCCCAACAGTAGATATACGTCATCATGCCGGAAAAAAGCATGGACAGCGTCGAGGAGATATACAGTTTCAGGTAATTCTGTGCCATCTGGCGGGTGCTGTTAGAACCAATCGTACAGATACCAACCGGTGCCAGCACACGCAGTAACTGATAGCGCACATAGCGTTTCACATACTGCACCATCAGTTTGAGATACCGCCATCCAAGGACTGCTGCCAGTATAATGCCGATCAGCATCTGCAATCCGCTCAGACCGATGCCTGAGGAAAAATTTAAGGAACTGGTTACCCCGTCATCGCCAAACTTCTGGTCTGATAACAGTGCATCCAGGGAAAAATTAGTGGAAAACTCATGTGTCACACCATCCATCCAGCCCCATGCCTTTGCAATGAGGTCTGAAAACAGGTTTAATACCGGTTTTACATTAAATACAAGGAAAAATGCCACTACCGACCAGAGGATCAGGGGCAATGGTTCATCTACTGCCCCCTGTACCTTCTTTGCAAACATGGAACGGTACAACTGATATGCCATGATACCGATCACCCCCGCAACCGCCAGTGGTCCGATCACATCATCCACCAGAAGGTCTAACAGGTTCATTTCTTCCCCTTTGTTAAAAATGTCATGAAATTCCCCGGTTGAAAGTGTCAACGTCCCGGTAAACCACTTCGTGATCAAAACAAATGCGCCATAGACCAGATCCTTAATGACTTCCAACAGGGCATTTACAAGCCATGCCATACTATTCCTCCTTCCAAAAAATCTCCCATGCACAAAATGCACAGGAGATCTCTCTATCAGTGAATTGGTTCCTACATCTTAATATAAGGATGCGTTGTCCCCAATTCCAAGGTTTGTAGTAACAAAATAGATGATGGATGCCATCAGCATGATCGCGATCCAGCACACAGCAATCCTCTTTAACCAGGCGATAGATTCTTCCACCGTATTTCTGTTTTTCGAGAAAAACATTAAATACAGACAAATGCCGGCAACACAGCCTGCCGTTACAGATGAAATCCCTGCAATGGATTTATACAGGGTATCTTTCAACGCTCCCTGTAAAACGCTGCAACTCACTTCCATTTCTGTCAGATCCGGAAGTCCTGGAAAGCTCTCGACATCGCTGACTGGCAGTTTGATCTTCACCTTTTTCCCGGATATCACAGCCGTTTTTTCATCCGATTGAATTACCACATCACCGTCAGGCATTTTTCTGGAAATGTCTGCCAGTGATTTTCCATCAATCGCACAGCATCCTTCCTCCTCTACCGTTCCGTCTACCTTCACCCGTAATCCAATCTCCAGGTTGGTAGCTTCCAACAGGATTTCATCCTCTTTTGCTTTGATGATGATGCATTTTAAAATTGCCTGAGCCAATGATCTTCCATTGATGCCTTTCAATGCAATTGCTACTTTCTTTTCTAATTCATCATTGTCAATAGAAACTTGCATTTTTCTTTTCCTCCTTCTTTCTGGGTATGCAAAAAGACAGAGCATCATGCCCTGTCTTTTTACATATCTGCGTATTCATATTTATTTTTTGATAAACAGGACTATTCCTGTCATATCCAAGCTGGATATTTATGTAAGAAATCCTTACAAAAATAAGAGTATCTGACACTCTTAAACTGAACCATTCCATTGGAATGTGTTGACCTTTGTTAAATATATACGTTGATTTTAGATGGAAGGAAACTTACTTTGATACAGTATATCAAAATCAATCTATTGAATTACAATCATTTTCC
>ERZ1673737.2514-NODE-2514-length-15214-cov-8.914968_pt1 | contig 15214 bp, 16 predicted proteins | sample MGYA00580211_ERZ1673737 | MGnify/ENA primary metagenome ERZ1673737 (study PRJEB41218, sample SAMN15661789) | gut metagenome | host: Homo sapiens | place: Canada: London | collected 2015-08-20/2019-03-30 | study: EMG produced TPA metagenomics assembly of... | reverse complement strand
TCTTGCTCGACAATCCAAAAATAATTGAGAGGCTAGGACTTTTGTCCCAGCCTCACTTTTCTCACGGTGGAAAGTTTCAGTAGATGAATGACTTAAATAATTAGAATTCATTTTTTTACCAATGAATCTATTAGCTAATTTTATGTAAAATGTTTATCAATATCTTAAAAAGAGAACCTCTCGGTTCTCTTTTCATTATTTCTTGAAATTGTAGTCTTTTAAGATCTCGATTTTTTCAATCTTGATGTCTGTTTTTGGTTTGTCCTTATCATCAGTTTCGGCAGACGCAATTTTATCCACCACATCCATGCCATCGATGACTTGCCCAAAGACAGTGTAGTTGCCACCATCAAGGGTTGGATTTCCACCATTTTTATAAGCATCGATAATCTTAGCTGGGAAGCGATCAGTCGGGAGCTTGCTAGAAATATCTTCCTTATTTTGGTTGATATAGAATTGACTACCGTTGGTATTTGGACCAGAATTGGCCATGGCTAGGGCTCCACGAAGGTTGTAAAGGTATGGAGAATACTCATTCTCAAAACCAGTACCTGAATCTTTGGATTTGTCTTTGCCCTTCCAGATGGATTCACCACCAGTACCATCTCCCTTAGGATCCCCAGTTTGGATCATAAAGTTGTTAATGACACGATGGAAAAGTAAGCCATTGTAGTAGCCTTCTTTTGCATGGGTCAAGAAGTTTTCAACTGCAAGGGGCGCATATTTAGGGAAGAGCTTCACAGTGATGTCGCCTTCTGTCGTTGTGATTTTAACCTCCGCTTCGTCTTCAGCCACGTCAGTTGAAAGTTGTGGGAAGACGGCATTTTCATTGGTCATGGCGTCGTTAAAATCTTTGCGCAGTTGTTCTAATTTCTTTTGATCTTCTTCAATTTTCTTTTGATCTTTTTCACTAGAGCTAGAAGTTGCTGTCTGCTCTGTCTTTTCTTTGCTTGAGCTTGAAGAGTTAGCGTCTGTCTTATTGGACGAACAAGCTGTTAAAGCCAAGCCGGAAAATAATAGTAGTGCGATTAATTTTTTCATATTCTTCCTTTCCAACATAGTTGTCTTTCTCTATTGTACCTTAATTTTGCGATACTTTCAAATTTAGATGGAAATCTCTATTCACTAGAGTTATTTCAAGATTGACAAGGGTTGATAAATCACTAGTTAAAAAGGAAGTTGCGTTGAGATAGAAAATTCGGTATGATGGGAGATAAGTTGATTGGTTTAAGAAAAAAACGATAGGTTTTGTAGAGGAAAAGAATGAAAAAATGTTTAAAGAGTAAGATGGCAGGAGTGATATTTAGTTTGCTACTTATTTTTGGGTGTGTACTCGTATTGATTTATCCAAAATCGAATCATCACAAGAAAACTGAATCTGCTTCAACATATGTAGAAGCAGGGGATATTAAGAATGTATCATACTGGGGCGATCATAACGAGTATATTCTAGCTAAAGATTTTTATTTTGTAGGGAATCGTTATTTGGTCAGTTTTAATTATAATGAAAAACAAGACAAAAACAATTTACAGAAAGAATATACTGGATTTCGATATTATGATATAAGTAGAGATATGGCAGAAACGAAAGTTGATTTCATAAAAGATATTCGAAAAAAATTTCCAAAGGCTTACTCGAAAAATTTCGATGTGATAAATAATAAAGGTCAAAGTCTTGTATGGTTTCGCTATTATGAGTCAAAGGATTCAGAAAAATCATATGAATTATTTTATGATTTAGATCATCATGAATTTATTGAATCCGAAAGTATAGATACAGAAGTGTCAACTATTGACGCAATCCTTACTTCCTATACTAATTTAGGTGGTTTGGTAGTGAAAAATTCAGGGTATCGTATTGGGTCAAGAATAGAGCTTAATGAGTATAGAGATAAGAATAGCGTAAATCTAAATATTTTTAAAGAACATCCTGAATTGAAAGAAAAGCTTTCAAAGGAAGGTTACATCTTATACCCACGTCAAGACTCTATGTCTAATGCGGAATATTTTGACCAACTACTTCACTGGTTTGCTTATATCGGTCAAGATCGAATCTCTGGAGTAAAGATAGATGCTTACTACTCAAAAGATGGACAGGAGCATGAAATCCATTCTTATGAAGAGTTTAAACAATACTACAATGGAAAAGATGGCGAATTACAGGATTGAATCTAGCCACATTGAAAACAGGAATAGAAAAGAGTGATGTGTATGAATTATGGTCAAATGCGCAAAAACTATAGACTCTATATTAGATCTGCTGGCTTGTTGGCAATGCTTCTGATTGTTTGTATAGGATTATTGGTCAGAGATCCCCTTCTTCAGACTGCGGGCCTCTTATTGGTCCTTGCAGGCTTGTTTTTATTCATCCACTTGCTCAAGAAGAGCTACACCAACAAGTGTAACACCATTCTCCATGTAGACTTAGATTTAGCTTTTTGGCAGCAATACCTTCAGTTGAACAAGAATGTGAAAAAGCCCATTTTACAGATAGATATGAAGCTAACATCGGTCGCCTATTCTTTTATGATGGGAGATTTCGATGCTGTTATAGAGGAAGCTAGGGAGGCACTTAGTCAGAAGGAACTACCGCAGAAATATAAGAACTTTTTTGAGAGTTACCTCATGCGATCGACTGTCCTGACAGATCCTGATTTGACTAGAGAAGAGCTAGAGGCTCAGTTAAATGAATTGACCATTACAGACCCTACACTGGCTGAGAAAACAAAAGAGGTCTGTCTCGCTCTTTATGATTTAACCATTGCGCACCAAAGCAATGATTATTTCGAAGACTTAAGCAATGACTTCAAGTACCAGCAGTTGGAAATCATCTACTACCAAGCCTTGAATGCTGCTCTCAAAGGAGATCAGTCTAGAGCTGAAGAGCTCTTTCGCAAGTTGGTTTCAGAAGATGAGTCGCTCTATATCGTTCGAAAGGCTAAACGATACTTGAAGGATGAATTCAGTCATCTGTAAGTCCTACAATCGAAATAGAGATTAAATGAAAGAACCGGAGAAAACACAAGGATTTATTAAAAAATGGATAAGAATTTTAAGGAGATGTCGTTTGATGAATTGAAATGTTACCGCAGAGAAGGTCTATGGAGATCTTTGGGACTATTGCTGGTCATTATTTTAGTGATTGTGGGAATGGTCTTGATGGAAGTGAATCATGTTTCTCCGTCCAATCAGAATCGTTTTCGGGTTATTGGTTTGACAACGGTCATTGCGCTCTTTGGCTACCTGAAGCCTCTGATGGCAGCAAATCGCGTGATGCTAGACCATCCGGATTGGATTAAGAAATCGGGTTTTCGAGCGAAAATTCCCTTGCCGATGGATTGGCATGTCAAAAGACTTTGCGTCCTTGGAGCGAGTCTCTTGGTGATTGGAGTATGCTTTGTCTCGTCATTCAAACCACAAGTCCAACAGACAAATTTACAAGATCAAATCGATATGATTCAAACGGATCATGACTTGGAAAGAGAACAAAAAGTCGATCAAGTTCTAGATACCATCACACCGGATGATAAAAAATCTGAGTAAGATCTATTTCGGAACCTCGTCATCAGGAAGTTTTCTTGATCGACAGGTTCTTTTTATTTTGTTATGATACAGTCAATGATAGATAGGAGAGACTTATGACGACTATTTCAGATGTAATGGAAAAATTTTACTCCGATCACGAGGTGAAACCCTATATTTCACCTGAGAGGGATTTGGAAGCTTGGTTGTTGGATCCAAAGCCTGTTTCCAAACGGAATATGGAGCTACTTCGAGATGGCTTGCTTGCTGGGGATATCATTCTCTTGTGGCGAATCCATTTTGGAACCTTTACGACAGAGACTTGGTTTCCTAAGTACTTCGAATATACTTATGGGATTCATGCGTCGGAACACTTGAAGGCTTTAGTGGAGAAGGGCTATACTTTTATTGAATCCGCTTTTGATTCACTGGACCATATCAATGCGACCATGAAAAAAGCCATTCTCAAAAAGAAGGGAGTTGCGGGTTTGTCCAAGATGAAAGCAGCTGATTTGAATCAAGCTTTGGCTGACCATTTTACGGAGGAAGAACTGACGGAGCAGTTCACAATTCGGGGTTATCAGTTGACGGACAAAGGAAAGCAAGCGCTGAAAGACTATCAAGCCATCATTGACCGCCATCCAAAGAAAAACATCTAAAACAGTGCCTACTCGGTGCTGTTTTTTTACTTTATTCTGAAAAATTGAGGAAATGATTTTACTAGAGAACTGGCCTGGAAATGTGATATAATAAAGGTTATGGCAAACAATAATCAATCAAAAAAAACACGGTCGACGAGACGACTGTCCAAAGCAGAATTAGAAAGAAAAAAAGCGATTCATCGCATGATTGCGACCATTCTCATTAGTCTGGTTTTAGTTTTTGCGGCCTTGAAATTGGGAGCAGTAGGGGTCTTGGCCTACAACTTGATCCGACTCTTTGTTGGAAGTTTAGCCTATTTGGCTATTTTAGCGACCTTTTTCTACCTTTATGCCTTTAAATGGCTGGACAAACACGAAGGGGTGATTTCAGGATTCCTAAGCTTCTTTGCTGGGTTTCTCTTGATGTTTCAGGCCTTCTTTGTATCCTCCCTTCATTTAGACAATAATGGAATCAAGGTCACTTTTTCAAGAATCATGGCAGACCTGATTCATCTGCGAGTGGAGAGCTTTGCCGGTGGTGGTATGATCGGTGCCCTTCTTTATGCTCCGATTTCCTTCCTCTTTTCAAATATTGGCTCTTATTTTATTGGCCTTCTCTTTATCGGATTGGGGATCCTCTTGATGAGTCCTTACTCCATCTATGATTTGTTTGAAAAGGGTTCAGAAGCCTTCCACGCTTCTATGGAAAAACGCAAAGAGCGTCGCGAGCAGAAATTCCTTGAAAAAGAAGCGAGAGCTGCCGAGGAAGCTGCTGCAGCTGAAAGAGAGCAAGAAGAAGCAAGTGCAGTTCTTCCAACTCCCCTTTCAATGGAAGGGCATCCTGTAGACCCTGAAACGGGAGAGGTGTTGGCGGAAGAGTCGTTCACAGAGCCCTTCCCAGAAGCCGAAATTTTCGCACCAGCAACACCAGAGATCTACCTGCCAGATAAAGAATGGCCTGAAGAGCCTGAAGCATACGAAGAGTTTCCGGAAGCCGAAGAATTCGAGGACGATGGGGAAGAAGTTCAAGTGGATTTCACACCTAAGGAACTCCTCCAGTACAAGCTTCCAACCATTGATCTCTTCGCACCTGATAAGCCGAAAAATCAATCCAAAGAGAAAAACATCGTTCGCCAGAATATCCGTATTTTGGAAGAAACCTTTGCAAGCTTTAACATCAAGGCGACAGTGGAGCGGGCAGAGATCGGTCCTTCTGTCACCAAGTATGAAGTTAAACCAGCTGTCGGTGTGCGGGTCAACCGCATCTCCAATCTAGCAGATGATTTGGCCTTGGCCCTAGCAGCCAAGGATGTGCGGATTGAAGCACCGATTCCAGGGAAGTCTCTGGTCGGGATTGAAGTGCCCAACTCAGAGATTGCGACGGTTTCCTTCCGTGAATTGTGGGAGCAGTCCAAAACAGATCCAGCTAAACTCCTTGAGATTCCTCTTGGGAAGGCTGTAGATGGTTCAGCTCGGACTTTTGATTTGGCTCGGATGCCCCACCTCTTGGTAGCGGGTTCTACCGGATCTGGTAAGTCAGTAGCGGTCAATGGGATTATTTCGAGTATCTTGATGAAGGCTCGTCCGGACGAAGTCAAGTTTATGATGGTCGATCCAAAGATGGTGGAGCTTTCTGTCTACAATGATATTCCTCACCTCTTGATTCCAGTGGTGACCAACCCACGTAAGGCCAGTCGAGCCCTGCAGAAGGTCGTTGACGAGATGGAAAATCGCTACGAGCTCTTCTCGAAAGTGGGTGCTCGCAATATTGCTGGCTTTAATGCCAAGGTGGCTGAGTATAATGCCCAATCTGAGATGAAGCAAGTGCCACTTCCTTTGATTGTGGTCATTGTCGATGAGTTGGCAGACTTGATGATGGTCGCAAGTAAAGAAGTGGAAGATGCCATTATCCGCCTTGGACAGAAGGCTCGTGCGGCAGGGATCCACATGATCTTGGCGACTCAGCGGCCATCGGTTGACGTTATCTCAGGTTTGATCAAGGCCAATGTGCCTTCCCGTGTCGCTTTTGCGGTATCATCTGGGACCGACTCACGGACCATCTTGGATGAAAATGGAGCAGAGAAATTGCTCGGTCGTGGGGACATGCTCTTTAAACCGATCGATGAAAATCATCCAATCCGTCTACAAGGATCCTTTATCTCAGATGACGATGTGGAGCGGATTGTCAATTTTGTCAAAGAGCAGGCAGAAGCCGATTATGATGATGCCTTTGATCCAGGGGAAGTATCGGAGTCAGACTTTGACGGAGGCATGGGTGGCTCAGACGAGGGTGATCCTCTCTTTGAAGAGGCCAAAGCACTCGTCATTGAGACCCAAAAAGCCAGTGCTTCCATGATCCAGCGCCGCTTATCGGTTGGTTTTAACCGGGCGACTCGCCTCATGGAAGAGTTGGAAGCAGCGGGTGTGATTGGACCAGCTGAAGGGACCAAGCCTCGAAAAGTATTGCAACAATCATAAGGATAGGGAAAAAGGGCATATGCTCCACTCCCTTTTCTTTTTATAGAAAATAGAAAGTAGGACCAGATGAAGTTAGACACGATTCATCATATTGCCATCATTGGACGGGATCGCGACGCTATGTTGCACTTTTATGTGGACCAGTTGGGCTTTGCGATTGTCAGTGAGTATGACCGTCCCGAACGCGGAGATATCTTGATCAATCTCCGCCAGGGGCAGCTGACTTTAGAACTCTTTATCAAACCGACGGCCCCAGAACGTCCGAAGCTCCCCTTGCCCGAGCATGCGGGACTGCGTCATCTGGCCTTTCAAGTGGACGATGTAGAGACCTATCTAGCCAGATTGGATCAGCTAGGTATAGAGAATACAGGCCTTCGCTATGATGATTTTGATGGCAAGAAGATGGCATTTTTCTTCGATCCAGAAGGATTGCCCTTGGAAATACATGAGTGAGGAAAGCAATGGTTAGATTAGAAGGACTCAGTCAGGAAGAAGTAGCGAAAAAGATCCAAGAGGGCAAGCAAAATAAGGTCACGATTAAGACAGAAAAAAGTGTAGGGCAGATCATTCGAGACAATGTCTTTACTTACTTTAATCTGATTTTCCTGGTATTGGCGGTCTTGCTGGTAGCAGTGAAGTCTTGGAACAATCTCTTGTTTGTCCCGGTCGTCGTGGTCAACTCCTTGGTAGGAATTGTGCAGGAAGTCCGCTCTCGACGGATCTTGCGTCAGATGCAATTTCTGCATATGAGTGAGGCGATCGTTCTTCGAGAAGGAAAAGAAGTCGCTCTACCTATCGATCAGCTGGTGGAGGGCGATCTGGTTCGCTTTCAAGCTGGAGATCAGATCTATGCGGATGGGGTCTTGCTGGAGGGCGAGCTAAAAGTCGATGAGTCGCAATTGACCGGTGAAGCCGATGAGGTCAAAAAAGGAGCGCAAGATGCGCTCATGTCAGGTAGTTTTGTGATCGCTGGTCAAGGTTTAGCGCGACTAGAAAAAGTTGGGAACGACTCCTACATCAACCAATTGAGTCTGGAAGCCAAGCAGGTTAAGTCTCATGAGGAGTCCGATATGGTTCATGCGGTCAATCGCATTGTGGGGATCATCGGCCTTCTCATCATTCCGCTAGGTTCGCTCCTTTTTCTTCGTAGCTATATCAGCCTAGGCGATAGCCTCAAGCTCAGTGTGACTTCAACAGTCGGTGCCTTGATCGGGATGATTCCGGAAGGCTTGTATCTCTTGATGACCTTGGCACTGGCTCTGGGTGCTGTCAGATTGGCCAAGGAAAAGGTCCTGCTCAATAGCATGAAGGGAATTGAGACCTTATCGCGCGTGGATATCCTTTGTGTCGATAAGACGGGGACCATTACAGAGCCGGGTATGGAAGTAACAGAGATTCGTCCAGTTAAAGACGCTCAAGACTTGGAAGCTCTAGCTCAGTATGTAGAGGCTAGTATGGATCAAAACGATACCATGGATGCCATCCGAAAATTTCACAAGACTCCAGTCAGTCAGCCTTGGAAGGCTCTTGAAATACAGCCCTTTACGTCTAAGAAAAAGTATGGGGCCATTGCCTTTGAATCGGAGATCTATGTATTAGGTGCACCAGAGTTTGTTTTACGAGAGGGCTTCTCTGAGCTTGAAGAGGAGATTGCTCCTGCTACTCAGGCAGGTAATCGGGTCTTGGCCTTTGGGAAATATCGAGGAGAACAGCTTAGAGAGACTTTAGAGGCTCCTGTAGACTTGGTGGCCTGGATCATTCTCTCCAATCCTTTGAGAAAAAATGCCAAAGAAACCTTCGCCTACTTCAAACAACAAGGAGTGACCATTAAGGTCATTTCAGGGGACAACCCAGCAACAGTCTCAGCTATTGCACAAAAAGCAGGCATTGAAGGAGCAGAAGATCTAATCGATGCCAGAACCATACTGACGGAAGAAGATTTGCACCAAGCAGCGAGCCAATATACGGTCTTTGGACGAGTGACACCAGAGCAAAAGAAAAGCCTTGTAGAAGGCTTGCAGGCAAAGGGTCATAAAGTCGCCATGACTGGAGATGGCGTCAACGATATTCTGGCCCTCAAAACAGCGGATTGTAGTATTGCGATGGAATCTGGAAACGATGCGACCAAGAAGATGGCGCAAGTGGTTTTACTGGATTCTGACTTTGGGAAGATGCCGTCCATCGTGGCAGAAGGTCGGCGGGTGGTCAATAATATTCAGCGATCAGCCAGTCTCTTTTTGATCAAGAATATCTTCTCCATTTTGTTAGCTATCTCAGTGACGCTTTTAGCCTTTACTTATCCCATCATGCCGTCGCAGATGTCTTTGATCAGTGGTTTTACGATTGGGATTCCAGGATTCTTCTTAGCGCTTGAGCCCAATAGCGAGCGCATCAAGGGGCGCTTTATCGAAACAGTCTTTAAAAATGCACTGCCTGCGGCCTTGACGGATTTTATACTGATCTTCAGTCTGGTATTGCTCTCTTCAACATTTGGCATGAGATCGGAAGAACTCTCAAGTGCAGCCATCTGCTTGATGGCCTTCGTTGGATTTACCATTATCTATCAAGAATCCCAGCCTATCAATCACTACAAGAGACTGGTTCTTCTAGGAAATCTCCTAGCCTTCATGGTCTCAAGTAGTATTCTAGGGAAATTCTTTAACATGAGCCCCTTGAGGATCCAAACGCTGGTTATTTGTGCCATCATGGCCGTTCTTTCTCTCATCTTGATTCAAGTCTTCAAGAAGTTGGTGGGCTGGTTCTTTCATCGGAAGAAATAAAAAAAGACAACTCTAAAGATAGAGTTGTCTCAGATTGAAGAAAAAGATAATTTGGAAACTTTCCTTAGGTGAGTACGGACGTCAGCGAACTTCCACGAAGTTCCATGACTTAGTTTTGAACCTAAAGTTTCAAAACTCCCGAGTGCTAGAAACAATCGTGTTTCTAGCACTTTTCTCACGTCGGAAAGTTTCAGTAAATATTTGGAGAATTTAAACTTAAAATGATTTCAGGCAATGCAGTATCATCTAGGTTATTTATAAAAAAAAACAACTCCAAAGATAGAGTTGTCTTTTGGTATTAGATAAACAAACTAGCGGTTAAGATCAGATAGAGCAAGAAGGTAACAAGAAATCCAGCGCGCCAGAAGTATTTGATAAATTTCGGATAATAAAAACTTTTTTTCTTTTTTAAGAAATAAATGGTTAGTCCCAAAGCTAGCAGTGAGAGGCTCAAGGCCAATAGTGGCAATAGGCTATGGTAAAAGGCGCTATCTGAGATCAAATAGTACTCCAAGGCAAATAAAGGAAAGGCAATATCAGTGGATCGCCATCCTCTTTTTTGGAGTTTAAAAAGGTGAACAATGATGCCGCTCAGAATCAGCGTTAAAAAAATAAATAATACAGAAGCAACTTTGATTAACATAGCTTCATTCTATCATAAAACGAAAAAAAAGTTTACTATATTTCTCTTTTTTCTTGCAAAAAAAAAGAAATCATGTATAATAGAAAGGTATGCACAAAGCATACTTGTGGGAGGTAAAAATCTGTAATTACCGCCAAAACCACAAAGGAGGATTTAAGAAATGGCTAAAAAAGTCGAAAAACTTGTAAAATTGCAAATCCCTGCTGGTAAAGCTACTCCAGCTCCACCGGTTGGTCCAGCGCTTGGTCAAGCAGGTATCAACATCATGGGATTCACTAAAGAGTTTAACGCTCGTACAGCTGATCAAGCTGGTATGATCATCCCAGTTGTTATCACTGTTTATGAAGACAAATCATTCGATTTCGTTACAAAAACACCACCAGCTGCTGTTCTTTTGAAAAAAGCTGCAGGTGTTGAAAAAGGTTCAGGTACACCGAACAAAACGAAAGTTGCAACTGTAACTCGTGCACAAGTACAACAAATCGCTGAAACTAAGATGCCAGATTTGAACGCTGCAAACATTGAGTCTGCAATGCGTATGATCGAAGGTACTGCTCGTTCTATGGGATTCACTGTTACTGACTAATTGTAACAATCCTATTTGCCCGCAATACACTTGATCAAATGACGAGTGACGTGGGAGATGAAAATCGATATGACCACATTACAAGGAGAAAGATAAAATGGCTAAAAAAAGCAAACAACTTCGTGCTGCTCTTGAAAAAATCGACAGCACAAAAGTCTACAGCGTAGAAGAAGCTGTAGCTCTTGCAAAAGAAACTAACTTTGCAAAATTTGACGCAACTGTAGAAGTTGCATACAACTTGAACATCGACGTGAAAAAAGCTGACCAACAAATCCGTGGTGCAATGGTATTGCCAAACGGAACTGGTAAAACAGCTCGCGTACTTGTATTTGCACGTGGTGCAAAAGCTGAAGAAGCAAAAGCTGCTGGTGCAGACTTCGTAGGTGAAGATGACCTTGTTGCGAAAATCAACGATGGTTGGTTGGACTTCGACGTTGTTATCGCTACACCTGACATGATGGCTCTTGTTGGACGTCTTGGACGTGTCCTTGGACCACGTAACTTGATGCCAAACCCTAAAACTGGTACAGTAACAATGGATGTTGCGAAAGCAGTTGAAGAGTCTAAAGGTGGTAAAATCACTTACCGTGCTGATAAAGCAGGTATCGTTCAAGCGATCATCGGTAAAGTTTCATTCGATGATACTAAATTGGTTGAAAACTTTAAAGCTTTCAACGACACAATCCAAAAAGCAAAACCAGCTACAGCTAAAGGTACTTACGTAACTAGCTTGACTTTGACTACAACTCAAGGTCCTGGTATCAAAGTGGATGTTAACTCACTTTAATTGAAATGAAAAGCTGCCTTCAGGTAGCTTTTTTTGTACTCAATTTTTATTTGCTACAGTTGGTAAAACTAATCGGATGGAAAAAAGAAAATTTTGATGGATATGACTATATAAAAAACGTAATTTATGGTAAAATAATACAGATCAAAAAAGGAGAGAGAAAATGGTAGAACCTAAGTATAAACGTATCTTAATCAAGCTATCTGGTGAGGCTCTTGCCGGCGAACGTGGTGTCGGAATCGATATCAAAACTGTCCAAAATATGGCCCAAGAAATCAAGGAAGTTCATGAACTTGGAATTGAAATTGCCTTGGTGATTGGAGGGGGAAACCTTTGGCGTGGAGAACCTGCTGCAGAAGCAGGGATGGATCGTGTCCAAGCAGACTACACAGGGATGCTTGGGACTGTCATGAACGCCCTTGTGATGGCTGATTCGCTTCAACAAGTTGGCGTGGATACCCGTGTTCAAACTGCGATTGCTATGCAACAAGTTGCAGAACCATATATCCGTGGTCGTGCCCTTCGTCACCTTGAAAAAGATCGGATCGTGATCTTTGGTGCAGGGATCGGTTCTCCTTACTTCTCAACAGATACGACCGCAGCCCTTCGTGCAGCTGAGATTGAAGCAGATGCCATTCTCATGGCTAAAAATGGGGTCGATGGTGTTTACAATGCCGATCCGAAAAAAGATGCTTCAGCTGTGAAATTTGAGGAATTGACTCACCGTGATGTGATCAACAAAGGTCTTCGCATCATGGACTCAACAGCCTCTACTCTCTCCATGGACAACGACATTGACTTGGTTGTCTTTAATATGAATGAACCAGGCAATATCAAACGCGTTGTCTTTGGTGAAAATATCGGTACAACCGTATCGAATAACGTAGAAAAATAATAGAAAATAGAGGAAGATTATGGCAAACCCAATCGTAGAAAAAGCAAAAGAAAGAATGACCCAGTCTCACCAAAGTTTGGGACGTGAATTTGGTAGCATCCGTGCTGGACGTGCAAATGCAAGTCTTTTGGATCGTATTTTCGTAGAATACTACGGAGTAGAGACTCCTTTGAACCAATTGGCATCTATCACGATTCCAGAAGCGCGTGTCTTGTTGATCACACCATTTGATAAATCATCTTTGAAAGACATCGAGCACAGCATCAATGCTTCTGACCTTGGCATCACTCCAGCCAACGATGGATCTGTTATCCGCTTGGTCATCCCAGCTTTGACAGAAGAAACTCGTCGTGACTTAGCAAAAGAAGTGAAAAAAGTTGGTGAAAATGCTAAAGTAGCGATCCGTAACATCCGTCGTGATGCTATGGATGAAGCGAAGAAACAAGAAAAAGCAAAAGAAATCACAGAAGATGAATTGAAAGGTCTTGAAAAAGAGATCCAAAAAGTTACGGATGATGCTGTTAAGCATGTAGATGAAATGACAGCTCACAAAGAAAAAGAATTGATGGAAGTTTAATCCATCCCAACCATTACAGGAAAGAAAGACTCAGTTGGCACTGCTGGCTGGGTTTTATTTCCATTATTCTTGTGAAGAGGCAAGAGGAAAGAAGGAAACATGAATACGAATCTAGCAAGCTACATCATGGGAATGGTCATTGATGAAAATGATCACTTCTATTTTGTTCAAAAAGATGGCCAGACCTACGCACTTGATAAAGCAGAAGGCCCACACCAAGTTGGAGAAAGTGTCAAAGGCTTTGCCTATACAGATATGAAGCAAAAGCTCCGACTCACCACACTTGAAGTCACTGCAACTCAAGAAAGCTTTGGCTGGGGAACGGTTACGGAAGTGCGCAAGGATTTAGGTGTCTTTGTGGATACAGGACTTCCAGATAAGCAGATTGTTGTCTCACTAGATATCCTACCGGAGATCAAAGATCTATGGCCAAAAAAGGGCGATCGTCTCTATATTCGCTTAGAAGTCGATAAGAAAGATCGGATTTGGGGGATCTTAGCCTATCAGGAAGATTTCCAGCGTTTGGCTCGTCCAGCCTACAACAATATGCAAAACCAAAACTGGCCAGCCATTGTCTACCGCTTGAAATTGTCTGGAACCTTTGTTTACCTTCCAGAGAACAATATGCTGGGCTTTATCCACCCAAGTGAGCGCTATGCAGAACCTCGTTTGGGAGAGGTCGTAAATGCTCGCGTTATTGGTTTTCGTGAGGTGGACCGGACCTTAAACCTATCTTTGAAGCCACGCTCCTTTGAGATGTTGGAAAACGATGCCCAAATGATTTTGACCTATTTGGAAGCCAATGGAGGCTTTATGACCTTGAATGATAAATCATCTCCAGAAGAGATCAAGGCAACTTTTGGGATTTCAAAAGGCCAGTTTAAAAAAGCTTTGGGTGGTTTGATGAAGGCGAAGAAAATCAAGCAAGACCAGTTTGGAACAGAGTTGATCTAAGAGGAGGCTTATGCGAAAATCGTTTTATACTTGGTTGATGACGGAGCGTAATCCTAAAAGCAATGCTCCTAAGGCCATTCTAGCAGATCTTGCTTTTCACGAGTCTGCTTTTCCCAAGCATACAGATGACTTCGACGAGGTCAGTCGCTATCTAGAAGAGCATGCCAGCTTTTCCTTTAATCTTGGCGATTTTGATGCGATTTGGGAAGAATACCAAGCCCACTAGAGAAGGATAGGTCGAGGATGGTTTTTTCTCGGCCTCTTTGTTATAATAATAGAAAAACACAGGTAGAGAGGTTCTTTATTTGCAAGAACATTCAGTTGAAATTACATTAACGCATCCAGACGATCTCTTTCATTTGTTTGGATCTAACGAACGCCATCTTCGTTTGATGGAGCAAGAATTTGGGGTGACTATTCATGCCCGGACAGAAATCGTCCAAATCATTGGGGAAGAAGAAACCTGCGAGCAGGTTCGTCAAGTCATCCAGGCTCTTTTGGTCCTCGTTAACCGTGGCATGACCATTGGTACGCCGGATGTGGTGACTGCCATTACCATGGTGAGAAATGGGGAATTGGATAAGTTCATCGCTCTCTATGAAGAAGAGATTATCAAGGATAGTTACGGAAAGCCCATTCGGGTTAAAACGCTTGGTCAAAAGATCTATGTCGATAGTGTCAAGAACCATGATGTCACTTTTGGGATTGGACCAGCGGGGACTGGGAAAACCTTCCTAGCAGTGACCTTGGCCGTGACCGCCCTCAAGCGTGGTCAGGTCAAGCGGATTATTTTGACGCGTCCAGCTGTGGAAGCCGGAGAAAGCCTTGGTTTCCTTCCAGGAGATCTCAAAGAAAAAGTAGACCCTTATCTACGTCCGGTCTATGATGCTCTTTATCAAATTTTAGGGAAAGACCAAACCACTCGGATGATGGAGCGGGAGATTATCGAGATTGCGCCTTTGGCTTATATGCGGGGGCGGACCTTGGACGATGCCTTTGTCATCCTCGATGAAGCGCAAAATACCACCATCATGCAGATGAAGATGTTTTTGACCCGTCTTGGTTTTAACTCTAAGATGATTGTCAATGGTGATACCAGCCAGATTGACCTTCCTCGAAATGTTAAATCCGGCTTGATTGATGCCCAGGAGAAATTGAAGAACATTTCTCAAATTGACTTTGTGCATTTCTCTGCCAAGGATGTCGTTCGTCATCCAGTAGTAGCAGAGATTATCCGGGCCTACGAGCCCATTCCAAATCCAGTCCTCAAAGAAAAACCGGATGTGGAAGAAGCAGAATAAAAGAGAGTGGGACAGAAATCGGTAATTCGTTAGAATTCGATTTCGTCGTC
>ERZ1673737.2512-NODE-2512-length-15225-cov-4.671193_pt1 | contig 15225 bp, 7 predicted proteins | sample MGYA00580211_ERZ1673737 | MGnify/ENA primary metagenome ERZ1673737 (study PRJEB41218, sample SAMN15661789) | gut metagenome | host: Homo sapiens | place: Canada: London | collected 2015-08-20/2019-03-30 | study: EMG produced TPA metagenomics assembly of... | reverse complement strand
AGTAACGCTCTGAGCAAGGGGATGTCCTTGGGTGCCGAATTTGAGCGGCCGGAAGAAATCTTCGTCTCCCCGCAGACTGGTCGGGCGACTGTCGCGAGAGCCTTTACCGAAGGTGCTGTTACTCGAGGCGGAGGAAAGAGTCTCGGTAGAGGGCGTTGTGCTCGATGTGCGCTTGCGAGGTTCCTTGTCTTTTGATCGACCGCCAAACCATTTGGCGACATTAGATCGAACACGTTGAATGAACGGAACCTTGCTGACGGCACTGGTGACTTCCTCATTCGAAACCTCGATACGTTTGCCCTTGCTTTGGAAGGCGGGGTCAGTTTCTTCAATCCAGATCCGAGGGTTAGGAAGACCACGGAGGGTCCAAGGGTGGTGCTTGATTTCCTTGATCGTGATCCGCTTGACGGGATCCTTGGTCAACAGGCGTCTAAGTAGATCGTAGAGCTCATCCTCAATGTCCTCATAAACAAGCTCATCACTGTTCCTCAAGTTCCATTGGTTAGAGTCAGAAGAGTCGTCTATCACGGGCACAAGGCGCTTCCGTGGAATAAACACCTCCTTCTTCACAATGGTCTGGAACATGCTGTACTCATCGTCCGAGACAAACGGTAGACGGCCAAAGATCATTCCATATAACGTAACACCCAAAGACCAAACATCTATCGCCCCGGTGATCTTGGGGATTGACCCAATGGTCTCGACAAAGTCATCGCCGGTATAGCATAACTCGGGTGCGTAGAAGGCAGGTGTGCCGACTGTCTTGGAGAGCTCACGAGCATCATCCAGTTCCGCGGCATCGGTTTCGCCAACATGCTCTTCTTCTTCATCACGCATTGGACGACCCAAGTATGAAACACCGAAATCGGAGATCTTCACCCGATGATTACTGGTAACAAGCAGGTTGGCGGGTTTGATATCACGGTGAATGATACCCTGGTAGTGAAGATATTCCAAACCAAGAACAGAGTCACGGAAGGCACTGCGAGTTTCAGCGATGGTCAGACATGGGACGAATGCCATGTCATCGCCCTCGGCAGACCATTCAGGTTCAGAAGGAGCATAACCAAAGCTACTGGAGGCTGTGCTGAAACGGCGCTCGAACGGGTAATCCGAGTAGGCACCATACATGCTGCCCTCGACTGCGTTTAAAGATGCATCCTGGGCAGAAGATGGACTTGAGTCATCCGTTACTGCGACAGAACGACGACTAGATGACCTTCTGATCATCAAACCACCGGCTTCATCTTCCTCCTCGTCCGAAGACTCCGCACCATGCTCCAAACTCCATGCAGGAATCGGCCCCTGCTGAGCATCGGCAGCCTGTGCCTCAACTCGCTCACGAGCCCGTTCACGTTGTCTTCGCAGATGCTGCGCAGTTCGGATGAATTGATGGCTCTCTTCCAGGAACGCGGGAGTGTCAGGAATTCCACTCTTCTCCCGCTCGAGGCGTAGTTTGTCGACGTGAACAATCTCTCGCAGACCCTTCTTGCGCCATAAGATCTCGCCGTTTTCGACATACTCCAGCACAATGTACACTTTTTGTCGATTCGGATCGTCGATGACCTCGAGCAAACTGACCACGTTCGGGTGCCGCGCCTTCTTTAGAATAGCCACCTCCTTTTTCACTTTGTCTTCCGGGTTGCCAAGTTTGCCTAACCGACGTCGGGTGGAGTATCGCTGAACAATCTTGATAGCGACCTTCTGCTTGGTCGTGACGTGCTGGCCGAGTTTCACTTTGCCATGTTCACCTCGTCCCAGCTCCTCGAGGATCTCGTATTGATTAATAGTTTTATTTCCAGTGATAATATCGCGATCCACTTCAGCGGTGTGGGTTTCTTTGGGCGGATTAAGATGTGTTGGGTGGAGGTATGTGCTACCCAAACTCTCATCGTCAGAGCCCGAGGGTGTTTTCAAATGAGGATGTCTCATAGAGAACAGCCCGGGGCTCGAAATCGGAGTATTGCCCGCGGTACGCACGCCACGGGCGTAGGAATGCCGTGGCAGCGGATCGGGTTGGAAGAGGTGGGGTGCTCGCCAGTTCGGGTGTATCTGAGATTGAAGCGAGGCATACGATTGATCGGGGTATACCGGTAATTCGTGATCGGATTGTCGAGACGCCCGGCGGGGGCTGCGTCCAATGCTTCCATTTTCCGATCGGACATCGACGACCGTGTCTTCGTTGAGGGCTTGTAGCGAACTCGAGGAGGAGCGATTCGACGGGGTTCGAGCGCCATAGATGCTGGGAAATGCCTGGCGAAAGGTCGCCTGTGCCTCTGATACATCAGTGATTATGGGCGGTTTGGCAGAGGACTTGGACGGGGTCGGGTGAGATTCGGGTTCGTTTGACGCAGATGGTGCTTGTAATGACTCCTCGGACCGATTCCTGTCCCGCTTGGTATCTCCCGAGACATGTCCATTCCGAGCATGAGCCTGATCCTCCAGACCAGCTTGCGAGGACCTTATTTCCGTCATGTTCTTTTTTCGAGGGTTCTGTGTAATCCGAAAGAACTAGGGAATCGAGCCAACTGTGCCGAGAGTGCAGTTGAGCATCCTAGTTCAGCATCCTCCAATGCCACACTTGGTCAAATTGGTTCAAGGCGAGCTGACGAGAAGCTCCGTTGGCACGCCCGAATGGACCGGCATTACTTGCAAGGGGATGGCGACAACTAGAGACGGTGTATCGGACGGGTTGTCGCCTACGAAAAAGGAGGATACGAAGTAGACCGGCTACTGCACGAGGATTCGGATCACACCCACAGTGGATCAGAAAAGGAGTGCGATGCTATAAATATTTCGAAGGGGGGGAGGGGGTGTGTAGGGTCGGAGGGTCGGACTGTCGTAGAGAGGGGTGGAGCGAGATCGGAGGGGATCCGAAAGGAATGTCCAAAGGAAAGAAAAATAACAGAAAGAAAATGAAGGTCGAAGGGAGAGACCGAGACCGAGGAGGGGGAGAAGTGAAGAGTCGAAGGGGAGGTTGGGTGGATAATAGGACAGAGCGATGATCGGATGCCAAGGGGAAAATTATGACCAAGGCAATGTACGGAGTAGAGGACTTTTTTTCTTTTCTTTTTCTTTTAAACATTATAATTTAAGAGTTTCCGGCCCGTCAGCGTTAACTGATTTCTATTAAGATGTCTCCGATATCTTCTTCTAGACGAGTACATACAGTATAACCCTCGAGCCCTGTCATCTCCTAGTGGCGGATCGCCACAGAGAATTACGTCGGCGACTCGAGCACAGCCATCCCAGCTATAGTGTAACTCCCATGGATAGGACTCAACTCTCAGGACAGGTGGATAGCCAGCCGTCCTCCTGTCCAGTCTAGAGCTATGAAGCCCGATTATGGTCAACGGTCACGTCGGTCGACCATGGTTGCCCAGCTTACTATATTACATGCCGGCTCCGAGGGTTTACTTTGAATGATCCGTACATATCAGACTTGATTATCTCAAGCCCAAACCTAACTTCTGCCACCCGAACTACCCTGAGGGGATCCTACGCAGCTGTGGTAGACTGTGATAGGCTGGAAGGGGCTGCACAAAGTTTTTGCCTGGGCATGGCAGGCGAGCCAGGGGTGTGCAGGTATGGTAATTTGTAGCCGAGGCATAGTCCGGACATCGTATTAGTTGTTATCCATGGATGTATATATGAACATTCCTCATTCCTCATATAGACATGCAGTATACAAGTGATAGAGTGAAGAGGAAAGGTGTCTGGAAGCAACCGTGCACGGTCCACTACGTCATGTCGGGTCTGGCCCCTAATTAGCCACCTTTATGTTTTGGGCTTAGCGTCCCAAGTCCTTGGCGCTTTCTCTCCGAGTTGATGAGCTGATTGGAAGGAACTTGACAATCGGGAGGTAATTAACTTGGTATCCATCCATAGACGGGATACATATCCAATCCTCCCATCTATGGAGTACTGGACTTGCGGGGGTTGTTAGAGCCGGGGTTCTGGTATTTCCTCTAAAACTAGCGTGATACTAGTAGAGCTAACATATATCCCCCCGCAGTGGAAGTTCGGCCCTCCAGCCGACACGACACCCAGCATAACCACAAGCCAAGACCAATGCAAGCAAACAAAAGAATAACAGTCAACGTGGTTGGCCACGGCACATCAATAACAACATTATTAATTCATTCCAATCAATTAATTCCATGTATACAGTCAAGACGCATGCACCCTCACCCAAGCGCCTCCTGCGCAAGAGCAGGAGATCAAAGCACACGAGAACCATTCTTTTCCCTCCCACGCTAATATAAAATTGCACCCATACCCTTCGAGGGAAATGCCCGTGTTGATCCTGCGGTGTGACACAAGCGGCGAGTTGTTTCCTCCAGGGCGTTGGCTGTCATCCCGTCCCGGCTTGTTGGGCGTGTGCCACGCTTGGTTCCTTATTACTCTGTGTTAACGTCGAGTTCGGTTTCAAATTTCTTGGTGCATGTGCACGGTGCTTGCGTGCAGGAACGTGCTTGGATGCTTGACCGGGGTATTGTGTAGAATAGAGTGGAATGGGTTGATGTCGAGAGTAGGGATTGTGGATGTGGTCTACTGTACTCCGGACTTGTAGATTGTTTGTGAATCTCACGATCTACTTGTCGAGGGATTAAATGCTGGCAGGGTTTATTTTCCACATGTGATTGTTGTCCAAGTCCATACTGTGGCGATTCTTTTGAATGCCATTGTACCTGTACAGAAGACCGTGAAGAGCATGCCCGCTACTAAACAAGGCTAAAGTTGCCTGTCATCGATTTTGTCTACTACACTATAAAGCAGAGTGGCTGTGAAGGCGATAAAGTTTTTATTTTCCTTTGCCTTGTGCCTGTGCTTATTCGGTACCCGTATCCGAAAGCCGACTTCAGTATATTAGCTGGGCTCATAGAGGCAGGTATTCAGGCTGAGAAAATTTCTTCCATGCAGCTAGGATACTGTGCCGTGCTGGTGCATCAGCTCACGGGCACAACTAGGCATACTGCATACTTGACAATACTGCACCAGGACGATTAGGGGTAAGCGCCGGATCTGACATGCATGGTCAGGTACCTCGAGTACTTTAGAGAAAGTTATACGGGATGTGACATTGACACTAAAAGTGGCAAAGGCAGTCCAGCACATGGGCTAGGAGACGAAGCTATCTTTTTAAAGCGATTGGTCAGTTGGCATGGTGCCTTCGGATCCTTTGAGGCGTGGAGTGTTGAATGTTGAATTGAAGAGAAGAATTCGATTGGTCCGGATTGCTGGAATAATCTCGTCTGTTTATTTGTTTAAGTTATCTCCTAATAGGGGGTCTTGCAGTTCGTCTACCAACTTGTCTAGTCTACCAGCCGTGCCGTCCACATTAGGAATGAACCCCAATCCATGCTCTCCTGGTAATCTAATTTGTGTTTTCAGCACTATATTGTACTTCCTTCTCTATTTCCTACCTTACATCTGCTTATCCATCTCCTTTTTATCCATTTTTCAATAATGAGAACCAAGGATAATATTATTAGCAGCCGCCTAAGTATTGAAGAATCCATATTATTGCAAAGAAGCAGGAAAGGGGTACAAATTATAAAGGTGTCCTTTGTTATCTTTCTGTTAGATTGGGCGCAAAAAGGATGTATATGCCTGCCTAGTACTTTTGAGAAATGTAAGTGAAAAGGTTTCGAAAGAGAAAGCTTGTCTGATAACTTAATATGGAAGCTATACTAGGTGTAGAGACCTATATAAAGCCTCTCTACGTACGTAAGTCCTACCTGCTTTGCACTTCCTCTTATATGTTCTCTTCAATCGTGGTATCACGCGAGACGAACAGTCGCTTTTGTATAGGGGACTTGACTTCAGGTACGTTATCTTATGATACACTTATCTGACCAGAACTGTGAGCTATCATGTGTAGCCCTTGGGTTTAGCACATCCCACATGCCGGCTCCAGATCCAGGAGAGAGGGATCCCAGAGGCGTGCGCACAGGCTGGGTCCAGATGGTTTGACACCCTTAAGTCACCGTCATCCTAATACATCTGTTGGCTCCATACCACGTCCGTGAGGCCGGTCTGCTGGGGTGATCTATACTCACTCGTTGCCGTAAGAGTGTTCCCTCCGGTCAATACTTTTGACATCCATTTGAAGGTTCACCGTGGCGTATGGAAGCTTGTTAGCACCGTTAAGGCACCATCACGGAGACCGCGGTATGTGGTGTTCCTTCAGTTCCCCTTGTTAGGCCTATTACCGATTGAAATTTTCTGCTAAGTTGTGGTGGTTTCCCATTTCCAGGTAGCCCGGTTGGTTTACCAGGCTCAGATCGCGCAAGTCTAGTCCACACTTCGTGCCCTACCGCTGTCCTCCTTAGATCAGTTGGTTCTCTATTGTCTCAGAGCTGTGTCGAGCTCGGGAGGAGCCCGGTCTAGCCATCGGGGATCTGGCCATTTCGGACTTTAAATCGATGCCATGTTGCAGGAGGCCGAAGAGCAGCCGGGGAGCCGAGATGTCGGGCACACTACTATCGGGGGTTGAAGCGGATGCTGGCCATGAGAAGGACCTGCTTTTACAGTATTTTCCTGTTCAGTATCACATTGTCTAAATGATGGTTGCGGCCAGGTTTCTCTTTTAATGCAGCATATTTTCCTGCCATGCAGTGCCATAGCAACATTTACTTGTTTTCCATACTTTTCCTAGTCTATGCCAGCCATAGCACCTATGCACCTAAGACAAATTTAGTCGGCTTTAGAGAACTACAGCAGGGCTCATAATGCACCCTCGTATGGTTAGTTTATCAGACGGCGTTGCTCTAGTCATTCGTCGATGCAACGTGGAAAATAGAGTAGCAGCAAAGCCTTGGTAGGGTTGTCCGGCCAACTTATTTAGGGGCGCAAGTGTCCATGGTTCGTGATATGTAGAGGTTCCACCGAGATCTTCAAGGAGACGGGATGTTGGATGTAAGGGGGGTAGAATAGAATATAGGGGATAAAAGTGAAGATATTCACAGTTGAGTAGAAGACGGTGAAACATATCAGCTACCGGAGCTCACCAGATTGTTCAAGTGGTCCATAAACGGTCACTAAACAACTAAACAGGATTCACAGTGCTGAATACATTAAATGTAGCATGGAAACACGCAATGCTCACCCGCCAAGCGTCACTGGCTGGCTCGTTGCTAGGCAACAGAGTGTTGATCCGGCGATCTAGCTCTCGGCAATACATTAGGCTCCCTCTTTCTTTGTTTAGCGCAATCGAATAAAGCAGGCAATTACTGTGATCTGTAGTGATTGGTCTAGTAATATACACAGTATGGCGAGGCCCGGATCGGCAGTTGTTTACTGTAGACTCTTTAGACATGAGGCAAACACTTGTCTTTATCTTCTCTCTCTCCTTGTACAATTGTGATTTCTCAAATTTTCCGATCATTTGGAATAGGCATCTGCTCACATCTGCTCCTTCTGTGTCAATCGCGTGGCGCGCCATGCTCGCCGATCCTGGCATGTATCCCTATCTTTGATTGTCTCAGATCGCAAACAACGGCGTCATGGAGAGCTCCAGGGCGAGCTATCCACTCGCACTAGGTGTGCTGTTCGCCCTTTTCAATCCCTCTACTGCTATCTACAATCCATCCTCTGTATTCCTCTCTCCGCAAAATGACTCCCTCGCATATATCCTCCGACCCAGCTCCACTGGCGAAACCGAATTCCTGTCCTTGAACCTGTCCACCAGTGTCAATGCCGACGACCTATCATACCATACTCTGCTCAGTAGCACACCGTTCCACAACACAAGGCAGAACTCAACGTTCATTCCCGCGATCAACGATGAGGGGTCCATAACCGTCTATGCCGGTAACTGTCACAGCACATCCGATAGCCTGGCACTATGGCAGTTCCACCCAAACAGCAACAGCCCAATTGGCAACGGGACATGGGACAAGTTGGCAGTTCAAACGAGCGACGTTCAGACTGCCCCAAACTACCTCGCAGCGGGGTTCACATACTCCTCATCCGGCCGTTCAAATGAGACCGCCATGTACGCCTTTGGAGGATTGTGTCCATTCGCAAACAGCACAGACCAGGCTTGGATATCGGCAGCAAATTACTCTCAGTCGATGGTGGCTTTAAGCCCCAGTCCCTACTACAGCAACAAGTACAACGCAGCCACCACAGGGAAGCGCGCACCACCGGTCGCTGAAGCGGGCATGGCCGTCGTGCCGCTTCAGGCTACCTATTCTGCCGATTCAACCGGGAAACAGCAGGATTTCCTTTTCGTTGGTGGCCATACCAGACATGCGTTCCTCAACATGTCGACGCTTGCTATTTTCTCGCTGCCGCAGCAGAGTTGGAGCTTCGTTTCGACCTCGGACAAGACACCAAAGACGGAACTGGCTATTCGAGATACGGCCTCTGTAGAACCCCGGTCTGGTCATACAGCAACTCTCTCGGAAGATGGAAAGAAGGTGTTTGTGCTTGGTGGCTGGGTGGGCGATACAACTGTCCCTGCTGATCCGCAATTTGCGGTTTTGGAAATCAAAGAAGGGTTCGGTGGTGCCACGGAGTGGATTTGGACGACTCCTTCTTCTGAAGGAAAGGGTATCACCGAGGGTGCTGGCATCTTTGGACATGGAGCCGCAATGCTACCAGGAGATGTGATGATGATTTTTGGAGGATACACCATTCCAAAACAATCATCAAAACGGGCTGCATCGACTGCGAACTCGCAATTCTACCTCTATAACGTGACATCAAATAGTTGGGTTACGTCCTACAGCAATCCTGCAGCCAATTTCTCTACATCCTCGTCGAGTCACAATGCCAGTCTTTCCAAGGGCCAAAAGGCTGGCCTTGGAGTCGGCCTGGGTATCGGATGCCCGGCTGCTTTGGCCCTTGTATTATGTGCATGGAATTACCATCGAAAACGACGTGTACGCGGAAAGCGAGACTCACAGCTTCGCGAGTTGGCTCTTGGAGCGGAACGGGCTCACTTCTGGGGTCGAGATGACCCTAACCAGTCAAGCAGCATTCGAAGCTCTGGAATGAGCGAGAAAAGAGATTCTTCTGTCTATCCTTGGTCTGCAAACCGCAATGCAGCCACACAGCCCAACTGGAACGACCAGGGCGAAGGCACGGCAGAGAGAACTGGGCTACTCATGGATCCTCCCAGTCCAGTAAAGAACAACCGAGCTCCTGTACCTGTGAATACGAGATCATGGTCATATCGTATGCCTGGACACAGTGAATTTCGACGCAGTGATGCTACCAGCGAGATCCACCCTATCGATGAGCGCGAGGAGGATGAGGCTATCTTCAGAGAACGCCTAATGGCAACCATTCCCGCTGGGAATGGAGCTACAAAAACTGCGGAGGCCGAGCCTGAAGACCCATTCTCGGATACTCCCTACGCAACTCCTCGAAGCACCATCTTCGGCGTTGGTCTGGGTCCATTCTACAGCCGACGAAAGGATATTGGATCCGTCGATCCCGAGTCCCCAACCAAAAGCGAACGAACACAAACGAGCCTATCCGATGCCTCAGCTTTCTCCTTCGCCTCTTCTCAACCAGTAGGCAAAGTCTTAACAGCACGAGCCATGGTTGTTGACAGACCTGTAAGCTGGGCAAGCAGCGGCCGTCAATCTTTCGAAAACCTCGCCGCAGCATCAACACATAGCGACCCCGACAACATTGCCCCATCTGAGGAGTCAGTCTCAGCGGACTCTTACTCAACAGCACAGACAACCATGTCTCAACGCCAAGCAGAGAACGACTCCCTTCTCTTCGACGCCCTCGACCCAATCAACCCCTTCGAATCATCTTCCCCTTCAAAACTTCGCCGGGATTCTAGACCCAGAGCCTCAGAATGGGTTATGCAAACAATGCGTCGAGCTCTAACAATGACCCGCGGCGGCTCGCCATCCCAGCGAGACTCCCACGAGACAGCCCCACTGGCATCTGGCATCGACCGCCGCAGCACAGTCATCGGCTCAGGCCAACTGTCTCCTATAGTAGGTTCGGGGCCAGGCACACCCCGCCGAGCAGTCAGCGCTTCCGCCGAACTCTTCCGCCGCAAACAAGGCGCCAAGGACTGGAATGCACGCAAACGCGTTTCAGACGACGTCTTCAATACGGCTCGCTCTACACGCGATGATCTTTTCATCGGTGCGCCGGGGTACCTGGGCAACGAGGATGCATTTGTCGATGATGAGGCTGATATGCATGACTGGGATGTTGAAGGCGCCGCTGAGGGTCGGCGCGTGCAAATAACTTATACCGTTCCTCGGGAAAAGCTGCGTGTTGTTAATGCTACTGCCGATGATATGGATGCTATCTCCGAGCAATCCATTAGTCGTGCGACTGGGAATCGGAGGGTGAGCACTTAAGTTGGCCGGTGTGTCTGTTTGATTGACATTTTCTTCTTGTCTTGTACTTTCGCATACACTTTTGAATGATGATGATGACGATGAAGATGGTTGTTTGGTGCCTACTTCTTTTGAAGATACCAGTTGAAGGGCGCAGGAGAAGGGAGCTTGAGCTTGTACTCACGATGCTCTAATTGTGTCTTCAGGGATTCGATTGAGTTATGTCCATGTCCGTCCATATCCATGCTGTTCTGATGATTATCTTCCAATCAGATTCAGATTCAGATTCAGATTCAGATTTAGTACAGACTGGCATGACTACTCTTGACCCCTCGCATGGAGTTGAGTCGCGCATTTTGGGAGGGATGTTGCTGTTTTCTGTCGTTTTGATATCCACAGCGTGTTTTGATGTTGCGTTCTGACCCTGGACGACTGATGAATCCATGTCCCTGGCGCTTTGTTAGATTATTTCTTAGCTGAGTGAGTCAAAAATTGATTCTTGATTCTTTTTTTTTCGTTCGCCTATATCTATCGTATCTCTAAAAAGTATGTACAATCACGTCGCCCATGTGCACTGCAGTTTCTTGGGAAAATCTTACCCTCTTAAAACAGCTAACTCCCAACACTTTTTAGGCTATTTCTTTGGCCAATTTCTCGCGGGGTTTAAAATCCAATGCTGTACAGTATAAAGTTTGTTGGGCAGAAAAATCTGCCCTCTGTTTAGACTTAGACTTAAGGGGTAAGATGTCTCCACTATAGATCTAGAGTGGGGCGCACAAATGAACTCATATCTAGATTTGATATTGGCGAACGGAGTACTGTATATCGGGTGAAACATTCAGAAGATCCCGGAATCTTGCTTTCGCGCGTAAACATGTTCTTGCAATTCCCGAAAACTAGTCGAACCGAAATCCGAGAAATATCTATCAAACTTCATAGCTCCATGAGACATCATATGAGACAAGACACCCTATGACGTTGGTATAACTTTTCCTTTATATAATTGTTCATTTCCAATTTCCCTTAAGAAGAAGCAGCAGCCTTGGGGTCGCTGGCAGGCTTGGTGGGAATAGTGCTAGGAAGCTGCGGGAGCAGGTTCTTCGCGTTCTCACGAGCATACTGGGCCATGAGGGCATCAATGATAACAAGGGAAGACATAGCCTCGACGATGGGGACAGCACGGGGAGTAACGCAGGGGTCGTGACGACCCTTGGCCTCAAGGGTACCCTCCTCCAGACCGTAGGAGGCAGTAGTCTGAGCCTGGCCGATGGTGGCGGCGGGCTTGAAAGCAACGCGGAAGTAGATGTTGGCACCGTTGGAGATACCACCCTGGATACCGCCGGAGTTGTTGGTTTTGGTGGTTAGGCGGGGGGCGCCGGCGGAAGCCTGCGACACGACGAAGGGGTCGTTGTGGATGGAGCCGGGCACCTCGCAGCCGCCGAAGCCGGAGCCGATCTCGAAGCCCTTGGTGGCGGGAATGCTGAGCATTGCGTGGGCGAGCTTGGCTTCCAGCTTGTCGAAGCAGGGCTCTCCTAGGCCGACGGGCACGTTACGGATCACACATGTTACTGTTCCGCCGATGCTGTCGTGGTTGTCGCGGTACTTCTCAATGACCTTGGTCATGCGCTCGGCAGCGGCTTCGTTCGGACAGCGGGTGGGCGCGAACGAGTCCACAGTCTTGCGGTCGATTGTCTCGATCATCTTGAGGAACTCGGGGTTGGTGGAGGCGGAGGGGTGTTCGGGGGTAGGGGGGAAGAGGTGCTCGTTGCCGACGGAGGAGACGAAGGCGACGATTTCGACGTTATGCGACAGGCTGAGGTACTTCTCGGCGATGGCGCCGGCGGCGACACGGCCTGGGGATTGGTGTTAGTGGGGTGTGTTGTATATAGTGTACGAGTCTGACATACCGATGGTCTCACGGGCACTGCTGCGACCACCGCCGCTGCTCGCCTTGACACCGTACTTCTCGAGGTAGGTGAAGTCGGCATGGCTGGGGCGGGGGAACAAGTCCATTGTGCTGCCGCCGTAGTCCTTGGGGCGCTGGTCCTCATTGCGGACCATCATGCCAATTGGTGTGCCTAGAGTGACTCCGAACTCTGTGCCAGACTGGATCTCGACTCGGTCCTTTTCGTCCCGCGGGGTAGTGAGGGCGCTCTGACCGGGACGACGGCGGGTCATCTGGGGCTGGATGTCGGCCTCGGTGAGCTCCATGCCAGGAGGGCATCCATCGACAATACAGCCGACAGAGCGGCAGTGAGACTCGCCATAACTAACGGGGTATTAGCAAGCGGTGATGTGATGTTCAGGGGATCGGATACACCTACGTAGTGACACGGAAATGTTCACCCCACGTCGACATGATGGATGATTTTTGTTGGGAGAGAAGAGGAGGATTAAAGTGAATAGGTGAATAGGTAAACAAGATGCCACAAAATAGGGAAAAGGAGTAAATCGGAGGACTAGGAGGAGCTGAGTGTCGATCGCAAAAAAAGCGAACACAAATCGACTCATCTTTCCGATCCGGGACTAGCGCAACCGACTATCGGCCTGGTGCTTCGGGTGATAAACACTCATCCACCGACATGTTTCTGCGCTCGCGGGTGAGTGGCCTCAAGTATGCCTGGGTTCGCCATAATTCCTCTGTCCCCGACCAATTCGCCGAGCTCGTCCGTCGTCCCTCTTCTCTGCACCAGATCTACCAATCACTATCGACTGACCCCTACGTGAACCTCTCCATCGAACACTTCCTCCTCGAGAATGCCCCGGCAGAATCAAGCATCCTGTTCCTCTACGCCAATCGACCCTGCGTAGTCATAGGTCGCAACCAGAACCCATGGCTCGAGACAGATCTCCGCGCCCTTCACAATGACCGCTGGAACAGCACGGCCGGGGACGAAGAAGCTGCAATTTTCGTACGTCGGCGATCGGGCGGTGGGGCCGTGTTCCATGATGCAGGAAATCTAAACTACAGCGTCATATCTCCACGCACATCCTTCACGCGCGACAAGCATGCGGAGATGGTGGTGCGCGCACTCCATCGCGTCGGGGCCACCAATACCCGCGTCAACGGGCGACACGATATTGTCATGGCCCGAGCGGACGGCATGGAAAATGATCCTAATGAGCCATTGGCACGCAAGATCTCTGGGTCGGCATTCAAGCTGACTCGACACCGAGCTCTCCATCATGGGACTTGCCTGCTCGATTCCCCGAATATTCATGATCTCGGGCGGTATCTGCGATCGTCCGCGCGCGGGTACATCCAGGCCAAGGGTGTTGAAAGCGTTCGGTCCCCTGTTGGCAATGTGTCGGCTGCGTTTGCCGATTCGTTCTTTTCCATACAAGGTGTGATTGAGAGTGTGATTGAGGAATTTGCTCGGTTATACGAGGTCCACCCTGATGCTGTAAGACGCGCGCAGCGTGCTCATGCTAATGATCCCGAGATTTTTGCTGGGGATGGCTGGGTTGCGGGTACAGTGAGTGAAGTGCAGGGCGAACAGGAGCCTGACATTAGCAAGGGAATTGCTGAATTGCGGGTGAGTATCTATGGGAATGAAATGAGACAGTTGAGTATTAACATTGGAATAGTCTTTGGATTGGAAGTATACCCAAACACCACAATTCACTTTCTCGACATACCCCATCGAAGAGGACCCTCGCGAGCGGCCACCATTGCCCTCCTCGCTTCCTTCAAGTGTAAGTTTACAAGACAAGTCTTCGATTCAAATCTGACTCTCAGCTTAGACCCGCGCATTCCTCCGCCTAAAACATGGCGCAGTCATTGAAAGCCACATCTCCGTCTCAGCTGACGAGAGCACCGCATCTGACCAAGCCAGTCGCATCCATACATTACTGGATGGACAAAAGTTACACGAAATCACTCTGGCGCGGTGGTCCGAGGTCCTTCAAGAGGGTCTTGGTGAGACAGATGAGGCCCTAGTGAACGAGCTATCTCGGTTCCTGGGTGGACTATTGGGCGGTTAATCATTGCATGTATAGATATACCCATGTACATTACTCTAATACCATGTTCTATACAACCAAGCGCCAAGTGTTGGCTACTCTGCTCCATTGGTGGAATATAATTTCCCACTTATGAGATCGCCAGTTCTACATGCCTACAAAGATAACTCGCCAACTGCTAATCTCCCCGCATTACCCCGGCTAAATACATTCACCCCACGCCCCCCAAGATACCCAGCTATGCACATCGACTGCCAATTGGATGAATCGGCTTCCCTTGCGAAGACCAACTAGCCGGACCAGCACCCAAATTCTCGATCATATAGCGGGCATGACATCTGCCTTTTTCACATACAATAATCGGAGACTTGCCCGACACCAGTCTCTATATAACTCTAGCCATCCAATTACCAAACCAATCTAGCACAATCGCAGTCAAAATGTCCATCAACGCCAACGCCCGAACCCCCACCCAACCCTTCACAAAATGCACCTTCAAAACAAGGTCTGACCTCCAAGCCGCATGCCGCGCAATTCTAGACCCGCTACTCCCCCTCTTCACGCCAGGCGGCAGTCGAGTAAAAGTCGGCACATCGACAACACGCTTCGACGAAGGCGGCGCCCAGATCGAAGGGTATGCACGGCCACTCTGGGGTCTGGCGTCGCTGCTTGGAGGTGGATGTGAATACCCCGAGGCGGAGCGCTGGCGTCAGGGTATAATCAACGGGACGGATCCTGAGAGCCCTGAATTCTGGGGCGAGATTGAGGATTTGGACCAGCGCATGGTTGAGATGTGTCCCATTGGGTTTGCGCTTGCTGTTGCGCCGGCGTTCTTTTGGGAGCCGTTGACTGAGATGCAAAGGGGGAATATCGGGAGGTGGTTGGCTAGTATTAATGCTAGGGAGATGCCGAATACGAATTGGTATGTGGTTTTCTTTTC
>ERZ1673737.2510-NODE-2510-length-15226-cov-3.876343_pt1 | contig 15226 bp, 18 predicted proteins | sample MGYA00580211_ERZ1673737 | MGnify/ENA primary metagenome ERZ1673737 (study PRJEB41218, sample SAMN15661789) | gut metagenome | host: Homo sapiens | place: Canada: London | collected 2015-08-20/2019-03-30 | study: EMG produced TPA metagenomics assembly of... | reverse complement strand
TGAGGCGCGGGGACGGACATGGGGGCAGGCGGAGGGGACGGTTTTCTCGCAGGCTGCTCGTCTGTCGGTCCGGACAGGATGCTGGCGAAAGACATCGGGTCGGCAGCTCTAGCAGGTTTCTAAGTGGAGAAAAGATCAGTAAATCACAGGCTAATAGAGTAACTGGGACGATTCGTACCGTTTCCTGGGGGGGCGAAACAGGTCTCGGCTCTCGCATCATCGAATGCCCATACGAAACACCATTGCCTCTCACGCGGTATGGAGACTCGGATTCTCTGGTAGGGGATTGCGAATGGCCTTCTGGGCGGCTGGATGGATGGCCGTGCGATGTGCCGTAAGATGAGATGCCGTTGCCGGGAAGCACGGAGGCCCCATAAGGGCGCGGCGGTGGAAGTTGACCCCCAGCTGGATGTCCCTGGTATTGCGACGAAGATTCCGGATGAGGGGGATGCGGTGGCGCAGTTCCATTCAAGGGCGGCGGCAGCGCAGAGGGCATTGGCGAGGACGCGTGTGAAAAGTGAGGGCTTCGCGCGACGGACGACGGGCCGAATGCGGGAGGTGTCTGCGGCGGGTGCTGGTGGTACTGCTGCGGCGGTTGTTCATTGTTTGGATAATAAGGATGGTTCTTGTTGGGCGAGCTGTAGGCAGCGTACCGATGCTGCTGAGTCGGGGACTGGGCGTTGTACGGCGGAGCGCCCGTCATGATGGCCGCGGTCCCCGGTGCGGGTCGAGCGCGTCGAAGACTTGGTCACTTGGGAGGACCTGAGGTCCAAGGAATTGAGGCACTTGGGAGAGACCCTGGGTGCCAGAGACACCAGTCAAGGGGGTTCGGAGGCCTAGCGTGGACGCGACGTCAGTGGGTTTGGTTCATAGGTGTAGGTGTGGTTTCGGAGTGTAGGTAGATGAAAGAAAGGGATGGAGAAAGTAAGCAAGACAGAAATACCTGATGGACGGATGGGTTCGTTTGTGGTGGGAAGATGCAGGAGAGGAAGTTTCCGTGGAGCCCAAGAAAGAGAATGCGCGGCTGGGCCTAGGCGAGATGCAGGGAGGAGAGGGCGAGGGGGATTAGAGGAAGTGGGAGGAAAAAGGAAAATTGAGAAAGTTGAGAAAGTTGAGATGAAGTTGACAAAGTGTGAAGTTGGGAGATGAGATGAAGGGAGGGGAGAAAGGGGAGTTACTCTGTTCCTTCTGAATCGCTTCGTCTGGGGTATCAGCCGGGGCTTAGATCCGGTGTTTACCACAACCCTCTACTACTTGAGTATTCAGTTGTATTGCTTTTCTATGTAGATGCACCGTCTTGGTTTTTCTTGGGTCTTCTTTTTTTGATGCTTTTCGTCGACTCCCACTGCTCCGATCTCAGTTCCGAGTCCATACAAACACACTGAAGCTTGGATGTGGAGAGGTGGTGGTGGTAATGCACAGAACTACGACAATTTGACCATGTGAAATCGGTTCAGATGCTAACGGAGGTAAAGATTTGGCTAATTAGGAGTTGCCTCCTCCGAATCTGCCTCCGAGAAATGTGATCGTGAGATTCGGGTGTCTTATCATTTTGCGCGATTATTAGACCGCGCCAATACCCAATTTTAGTCCATTCATTGCCCCAATATAGTCCAATTTGGTAGACTACAAGGACACTGAACCTATTACTCTAGAAATAAATATTTAGAGACAAATTTTAGCTAATATGTTCTGACTATATATACTTGGAACAGTTGCCGCCCCGGAATGAGGCAGATGGCATGCACAATTATACTTAACAGTCACAATCACCCCAAGTTAAAGCACTAGGTAGATGGACTAATCTACAGGAAACTAACACGATCCAACTTGAATCCCCCGAGTCCGACATGTCTGCATGTCATCTCCCCAGATCGGATCCACAGTCATAAGATCGCGATTCCCCCAAGGTGTTCGCGCACTGAGGCATTAGGAATATATCTATCATCAGATGCCCCTTGACTATATTCTCCTTTACAATCCCGCAAAACAGAGCTCCCGCCTTCCTCTTGAGTATGAAACACAGTCCTGGCGATCCTCGTACTTATGCCCGGTGGTGACGTCCTCCACTCCCCATCAGCACAACGTGCGGGTAAGAAGCAGGTCAATCGGATCCGGCGCAGTCAAATCACATCCAAACGTCGTCCCTTCGGCTCTCTTTCCAGATCAGGTTTCTCTTATATCAACGAGGGGCCGCTGTAGGCGCTGCACCGGGTTCCTGTGGGCTGCAGGTGAGACCGGGGTCTGTGGCATGGAGTAGCTGTTTCCTTTCCCTCCGGCCGATACTGTGGAGTAATTGACTCTGTCAATCCCCGTTAAAGCTCTGCCGTGCGAAGTCTAGGTGGCTGGGCATGACTGGGGAGGAAGGGAGCTGCGTATACAAGCGGATGCGGATGGACTAGGTAGGTAGATGATACCCACAGAGGGACAGACAGGCACTGATTCAGGGTATTTCTTGTCGGAAAACCGGATCACTCCATCGGACGCTGTGAAGCCGGGAAAATATCATGGTCATGGTCAGGCAATGTGGCTTGTCATAGATTGGCACATTGTATAAGAACAAGTTCGCTTTCCCTTCTCTGTACAACATTGTTCTTTTACAATTGTTACAAACGTCCTTACTTCATACGTTACACACTTCTACTCCCACTTCTATTTCCACTTCTACTTCCTCCACATCTAATTTTCACGTCATCACCCTACACCTACACCTACACTCAACCAACCCGTGGACAACCACCAACCACCAACATGTCCCCCGCCATCCCCGACATGCAGTGGGCCCAAGTCATCGAACAAAAGGGCGGACCACCAGTGTACAAACAAATTCCTGTCCCAAAGCCCGGCCCAGATGAAGTTCTCATCAAAGTCCGCTACAGCGGCGTCTGCCACACAGACCTACACGCTATGAAAGGCGACTGGCCCCTACCCCTTAAGCAACCCCTAGTAGGCGGCCACGAAGGTGCCGGCATCGTCGTCGCCAAAGGCGAATTGGCCAAGGGCATCGAGATAGGCGACCACGCGGGTATCAAGTGGTTGAATGGATCGTGCTTGGCATGCGAGTTCTGCAAGACCTCTGATGAACCTCTGTGTCCTGATGCTGAGCTCTCTGGATACACGGTTGACGGTACCTTCCAGCAGTATGCTATTGGTAAGGCGGCGCATGTGTCCAAGTTGCCAAAGGAGGTCGCCCTTGATGCGGTTGCGCCTATTCTCTGTGCCGGTGTTACTGTTTACAAGGGTCTCAAGGAGTCTGGTGCGAAGCCTGGTCAGACTGTTGCTATTGTTGGTGCTGGAGGTGGTCTTGGCTCGTTGGCTCAGCAGTATGCCAAGGCTATGGGATTGCGCGTTATTGCTATTGATGGTGGAGATGAAAAGCGAGGTATGTGTGAGCAGCTCGGTGCTGAGGTATGATATCATTCTTTGTTCTGCTTTGGTGTAAGCTTGCTCTAATATATGGTCTAGGCCTACATCGATTTCACCAAGTCCAAGGACCTCGTCGAAGACGTTAAGGCCGCTACTCCCGGAGGCCTGGGTGCCCATGCTGTGCTCCTACTTGCTGTCTCTGAGAAGCCTTTCCAGCAGGCTGTCGAGTATGCCCGTTCCCGTGGCTCGATCGTTGCTATCGGTATGCCCGCCAATGCATTCCTCAAGTCTCCCGTTTTCACCACCGTTGTCAAGATGATCAACATCAAGGGCAGCTACGTTGGTAACCGCCAAGATGGTGTCGAGGCTGTTGACTTCTTTGCCCGTGGTTTGATCAAGGCTCCATACAAGACTGTTCCCCTGAAGGAATTGCCGGAGGTGTTCGAGCTCATGGGTATGTTTTTGGTACCCCTACAATAATGTACTGTATATACTAATCTGTTCTACAGAGCAAGGCAAGATTGCTGGTCGCTACGTCCTCGAGATCCCGGAATAGATCCATTGCTTTGCATAGAGATTTTGCAGATAGAACATGAGGTTTTGTGAGATCGATACCGGGCATGGCCGTGTTGAATGCAATCCAGCAATCCAGCTGGCCGTTAACGGAGTGGGGTTCTATTTCTGAGTCTTTTTCTCGATCTAAGGCATCCTAGTAGTGTATGGATATCCTGTGACTCTAGATAACTCAATATTGTCTAGCTATGTTCCAGTGAAGCATAAACGCTTAATGAACTGCATCATATTTTTACCTACATTCTACACTTTCTTTGGCCGTCCGCGTGTATTATAACCAAACCAGACACGGAGGTGGCATCGCCCCAAGATGTAGTTCCCTGCAGGTTCCCTGCAGGTGAACCTGGATTAAGCCCGTTTTTCGGCCACAGACTCCGCTTTACTGTACATTCCGGGGCATGATATAGATCATTAATAAAGTCTCAACACAGTTTCAACAAGATTATGGATAGTGTACCTATAAGACACCTGCCACAGGGAAATTAGATTGGATTCAGAATTCGGAAATCTACTCCGTTTCACTCTATACTACGGAGTCCAATCTGCAATGAAGATGCATCGCATTTATAAACAAAGGAAATGTGACTCTCATATGGTCGATCATAATGTCAAATTTCTCACTCACAGAATCTGGACAAAACTCACGTTTTATAATGACTGAGACAAAATCTCATACTCTAGATGTGCCTCCTACAGACCCTTCCGAATCCTGGCAAACAATTCCGGCACAGGCAAATCAGTGCCGAGAAAAGCACCTCCATCAATGATACAGAGCCCGAGTTCAAGTATCCTACAGGGTTGTCGGTGACTCTTATCCTCACATCAGTTACCCTGACCTATTTTCTATTCTTCCTCGACTTGGCCGTCATTTCCACAGCCACCCCGGCAATTACATCCCAGTTCGACTCGTTAGTTGACGTCGGCTGGTAAGCTCCATTGGCTTATCTTGAGCACCACTGCTATCTATTTTCGCAACTTGCTGATCTCTTACAGGTATGGCGGCGCCTATCAGCTTGGAAGTGCCGCATTCCAGCCTTTGAGCGGGAAAGTCTACAGCCAGTTCTCTATAAAGGTGTGCCTTGGTCTAGGGCTCACGCATCATGCTTGCATTTGATCTAAATGCTGACAAGTTCATCATGTAGTGGACGTTTCTTGTCTTCTTTGTTATATTCGAAATTGGATCAGCCATATGCGGGGCGGCCCAGTCGTCGCCAATGTTCATTGTTGGCCGTGTCATCGCATGGATAGGGTCTGCTGGGGTGGTCAACGGCGCCGTAACCACCATTTCCGCCGTCCTCCCAACAAAGAAGCAGGCGCTCTTCATGGGGTTGAATATGGGTATTCTCATATACAGAATGAGGAGGCCAATCCTGACAGAAACAGCCACAATCACCAAATTCCAAATCTAGATCAGATGGTTTGGATGCAATCGATGGATCTGGGAGATGATCAGTGGTTTGAAAATGCACTGGATATGCCGGCTGCATTCTACTAGTCGCATTGTCTTGATGGATTGTATACGTTGTTCCAAACAGAGTCAATACGTAACCCTCGATATCCCCCTATTTAGTCTCCATATCTACATGGGTAGCCATGCCCTCATCCTCAGGACTAACAGTAGTCCGTGGCCCCTTATAAGTCTTCTTCGCATAAACATAGTAATAAAGTAAAGCCAAACCCCAAAGCGACCCATTAATAACAACGGTATAGTTCATAGTCGAAGCTATATAAGCAAGTCAGCAAAGCCATTCCCACACCAACCAAAAGAAGAAAATCGAAACTCACACGAAGGACTAGGCCCCTCAGTAGGAATCATACAGAGTACAATAGCGAAAATCATATAAATAACCGCAACCCAGCCAATAGGCTTGCTGAGATACTTCCCCGTATAGAACTCACCAGGAACAAAGCTCTCATTACCCCAAAGCAAGCGACACAGGATAGGCGTTAGCCAGGCTAGGTCATTGCCAGCTACAGCGAGGGAGAACAGAGCGTTTGCTGCGGCGTTGTTGATAAGGGAAAGGAGGCCAATGATTATGGATGCGGCGACTACGCCGCAGACCATTCGTACAGGTTGGTAGCGCATTAGGTTGTGTTGGCTTACTTTTCGGAAGTATTTGGAGAAAGGGAGGGCGCCGTCGCGGGAAAACGCCCAGCTTTGGCGGGATGCTGCTAGGACCTTTTCTTTTGTTAGCGGGTGGTATAGTGGTGGATTGTTGGGTTGAGTGATGACTTACGATACTAAGCCCCATGAAGAATTGGACGATCATAGTCAAGGCCATGAATCCAAGCGCACCGTTCTTGCCGAGGGCATCATAGTAGATCTGAAGGGAACGGTTAGGGGATCATCTTTGGGAAGAAAGAAACAGAGATAGAACAAACCTGAGCCATAGGCTGACCAAACTTCGAGCCCAAAATACCCTCGATATCCTTACTCATCGAAGAAGCAATAACAGCCAGAGACACAAACCCAAGAATACCACACAATCCAGTCGAACCAATGATACCCAATGGCACAGCGCGGGCAGCATGAGTAGCCTCTTCACTCATATGCACGCAAGAATCAAACGCACCAATAGTCCAAATAGGGGACAGCCACGCCAACATAAATGCCCAGCCCGAGGGCCAAGTCGTATAGTTCTGGACCTCACCGAAGACATAAGAGCCGGAGTTCACGGGTGGACTGTTATGTGCCTTTCCGATTGGCAGGGCGATAACAGTAGCGACGACTAGAGCGATGTTGAGGAATATACACGCGGACTGGATCTTAGGCATTGCTCGCCCAAAAAAGATGGCCATAAAGCCATGCGCGGCGACTGTTGCCACGTATGTACCGTAGATGACTGGTCTTGTGGCCGTCCAGTTGCCATCTCGCGCGATAGAGATCATGGAGAGGAGCATGTTTGCGAATCCGTCTGAAGTTTTCGTTAGGAAGGAGCACTTGGGAAGAAAAGAAGGATTCGACTGACAATCGATGGAGCAGATTCCTCCTACCAATCCGAGGGTGTTGCTATATCCCACGAGGAAACTAAGTGGATTCTTCCATTTCTTCGCTGCGTAGTAATGTGTCCAGAAATATAGACCTCCGGCTGTGGGCATTGCAGATGCCATATCGGCCTGGCGTTAAATGCTGTCAGTATTGGGCTATTCTACAGAGCTGTATAGAAGAAGCAAACATACCATTGCCAAACTGACAATAAAAATGAAGATACTTGCAGCCAGCCACCCTGTCAGAATGTATTAGTACCAGAGAACTGATACCCCTCGAAAGGAATTACATACCCTAAAAATCAGTAAGTAACAATCAAAGCAATTGATAGGGTGCATATTACTCACCCAAACCATACCGACCGGACCGGCAGGCATAGAAAATGACAAAGTCGAAGCAATTGAAGGCAAAAGTCCCATAATACTAAACGCAACAGCGAAAATCTCAACTGTCGAATAATGACGTCGCAATTCCTGCTTGTACCCCAGTGTTGCTATCAAACAGTTAGTCTCAGTTATATTTACATGCTCCAGGAAGGGAATAGGCATGACATACCTAACAACTCCGTATCCCCGGCCTGCGGCTTCGAGTCATGCGCCGTAGCCACCGAAGCAGCTTTCTTGTGAGACATAACTTTCTCCAGTATATCGGCCATAATTGCGATGATTGAGGTAACTAGATGGAAGCACGAAATTTAATGGTCGAAGTAGGGAGCGGGGAGGATGAAGATGTAGGAATGCTCATCGACACAAAAGCTATCCTCGATAAAGAGCCACACTAGGATAAAATCGAATTTAAATAACCAACGGGAAGAAAAAAGACGAAAAGATAAAAGCTAGAACCCGTGCGACGGCTCGGCTTATAATAATACTTATACGGGGTAATCCAAACAAGCTTCTAGCCGCCTTCTATATGACAGGCCATGAAACGATCAGCTATCTAATCTGCCTATCTGGGACAACTGAGGGGTACATGTACATATACAAGTACTGCACAATGCGGAAGCGGAACTGAAACCGTGTTTATGATAACTCAATCCTGGACTATGGGTGTGCTTAGCCTATCTTGGTACTTAGATACCAGAATTCCTCTGCCACTTCTTAGCGCCCCCTTTCCGTTTTAGTGCTTCGGCCTTGCCGCTCTTTACTCAGTAAGACTCGAAGTACATGTAACATAGATACTGGTAACACAAATACTACGCGCTTTTCTTAAGACGGTAAGGGGTATCTATATAATATGGGCCGATATGAACTCCGTGTAGATCTCGATGTTTATTATTCGGTATATTGGGTGTTGCCTTCAATGTCTAGAAGCGCTACCTATAAGTTTCTTTTAAGCCAAAAGAAGAATGATAATAACCAGTCTGTTCATCGCGCTCTTTGGTTAGAGAGTTATGCTGCTGCGGCTCCGCTAGACCTTTGTTCTGAGGCATTGGAAACCCTTACTGATTTTACCTAGAGCACGACCAATATAGCTGACACTATCACGGTCAATCCCAATAAGCTCCCGGCTATTATCACATGTCGAGTCTCATATAGAGGGCTCCAATGTAGTGAGCCCAGCGATAAAGCAGCAGCAGCAGCTACCTAAGATAGAAAAGCTCCATCCGACAGAGAAATACGGTATGTAGAGTGACGAGTGACACTAGGTACATGTACATGTTCAACCTCAGAAACAGCGGAAGTTATACAGTATTGTAAGATAGACTTCATCTACATGCATCACGTCCAGACCATCAGGCTGTCCGATAGATATCAAATTAAATTCTGTAATATCCCGAGAGCGGGATTTAACATCACAAGCTACAAATATCTCTGATTCTATCTCTGTCTCTATTGAGAATCGAGAATTGAGTGGCTGAACGAACACGGTATGGGCGCAAGTATACCCCGATTGAGAATAGCGCCGTACAAGCAAGTACAGTACAGGTAAGCGTTGTTTGTCTTTGAGATTTGCCCTGCTAGAGATAGCTTAAGTTGTTCCGAGTGGTGGATAAGACCATGCAGTTGGGGATGTTGGAGAAAGGGGCGAAGCTTTGCTTATCTTCCGGGATCAGCTTGGTTTACCTGATGGGTGTTTATCTGATGTGCAGATAGATATATAAGATCTGTCCTGATTGTTGTATTGTCTCATTATTGTATGAGTCTTTGGTACGATTGGAAGGTAATGTCCGAGGTTGAGATAACTTACCCCCGGGTATGTGGGGGTAACTTATGTTGAGGCTAAAGTGCGGAGTCGAAACTCTGATTGATTCCAGTGTTATCCTTCTATAAGTTAAATGGATGACTGAATGAATTGCGCGAGTATAACATCTTTTTAAAGCTACATTGTGTGTTTATGTTACAGTCCAATCCTCGGAAGGTGGAAAAAGACCGAGAATGCCAGAAAAGAAAAAGAAAAAGAACGTTCCTTCATGAGAATGCAGACCCAAACAAGAAAGGCTAAATATACATCCAAATCGAAGAAACATACAAGAAGAACCCATCATCCTAAGGTATAAAACTCAAACCGCCCCAGGACCGGGACCTTTGTAATTTGACTGGTCTAGCAACAACGTGGGTTTGATATAATCCTCGTCGAGCTGGCGGAACCAAGCTGCATGATCGCCCGACGCACCACCAGACCATAAATCCCGCAGTGCCTCGCGAGCAGTGAGGCCCGTTCCCTGCCGGGAAGGGGAGACGCTGGTAGAGGCTGCATTGGGGGATCGAGCGTGCGGCGAAGGCGCCGGGGGTTGGGAGGCGGATCGTCGAAGACGCGAGGCTCCGTCTGCGGCAGGCGGGAGGTCATCATCAGAGACCTCGAACTCATCTGGGTCGACGGGTCGGTTGGAGCGGCTGGTGCCGGTGGGTGGCAGGCCGAACTCATCATCACTGCCTGGGCCGGCAGCGTCGCCATCGAGTAGAGTCGCGGCAGATGAACGGTCACGCCAGGATTGATCTTTGTTGCTGTACGCCGCGGAGTACATGCGCGTATGGGTATGTGGTGGACTTGGGCGGCGGTTGTTGCCGCTTGAGTAGCTGTCTGCTCGCTCCCCGAGACCAGCGCGTGGAGCAGCAGGCGTCACGCCATCCATTGGGATGACCGAGTCGGCGCGGCGTGGGGTGTAGCCCAGGCCAGTACCGGAGCGCTTGTAATAGGTTCCTCCGTGGGTGACCTCAATGTCGAATTCGTCATCCGAGTCAAGCTCCTCCACCACACCGGTTCGGATGCCCAGGATCTCCAGCATGCGTGCTGTGGTTCCACCAAAGATGATGACGGTTAACACGACAACAACCAGCACTGTGGCTCGAAGTGCTGGGGCGTTGACGCCAGAGAGACCGGCTGCTAGCGCAACACCGACGGCACCACGCAGTCCAGCCCAGAAGAGCATGGCCTGGTAGGCGAATGGTAGCTCATCTGCAACTTCAACACCACGGCGGCGTGCCCGATAACGAAGGAACCAATTGATAGCCTTGGAAAGTGGGAACACCGCGAGGTAACGCGCGAGACAGATACCAAACACGGATACCAGGATGAACAAGGGGTTAAACTGGAGGTTAGCCTCAACGAAAAGGTCAAGACCAAGGTAAATGAAGATGAAGTTCTCCGACAGCTGAGCCATAACCTGGAACAGGTATTTCGTGGTCAACTGAGTGCGACGCGACATATTATAGTAAGCATAATGCTTGAGGGTAATGCCACAGAACAAAAGCGAGACAATGCCCGACAGATGCACGCCATTGGAAAAGAAATAACTGGCATAGGCAATGAGAATGATAAGACAGCTCTCGATCTTAGGCATGCGCCGCACAAGAGTGTACTTGAGACCGAGCGCGGTTGCAATTCCAACCAGCATGCCAACCAGCATACTTCCAAAGAACACAAGCAAGAAAAGCCCGATAGCCTCAAAGAGATTGAGGAAAGTCAAAGAGCCGGCCTCACTCTCGGCATACTTCTGCGCCGTCTCGAACAACACAATGGCAATCGCATCGTTCAAGATCGACTCGCCGAAAATGATAGTGTAAAGCTTTGGCTCGACTTTGTAGAGGTTGAAAATAGCCAAAATGGTAACAGGATCTGTAGCGGAGAGAGTTGCGCCCACCGAAATAGCTTCAACAAAGGAGATGTTCAGGCCGTTCAGCGGGATCCGTGTCCAAAGGTAAAGAACCAGGCCAAGCACAATCGCCGAGATGAAAGTACCGGCGAAGGCGAATGTAAGGATAGTGCCGATATGCCGGAAGAAGTTAGATTGGTGAAGTTCGTATCCGGAGGCGAGGATAATCGGAGGAAGGAGGAGGTTAAAGAAGAATTGGTAATCGAAGGCGACACTGTCTTGAAGGGTTGACTGCGTTAATCTAATAATCAACCCGACGAACATCCCTGCCGACAGTCAGTATTCCCGGTCCAATTTGCGATTTGCATAATGCGCATCGAAGCCTTGAATATATGCATCCCTGCAAAAATCGACAGAACCGTCTCATGGACAGCTTGGATCTTCTTCTGTTGAAGCATGTAGCTCGTAAAGAGAGCGAACATTAACAACATGATCATAATAAACAACGCCCAGGAGCTTGTGATCTCCTTGTTCCCTGCCTCGGGGGCATCTGCAATGAAAACCCATAGTTAAATCACCGAAGTTGTAAAGCGCCTTTCAGCCGGGCAGAGGGGATGATGAGAAGGGGGAATAAATTCAGGCACGCGTACCATCGGGATCGGAGTCCTCAGCGGCTCTCCCTAGAGAAGAACAAAGATGTTAGCTAGTCATCCTAATATAGAAATCAAGCGCGGTGTTCAAGAGCGCCGATCAGAGGGACATACGAAGCAGGGCGTGGAGGGCATCGTTCATGAATTGGGTCGCCATGGCGGCGCCTTAGGAGGTATCGAGGACCAGCGCGGACCGGTAGTTCACTCGCACAGTGAGTTGCAGATGTGAGAAGCAGGTGCACATAATCCGAGAGGAAGAGAGGTTGCGACTGGAGAGGTTGATACGCGGAGTTTAGGCAGTTCGGGGCTTAAGTTGCAGACAGTTGGCTTGGATGCGGTATGGTATGGAACAGGACAGTACGGGTTACATGTGGTCAGATAGGGCGGTAGGGCTGGGATACCGCACTCCGGAGATAACATATTGTTACTGTTCTGTTATTGTAATACCGAAATATAACACGTGGACAAGACGCCGCGCAACTGCCAAGAAACGGCAGGAATCAACCAAGGGGCTGAATAGCTTGACATAACAACATATTGTCATATTGTATCATATTGCCCTACAGACCCACATACTCTACCCCTGCCTCCTTTCAAGGATGTGAACATGTATATGCCATATGCATTTAGATGCATTCATATTTCTATATCAACGAAGTCTCCTTGTTAGCCTCAACGAAGTCTCCTTGTCAACCAAGCAGCCACCAAAGCAGCACACCCCCCAAATCGTAGCACCCACCCAACACTATCATCCCATGGCTCCCCTCTAGGTTTCTGCGCCGCCTTAAAGATAGCACTGCAAACAAGACTAGACAGAATTTGCGGAAATGAAACAGCCATGTTGTGCAGCCCAAGGACGATACCAGCCTGGGCTACACTGCTATCATCGTCGTGCTTAGAATGACCCGGTTCAACATCATCACAAACAATGTCACTTTCATGATCACCATGCTCCTCGTCCTCATCATGAACCTCTTGGGCTTCACATTGGTAATTCATACCACCGACAGAAGCACCAGGCTCATCGAAAGCCCTCTCAACATGGCGATGACGCCGCCGGGAGGGGTCAATGCGAGCAACTTCAGCGGAGATGAGAGCGAAGGGGGCCCAGAGGGAAACGGCCCAGGGGATACCGACTAGTCCGACGAATGCAGTTCCGGCTTGGTGGGAGTAGATGAAAAAGGTGCTGAACATGCAAAGGGCGAAAAGGAGGTGAGAAAAGAACCAGACCTGTTTGAGAGTTAGACCTGGTATTTGTAGACGTGAAAGCCAGGTCGGTTTGCCCTCTGCTTCATGGTGTGGGGTTGCGTCGAGGAGGGGCTCGGATGCAGTGCCTATCGGCATTCCTGAGAATGATAATCTCCTGCCAGTCGGATCTTCGTCTTCGTTGTTGTAGTCACCACTTGGAGAGGCGGGTTGCGAGGTTGTCTTTGGGGAGGGGCTGTACGTGGGCACCGTGAAAAGAGGGAGTAATGTATTTGCGAGGAACGAGATTATGGCATAGATGAGGAGAGCGAACGCGCCCATCCGGGTAGCATCCTCCCAAGCCTCATCGATCTTCTCTTTGGGGAGGTTGGGGTTTTCAGCGAAAATCGGGTTGACGTATAATTGTCCGATATAGGTCGTGGAGTAGAACAGGAACGGGAACCAGCCCACCCATGCAGCAATCTGTACCTCGCAGACACGAGCAATCTGCGTCGGGAGTCTGCGGATAGACTTGATGACCTGGCGGAAAAACGAGACAATCCCAAGCTTGTCTTCCACAGGCGGGTCGAGTCGAGGATCACGCTCTTTGATGTAGGCACAGCTGATGGCGACGGTAACCGTCAACGAGACGGAGGCGAGTACACAAAGAGCCTTGAACTGGGTATTTCCCAGGAACGGTACAATCTTTGGCAGATGTAGATAGCCAAGGATATAACCTAGGATGTTGCCAATCCCGATTAGCCGACTCGCCCAGGCATTAGCCAATTCTTGTTGGTGTGAGGGACAGTTGTCGACGATGAATGCTCGGATTGCAGCTTGCACTATGTAGGAAGATGGTCAGTCAGTCGGCAACCAACTTAGTGCCACAAGGTGTACACACCGGTAGCGATAGCGAAATCCAGGCAATACATAAGAATCGTAGCCACGATATTGACAACAATCTTCATTCCCTGGGAACCATAACCCACGCCAAATATCGACAAGAATCCGCCCACAAGCTCTCTCACCCATGCTAGGGATAGCAATGCGACTATGGTAGCTGCACCGCCAACAACCATAAACGGCTTCCTCTTGCCCCATGAACTGCGACAATTGTCACTTCTGATGCCGATATAGGGCTGCACCAGCCCACCTGTCAAAGGACCGGCGATCCAGACAAACGCCAGAAGGGCTTTGCTCATCCCAAGAGATAAGAGGTAAGGCTATATTATATCATCTAGTCAGTGTCTTCGTTCAGGATAGTATTTCAATTGCATTGTGTATACTCACCGACCCATTAGACAATTCAACAGACCACACAACCTGAAGGCTATCAAGTAAACAGAAAAGTATTAGCAATCCACCGCGCCTTAAATCCGAGAGAATCAAAAACAAAAGAGATTCCAAGCTTACCCTCCAATCGGCAAGGTCAAGAGCAACATATACAAAACACCTTTAGACCTCTCATGATCAACACCACCATTCAGCGGACGGATGTCTTCATCTCCACGACCATGTCCATGCCCGTCCCCATCCGGAGAAGAAGGCATTAGCGGTGATCCCTCGTCAATGGAGACAGGCCGACCAGCGACCTCTCCCATTGGAGTTTGGGGGGTTATGGTTACGGTTATAGGCAGTGCCGGCGGTGAAGGCGATTGTGAGGGTTAATCGGAGTTGTGGAAACGTGCGCGAATACAATACCACATAGGATTTTAGGATCGGGGAGCGTACTTCCAACCGCTGAGGCTTGCGGTTACCAGAGTTGTGGCTGAGCTTGTCAGATCAGGTGCTGCTATATGAAACCTCCTGTAGGTACCTTGCTTAGAGCAGTAGATGGATTGGTGGAGTGGCCGGGGTGGAGAAAGTCAGTCGGGGAGAGTCCGCGGGGTTAGGGACTTGGAAGTGGACACGCATTTCACCTGGCAGGCGCGAAGATGTGATGTGATAGATCAGGCTGGATTTGTGGCCTCCAGTCTGGTATGAAATGAAATGAGATCAGCGATGTGCGGCATCCTATCACGTCTTCAGGACGCATCGACGTCAGCAACACGTGACGTTTCCATATATAGATAGCGTACAACTGAACTTACTACCTTATGGCGTAAAGTAAACAAGTATCGTTTTTAAAATTTTAACATCCTATTCAAGTTCGTTACAATATGTCACTGTCTATGTATGATATGATATGATAAAAAGCCGTAGGCGTAGTATAAACGGCCCTTCCCAATTCCCAGCCTAGCCACTCTTCCTGGACAATGCCTGATAATCCAAGAAAAAAGAAAAAGCTTTCCCAAAATTCCATTTCCATTTCCATCCACCCAGGCGTTGAGATTTTCGCATCACGTCCTCTCGTGCCCGTTCCCGCCAGGCAGCATGAGGTAAGTGGCTGCCGCTGAAACCCATTTCACGTGTAGAGGCAGAGAAAAG